>JAEEGJ010010003.1_pt1 | contig 24996 bp, 19 predicted proteins | sample 8958761 | NCBI WGS metagenome assembly JAEEGJ01 (sample SAMN16246546, study PRJNA631951) | gut metagenome | biome: gut microbiome; feature: rumen; material: RS-attached | host: Bos | place: Iran: Karaj | collected 2018-10 | reverse complement strand
CCTGAAAAAGTGCATCTGCATTGGCGAAGCGCTCTACAAGCCCGATGGCACCTACACCACGCTTGGCCAGCGCATCAACGAGAAATGGCCCGAACTGAAACTGCACACCACATACGCATCAACTGAGATGCAGTCGTCGTTCACCGATTGCGACCAGTACAACGGCGGACACGTGCAGCCCGAACTCATCATTGTTGAGTTCCTTGACGAGAACAACCAGCCTGTGGCCGACGACGAGCCGGGCGAGGTCACCATCACATCACTCGGCGTTGAAGGTATGCCGCTGCTGCGATTCAAGACGGGCGACGTTTGCTATCACTACAACGAGCCCTGCAAATGCGGCCGCAACACTATGCGCTTGAGCTCGGTAATCGGCCGCAAGGGGCAGATGATAAAATACAAAGGCACAACACTTTATCCACCCGCACTGTTCGACATCTTGGACGGCATTCACGATGTGAAGAACTACGTGGTTGAAGTGTTTACCAACGAACTGGGCACCGACGACATTAAGGTGCGCATCGGCTCAACGCGTTCCGACGACGCTTACGCGAAGGAAATCAAGGATATTTTCCGCTCGAAGGTGCGTGTGGCGCCGTCCATCAGTTTCGAGTCGCCAGAGTACATCAACAAACTGCTCTACCCCGAAATGAGCCGCAAACCGGTGAAGTTCTATGATTTACGGTAAGGGACAAGGTGTAAGGTACAAGGTACAAGTTTTGAGTTATAAGTTATTGAAGTTTTAAAGGCATAAGGCAAAAGGCATAAGTAGGGACGTCACATTGTGGCGTCCGCAAACGTAGGGACACACCGCGTGTGTCCGAAACAATGTAGGGACGTGGCGTGCCGCGTCCGAATAAAAAATAAAATCGTTTAATCTGTTGATATGAAAAAGATTCTATTCTCGCTAGCATTGGCAGCCATCTGTTTTTCGGCTGCGGCACAGAAAAAAACAAGTCCGCTGGCTGGTTTGGGCAGCATGACTTTCTATGGCATCGACTTCTCAAAAGGCCGTGTGTACGGTTCAGTTGACGAGCCAGAAAAACTACGTAAGGCGTTTGGCGACATCAATATGCTATTCATTATGGAACCAGAGAAGTACAATGTAGCCAAGTTTGTTGGCAAGCCGATGAACGAAATCCGCATTGATGCCGTCACCAACATGAACGATACCATTCCGCTCGATTCCATCAAAACCATAGTCAAAGGACACACCATTAGCGATTCGACTATAGCACAGACTGTCAGAGATTTAAGCATTGTGAGTTACAACCACGGAATGGGTTTGGTGATGATAATGGAAACTCTCGACAAACCCGCCGAGACGGGCACTTTCGTTTTTGTTCTGTTCGACATCGATACACGCACCGTCACACGGCACTGGACGCTGAGCGGTGTTGCGGGCGGTTTTGGCTTGCGCAACTACTGGGCGCACTCGGTTTACGATGCATTGTCGAAAGTAAAGACTTACAAGGAATAACGGGATGGTGAGTTGCCTGCGTCAGGCTATTTTCCCAACAGTTTTTCGATGCCGTTCCACAGGTCGATAGCCGACTTGTCCCACGAGAATTTTGTCCGCTGGATTTTAGCATTGGCAATAAGTCGCGCACGAAGTTCGTCGTCGGTTGCAATACGTTCCATGGCGGCGGCAATGTCATCATCCGACTGCGGATTCACAAGCAACCCTGCATTACCGGCCACTTCGGGCATCGATGTACAGTTCGATGTGATTACCGGCACATCGCAGTTCATGGCTTCGACAAGCGGAACACCAAACCCTTCGAGAAACGAAACCAGCAAAAGCGCCTGTGCGCTCGCCACCACCCGGGCAAGTTCCTGCGGCTGAAGGCGGCCAAGAAAAACAACATCGTCGGCATGGCGCATGTGCTCGAGCTCATGGTCGATTGTCGACATGGACCACATGCACTCGCCAACCACCACCAACTTGTGGACTGAGCCTGTTTTTTCTTTGTAGATGTCGAAGGCGCGCAGCATTCCTTCAACATTCTTGCGCTGATTGAGCGATCCAACAAACACGAAATAGGGGCAGCCGTCGGAAATTCTGTCGCGCACCTGCTGCTGCTCGGTGTCGGGATGTGGCTCGAAAACCGTCTTCACACCATTGTATATGATATCGATTTTGTCAGGGTCGATGCCCCAGGTTTTTACAATGTCGGATTTTGAATATTCCGAGACGGTGCCAATACGGCTGGCATTGCGCGCAAACTGCGGGAAATAGCGGTTGTAGTAGCGGTTTGTGAGATACGGCTGGCTTTTGGTATTGTGGGCAAACCCTATATCGTGTATGACATTATAGGTTGGCACCGATGGATGCAGCGGCATGTAGCCGTCTGTTGAAAGAAATAAATCGGCCTTGTGGCGGCTGATGATTTGCGGAACAGCGTGCTCAAACCGCAAGTACCATAGCAACGGGTGCCGCGATGGCAGCATTGTCCTGACAGGCAAGACATTGTCGGCATAGATGAATGACGGGTCCCATTGACGGTCGAAGATGAACACGAACTTGTGCTCGGGATGGTTGCGCACCATCCGCGACAACACTTCGTCGGCAAAACTGCCAAGACCTTCGAGTTTGTCTTTCAGTAACGACTGCGTGTTTACTGCAATAATCATCTCACTCTGTTTGCGGCCGCAAAAGTAGCGGTTAGTTTGCAAATGGAAAACAAAAAGTTGGCAATGGCCGCCCGACACTGTAAAAGTGAACAGACTTAAGCCATTGGCAGTTACCCACTACTGCTGAGAAGGTTGTTTTTCAGTATTTTACAAAGTTGAACGGATAGCGTAACATCTTCGAGAAACCTTGTCCGGCTTCGAACATGTCTTCGTCGTCATCCAAAAAATACCAGTTGTAAACCAAGGTGTTTTTGCTGGCTGCAAGCGGTTTGAGCAGAACCATAATATCGAACAGATACTTGGTCGATGCAGTATTGAAATACTTGAGTTTGAAACTGATGCAAGTGTCGGCGGCGGGTTCTTTCAGATAGCCGTTGAGCCACTCAAGAATCTGGTCGTAGAACTTGCGGGCGTTTTCGGGAATCGAAGTGCCTGAGATTGAGAATTTTCCAGTTGCCGGCTCGAAAATCACTTCGGGGGTGTCTTCGGTGCCATTGATAACTAACGGTGCCATTCGAAATGTAATTTTTTGAGAAATTTATCCGATGCTTTGAGCATCGCCTACAAAAATAGTCAACTATTGAAAATTAGCAATTGACAATGCACTGAAATAAATATATTTGAAACGGTGAATTTTCGAATCTGCCTTAAAGTTTTTGACAATGAGATTTGACAAACGTATTTTACTGATAATGATAGGCGGTTTGCTGCTTGCAACAGGCTGCCAGCAGCGCGAAGAAGTTGACCTGATAATCAAGAACGCAAAGATTTACACCGTGAACAACAGTTTCTCGGTTGTGCAGAGCGCCGCTATTCACAACGGCCGATTCGTGGCCATAGGCAGCGACGCTAACATCGGCGCGCGATACACATCGGACAGCATTCTGAACCTGAAAGGAAAATTCGTCTATCCTGGATTCATTGATTCTCACGCGCATTTCATGCAGTATGCGGTTGAACTGGCGCAAATCGACCTTGGCGAAGCCGAAAGCATGAACGCGGTTCTCAATCAGTTGTCGAATTTCAAAAAAAACAACCCTGGCAAGTGGATTGTGGCACGAAACCTGACTTACTCACCGCCCGACGACTGCATCATCCCTGACAATTCGGTTCTCGACCGGATTTTTGGCGACACGCCGGTATTCATCTGGACCAAAGGTTACAAATGGGCATTGGCCAATAGTGCCATGATAAAGGTCGCCGGTCTGGACAAAGCAAGTGCCGACGGCTACCTTGTGGGCTATCAGGCACGGCAGGCCGCGCAATGCCTTCCACGTCCCACTAACGACGAACTGGCGCAACTGGTCGGACTGGCTGAACGGCAATGTTTCAATGTTGGTATCACTTCTGTTACCGACTACGGGACAACCTTCGAAAATGTTCAACTTCTTGACAGCCTTTACCAAACGGGCCTTCTGCAACTGCCGGTTTACGCCATTCTTGAGCCATCAGCCGAAAATATGCGGAACTACATCTGCAAGGTGCCTGTCAAAACTGACAAACTGAAGATTCTTGCAGTAGGTGTCGACATCGACGGGCGCATATCGCTGCACAACTCGGTGATGTTGCAATCAGACGCCAACGGCGAATCAAACGGACAACTTCGCATTAGCCCCGATAGCCTTCGAAATCTGTGCCAGACCGCTTTCGACCACGGATTCCAAATGTGCGTTGGCTGCATTGGCGACTCGGCGGCACGGCTGGCGCTGAAAACCTACGCAAACATTCTGCCCAACAAAAACAACTTGCGCTGGCGAATCGACAATCTTCACTTGATTTCGAAAAAAGACATGAAGTATTTCGGACACTACAATATTATTCCGTCAGTGCAACCAACTCAATACGAATACAATAAGCAGTATATATCCGATAATTTCAACCGCAAACTCAAAAAAGAAGTCTTCGCATGGAAACAACTATTGGAACAGAATCAGGGCATTGTGAGCGGCAGTAATGTTCCATACGGCTCACTCAGCCCGATGGAAATTTTGTATGCGGCCATGAGTCAGGACAAACGCAAGACCCACAACAAGCAAAGCCAGAAAATGACACCAACGCAGGCTCTCAAATCGTTGACCATCTGGGGTGCCTACTCGCAATTTGACGAGCAAACAAAAGGCAGCATTGAAGTTGGTAAATGGGCTGATTTTGTGATTGTTGGCAAAAATATCACAACTATGTACCAACCCGACCTTCCGCAAGTCGAAATTGAACAGACCTACTTGCACGGTGTCAGGGTAAAGTGAAAATAACTAGAGTATTAACCAAAAAACTAAAATGAAATGATGAAAGGTATTTTTATTACGTTGGTTATCTTGGATGTTATAACCTTGATTGTCAGTATTGTTGGCATTGTAAACTGCTATGTTGAAACCGGCCACGCCGATCCTTTGCCATGGTGTCTGCTGATGTCATGGGCAATTATCGGCATAATAAAAGACGGCTTGATTTATCGCGGAAGCGAGATGAGTACAACCGGGCAGAATGGTGTTAACCAAATTAGCAACACTCTCAACCCCAATCGCCAATAATTGTTATAAAATTAAAACAAGGAAACTATGTTTTCAGGAATTGTTGAAGAGTTTGCCGAAGTTGTCGGCATTGAGAAAGACCAGGAAAATCTGCATTTCACGCTGAAATGCTCGTTTGTCAACGAATTGAAAATCGACCAGAGCGTTGCGCACAACGGCGTCTGCCTGACGGTGGTTCGCATCAAGGACGGAACCTACACCGTGACGGCGATGAAAGAGACGCTCGACTGCTCGAATCTGGGGCTGTTGAAGGTTGGCGACAAGGTGAATGTTGAGCGCTCGATGCTGATGAACGGCCGCCTCGACGGCCACATTGTGCAGGGCCACGTTGACAAAACGGCACGCTGCACAAAAGTTGAAGACGCCGAAGGAAGCCACGTTTTCACCTTCGAGTACGATTTCGACAAAGAGATGGCCAAACGCGGCTATCTGACTGTGGATAAGGGTTCTGTAACCGTCAACGGTGTGAGCCTGACCGTCTGCCGCCCAACGCGCAATTCGTTCCAAGTCTGCATAATTCCATACACCTTCGACAATACTAACTTCCACACAATCAAGGAAGGAACCGTTGTCAATTTGGAGTTCGACATTATTGGGAAGTACATTGCGCAGATTACGAAACTGTCGCAGGAATAGTAGAGACGTTGCGCGCAACGTCTCTACACAACACGTGCGGCCGACCGCAACCGATTAAACGATTCACCTCCCGATAGCTATCGGGACACCGATTAAACAACAGAAAAAATGGACCTTGTCAACTCGTCGTTTACCGACAAACGTTTTGAAACTCACGAAATTACAATAGGAAACCTGCAAATGGGCGGCACAAATCCCGTTCGTGTGCAGTCGATGGCCAACACGCCAACTCACGATGTGGAGGCATCTGTGCAACAGGCAATTGAGATTTTCGATGCGGGTGCCGAACTGGTGCGTTTTACAGCTATTGATGAGAAAGACGCCTACACCTTGCGCGACATTAAAAACGAACTGGTGGCGAAGGGTTACACCAAGCCCATAGTGGCCGATGTGCACTTCAATGCACAACTGGCCGACATTGCCGCGCAATTTGTTGACAAAGTACGCATTAACCCCGGCAACTATCTTGAAAAACGCGCCACTTTCACCACGCTTGAATTTACCGACGAAGAGTATCAAGCTGAACTGGAAAAACTCGACGCACGGCTGCTTAAGCTGCTAAATATCTGCAAAGAACACGGCACAGCACTGCGTATAGGCACTAATCACGGCTCGCTGTCGGACCGGATAATGTCGCGCTACGGCGATACCCCGGCCGGAATGGTAGAAGCAACGATGGAATTTCTGCGCGTCTGCCAAAAATATGATTTTCAGAATGTTGCGGTTTCACTCAAATCGAGCAACACTGTGGTTATGGTGCAGGCTTACCGCTTGCTTGTGAAGCAGATGGCCGCTGAAAAGATGGATTTTCCAATCCATTTGGGCGTGACCGAAGCAGGTGCCGGAACTGACGGAATCATTAAATCGGCTGTGGGCATTGGCACATTGCTTGCCGACGGCATTGGCGATACTATCCGCGTGTCGCTCACCGGCAGTCCGGCCAGCGAGATAGCACCCGCACAGATGCTTGCCGACTACTTTGCCGGCCCAAACAAGAACGTGAAAATCAACTACGACGAGCCGCTGGCTTTCGACCCGTTCAGTTTCATCCGGCGCAGCACCGAACTCAACCCATCGTTCGACAACACCAAGCCGCTGGTAATCTGCGATTTGCCCGACCTTTCGATGGAAACACTCAAATCGCTCGACATCACTTTCGACCTGAATACAATGACCATCACTGGCGGTAAGCAATCGCCTGATGTTCTGTATTTTGGCGCACCCGAAATGGACTTACCAGACTTCAAGACTAAAAATATTTCGCTATTAATCGACTACAAAGTCTGGATAAAAGACAGCAATTTTGAGCCGCTTTATGGATTAAATACATATTTGTCAGCTAAATACAAGTCGGACAAGCGCAACTGGGTGATGGTGAGCCTCGGCACACTGACGCCCGAAGCAATGGCTGTGCTCAAAGCCGACCCGACCGTTGTGCTCATTGCGTGCTCAATGTGCGTGAACCAAGCCGCCGAGCAGCGTGCAATATTCAACAGACTGATTGCCAACGGCGTAAACCTGCCGGTTGTGGTGAGCAGCATCTACAAGGAACCCGATGTGGCGCAGTTTCAGCTGAAAGCCGCGGCTGACAATGGTTTGTTCTTCATTGATGGAATGGCCAACGGCCTGTGGCTGAGCAATTTCGCGCGCATCAACGTCAAAACGGTTACCGACACAGCTTTCGCCATTCTGCAATCGGCGCGCGCCCGCTACACCCGCACCGAGTACATCTCGTGCCCGTCGTGCGGCCGCACTCTCTACAATATTGAGAAGGGCCTGGCTGAAGTGAAGAAAGCCACGGCGCACCTGACCGGCCTGAAAATTGCCGTTATGGGCTGCATTGTGAACGGCCCTGGCGAGATGGCCGATGCCGATTACGGCTACGTTGGCGCTGGTCCCGGCAAGGTGAACCTGTACAAAGGCAAAACGCTTGTAAAACGCGGGGTTGATGAGGCTGTGGCGCCGCAAGAACTGCTGAAAATGATTGAGGAAGACCAAAAAAACTGAGAGTTTGGCGGTCCGAAATCCGACAAAAGCCTACCATTTTAATTGGTTAAACAAAAGGTTGAAGATTAGGTTGCTACAAACCTAAAAATGTATATTTTTAGGCCACAATTATGAGGGGGGGCTACCTAACATCGATAAAACTTATTGTTTTGTTGGCTGCGGCATTGTTCGCACGGCCACAAATCGCTTATTCCCAAGAAGATAATTTGGCAATAAAACCAGAGGTTTACGTCGATCCGCACCAAACAAAAATCGACAGCCTTCTGTCGTTCATCAAGCCTGACAGCCCCGATAGCGTTAAAGCCAAGTATTTCTGCGAGATAGCAATGGCGGCCGAGATTTCTGACACCATTCAAAAATACGCGCTGCTCTCGCTGGAATATTGCCAATACACTGATTATTCGTTATTTGCAAACAATTATTATGCTATAGCCGAATCGTACCACAAAGACGAGGAGTTCAAAAACGCACTGCTTTTCCATCAGAAATCCATAAAATATTCGTCGAAGCTCGACGATTCAAAGATGATGGCAAAAACATATCAGCGGCTGGCGCTCGTTTTCGATGATTTGAATGACATCGACAGCGCGACACATTATATGGATAAAGCGTTGGATATCAGCAAGAAGATTAACGACACGATTCTCTTGGTTGACTGCTATCGTCATTTAGGCGAAATATACCTCAACAAAAAACTGTTCAAAGAGGCGGAGGACTATTTCAAAAGAACTCTCGGAATTGACTCGCTGCGGAAAAGCAGCCACGAATACGGCTACGACCTGTTTCTACTCGCGCAATCGGTTGACGAGCAAGAGAATAGCTCGGTCAGAGAAATGCTGACCGCAACCGGTTACCTTAAAAAAGCCGCCGGCATTTTCGAGGCTGACGACTCGTACACAAGGTTCTACGTATATCGCATATTTTCATCGATTTACATCAAACTTGCGCAAAAAACCGGCAAGACTGAATATGCCGACAGCAGCTACAACTATCATCAGAAAGCCGAGAAATATTTCATCAAAAACGCCCCGACAGCCGAATTCCGCAAGTTCTACTACGTCTATGTCGATTATATGATTTTTTACAAGCGGTACGACGAGGCGAGAATCTTTATGACGAGCCTGGGGAACAGCTTCAACGATGAGACGGCGCCAGCGGCTTACGAGGACTACCACCGCCGTTTCAAGGAGGTTTGCCTTTTGCTCGGCGACTACAAACGGGCTTACGAACATTCGGAAAAGCAGCGTGAATACGGATGGAGAAACCTGAACGACAGCACAATGGCCGCTCTTTCGGATGCAAAAACGCAGCAGGCCGTGACGATTGAAAAGGTTGAGCGCGAGAAAGATATGCAAATCCATAACGCCGAAAAGCGGCAGATGCAAATCGCCATTTTCTCGCTCATCGGCGGATTGTTCTTGATTTCGCTATTGGTGTTCTACATCTCCAGAGTACTGAAATTCAAGAAGAAAGCAAACGCGGAGCTCACTCAAAAAAACACACTCCTTATTGAGCAAAAAGAGGAGATTGAGACGCAGCGCGACCACATTGAGCAGCAGAGCAAAGAGATTCGCGCCAGCATCAACTACGCGCGGCGAATCCAGCGGGCCCTGCTCACACCCGAAGAGGCCATCGGCAAAGTCTTCCCCGACTATTTTCTGCTCTACAAACCGTGCAACGTGGTGAGCGGCGACTTCTACTGGGTTGGCCAGTTTGGCGACAACAAAGTGTGCATTATTGCCGACTGCACAGGCCACGGCGTGCCGGGCGGCTTTATGAGCGTGCTGGGAATGACGAACTTGAATTATATTGTAAGCCAAGATATTACCCCCGACGCCATCCTCAACAAACTGCGCGAAGCGATAACGCATAACCTCCGCCAAAGCGAGGAAACACCCGAAAAACTGACCGCCCAAGTACTTGATGGTATGGATGCGGCGGTTTATGTAGTGAACGAAAAAACGATGACGCTCTCGTTTGCCGGGGCCAACACTCCGCTGGTGCTCATCCGCGACAACAAGGTGCAGGTCATCAAACCCGACCGTATGCCGGTAGGTATCTCCTTAGATATGAGGCCGTTCAAGACAGTTTCAATGGAGCTGCGCAAAGGCGACTGCCTCTACACCTATTCCGACGGTTTCCAAGACCAGTTCAACTACGAGACATCCATAAAATTCCAAAAAGGCCGACTTCTCGACCTGCTTCTCGAAATCCACAACCGCACAATGGACGAGCAACGCGAATTACTGAACCTTATCTTCAAGGAGTGGCGCGGTCCGGCCGAAAACCAAACCGACGACGTGGTGATTATGGGCGTGAGGATTTGATTGAAAAAACGCAAACCGAAGCCCGAATCCCAACTTTTTCAACCTTGCGTATATTTTTTAATTGAAATTACATAAATTTGTATTACTCCTGTGCGCAGGAAGTAGCCAATAGAAATATTGACGGTTGAAAACCAATTTGATATGAGCAATTTTGAAAACAATTGTGGCAAAACCAAACGGCACACACTGTCGCGGTTTACAGTTTTTTTTGCAGCAGCGGTTTTGTTTATGCTGTCGCAAATTGCTTATAGTCAGAGCGAAGACCTTGACACCGCCAATCTTGCCGAGACAGAGCATCCCAATCTCAACAATAAGCTCGTTGTAATAAAAAAACGCGAGCCCGACATTGAAAAAGCAAAGGAGTACTGCAGGATGGCAATTGCCTCCGACAACATCGACACCATAATGAAATATGCCGCGCTCTCGCTGGAATACTGCCAACCGACTGATTCCGAGCTGATTTCCTGCGATTACTACGAACTCGGCTACGCATATTACATAAAAGATGACGCGCGCGATGCGCTGGATTACACTCTGAAGGCGATGCACGTGTACAACGACACCTCAAAAAACAAATACGTTGCGCAAGCCTGCCTTGGCGCGGGCCTCTGCTACGAGGATTTGAACGTACCCGACAGCATTTTTCTCTATTTCAACAGGGCGCTCAACATCTACATCACACTGCAAGACACAGCAGGCATTTGCCAGACATACAAGGATTTAGGCGATGTGTACACGCATATGAAACTGTATGCCAACGCCGAAGAAAACTACCAGAAGGCCTTGGCGTTCGCCACTCTTATGAACGACACCCTGGATATGGCCACATACTACCGCTGTATTGGCCAGCTGCTCTCGAAAAAATCGGACACCCTGATAACCAGCGCCATCGAGAATCTGAAAAAATCAATTTATCTGTTCGAAACAAAAAACACTGACAATGAGAATTTTATCACCATAAAATATTGGGCATACACCGACCTTGCCAAGGCTTACATTCAATTGGCAAACTACACGGGCAAAAGCGTTTACGCCGACAGCTGCTACATATACATTAAGAAAGTGGGCAACTATAATCTGAAGGTGGGCGACCCTTTCAGCTACCTCCTCGACCGGTACACTTACGCCGACTATCTTGTGTTTTTTCACAGATACGATGACGCGCTGGCAATATTGCTGAAACTGGAGAAGTTTTTTGACGATGACAGCCCGGCTGCCGACAAGAAAACCTATCACCGGCGTCTTTACGAAGTCTATCTGCTCCTTGAGGACTACAAAAACGCTCTAGCCCACTATGAAAAATACGACCAATACAAGTCGGAGCAAGTCAACGAGAACGCCCTCAACTCAATAAAAAACGCCGAGGTTGAGCGCACACGGATGATTGAGGAGATGAAGCGCGAGAATGCCGAGAAACTGCACGCCGCCGAGCGCCGCCGGATGCGCATTGTCAACATCTCGCTTATTGGCGGCTTGGGATTGTTCGTGCTGCTGATATTCTACATTGCCAGAGTGCTGCATATCAAGCACAAAGCCAATGCCGAGCTTGCCGAGAAGAACGCCATTCTGGCCGAACAGGCTGAGGAGATTCAGGCGCAGAACGATGAAATTCTTGCACAAAACGACGAGATTATAGCACAGAATGAGGAGATTCAGACGCAAGCCGAAAAAATCAAAGAGCAGAGTGAGGAGATTCACGACAGCATCAACTACGCCCGCCGCATACAGCGCTCGCTGCTCACGCCGTCGAAGACAATCGCCAGCATTTTCCCCGATTATTTTGTGCTTTACAAACCGCGCAACGTGGTCAGCGGCGATTACTACTGGGTGGGCCAGTTTGGCGACAACAAAGTCAGCATTGTGGCCGACTGCACGGGCCACGGCGTGCCTGGAGGATTTATGAGCGTGCTCGGTATGGCCAATTTGAATTATATTGTGGAACAGAACGTTAGCCCGGATGTGATTCTGAATCACCTGCGCGAGGCCATAATCACAAACCTGCGCCAGCGGTCCGATGTCCACACCGCCCTGCACGATGCCGAGCACCCCACAGCGCAAGTCGACACCAGCGACCGTAGCCGCGACGGTATGGATGTGGCGGCATACGTTGTGAACGAAAAACTGATGAAACTATCGTATGCCGGAGCCAACAACCCGCTTGTGCTTATTCGCGGCAACGAGGTTCAGACGCTCAAAGCCGACCGTATGCCCGTCGGAATCCACGAGTGCCTCGACCCGTTCACCTGCACCACCATCGACATTCAGCGCGGCGATTGCATCTACACCTTCTCTGACGGATTTCAGGACCAGTTCGGCGCTGAGACAGGCAAAAAATTTATGAGCCGCCGCTTGCGCGATTTGCTGCTCGAAATCCACGAGCAACCAATGGCCGAGCAGAAAAAAATATTGAATGTCGTGTTTGAGGAGTGGCGCGGCCCCGTCAGCAACCAAACCGACGATGTGGTGATTATGGGTGTGAGAATTTGAAAATCGCCATATATTTGCCCCGCAAATGAAACAGCGTAGAAACATATCGGCCCTGCTCCTGCTTGCAGTTTTTCTGACGCGCATTGCCGTGCTGGCGGTTCACACGCACGAGCCGGTGTATCACACTGATTATGAGTGCGAACAGTGCGCACACCACTCTTGCCATTCGGGGCACTTGATTGAATTTCAACTGGCCGATAGCAATTGCCTTATTTGCCAACTGTGCCAGTTGCCTTTCGCAATGGCGCTGTCGATTACCGTTGCAGCACTCTTATTATTAACAAGATACATCCAAACCGCAGAGTGCAGCCTCATTCCTTGCAACAGATACGGGCACATTCGCGGACGCGCCCCTCCTACGATTTAAACAAACATCCCGCTATTTTTTGTTAGTCCAAATTGCAGGCTCTCGTTTGCCGCATATTTACCGGGCTGGCAATCAGTTTGTTTGAATCAAATAATCGATTTATGACACATTTTCTTGCTGCGGCGGCGTTGCTTTGCGCAATGTCCGACACAATAATTGATATTGAGGAAGTTACCGTTACGGGGCATACTGTGCGCGCCGTGCAAACACACACCACGCTGCCATCGATTCAGTTGAGCCGCGACTATCTTCAGCAGAACTTCTCGGGCAGCCTGATGCAGACGCTGCAAGGCATTCCGGGCGTGAAGGCGATGAGCATTGGGTCGGGGCAGTCGAAGCCGACAATCCGCGGACTTGGGTTCAACCGTATGGCTGTGGCCGAAGACGGGATAAAACACGAAGGTCAGCAGTGGGGCGATGACCACGGTCTGGAGATTGACCAGTTTGCCATCGACCGCGTTGAAGTGATAAAAGGCCCGGCGGCTCTGCTCTATGGTAGCGATGCCATTGGCGGTGTTATATGCTTATATACCAATCACATACCAACCGACAGTTTGAGCGGAGCGGTGCAGTTGTTCGGGCGGAGCAACAACGGACAATTGGGCGCCTCGGCCAAGTTAGGACTACGTGCTGGAAGGCTTTTCTGCCGCGCCAACGTCACCGTTATCAACTATGGCGACTACCGCGTGCCAACCGACAGCATTCAGTACTACTCGTACTATATCAAGCTGAAAGACCAGCGGTTACGCAATACGGCCGGGCTTGAGCGCGATGGTAGTCTGATGCTCGGTTATGCCGGATACAATTTTCACACCGACCTGCGCGTGTCGGACACATACGCAAAAAGCGGATTTTTTGCCAACGCCCACGGACTTGAGGTGCGGCTGTCGGACATCGATTACGACCGTTCGCGGCGTGACATTGACTTGCCGTATCAATGGGTAAACCATCTTAAAGTGTTGAGTCACAGCAGTTGGCGCAATAGTGCTTTGTCGGTTGATGTGTCGCTTGCCTATCAGAACAACAGGCGCGAGGAGTGCTCGGAACCGGTGTCGCACGGCTATATGCCGAAACCCGACGGCCCAATGGAGCGCCATTTCGACAAGAGCACTTACACGGCCAACATTGGGCTGAAAATGGCGCTGGCGGAGCACAATTTAAATGCTGGCATCAACACTGAATATCAACATAATAGACGAACAGGCTGGGGGTTCATTATTCCGGATTTCGAAACCGGGAGCTACGGAGCCTATCTTCTTGATAAGTGGCAACCGACTGACAAACTGAAACTTAATGTCGGTTTGCGCTACGATTTCGCGCAGACGCACATTCACAGTTACAACGATTGGTACAAAACGCCCGTTGGCACCGATTCGGTTTTCAAACAGCGCTCTGCCGATACCGACCTGACTTTCAACAATCTGACTTGGTCGGTTGGGGCAAGTTACGAGGCTGCAGATTGGGTGCTGAAAGCCAATGCGGGCAAGAGTTTCCGCATTCCAATTCCGAAAGAGTTGGGCGCCGACGGCATCAACTATCACATTTTCCGCTACGAGCGCGGCAATGCCGAACTCAACCCCGAAGTGTCGTACCAACTTGACGTGAGCGCCTATTGGGCAAACAAGGTGGCCAGCATTCAGATTGAGCCGTACGTGAACTATTTTCCTAACTATATCTATCTGAACCCCACGTCGTTATACGAGGAAGGTCTGCAACTGTACCATTACACGCAGGCCGAAGTCTTGCGCTATGGTGTTGAGTGTCAGACCACTTGCAAAATCACGCGGCACATTGATGCCGAACTGAAAGGCGAGTATCTGTATGCCGAGCAGCTGTCGGGCGCGAAAAAGGGCTACACGCTGCCGTTCTCAACGCCGTGGTCGGCCGATGCGGGGCTCAAGTACAGCCACAAGCGGCACGGCGAGGGTTCTGTCGGGCTGAACGTGCATATAGTTGGGAAACAGGACAATATAGTGCCGCCAGAAAAACCAACTGACGGCTATTGGACGCTAAATCTGTCGGCGAGCCACAGATTTCGCTTTGCAGGAAGCAGCATTAGCCTGTCGCTTCACGCTGATAATCTGCTGAATAAGCGCTATTATGACCACACCAGTTATTACCGGCTTATTGATGTGCCGGAGGCTGGCCGGAATTTTTCGATTATGGCGGGATGGGAGTTTTAAACGTTAACACAAACACTAACTAAAAACACAAACAATAATTAAAAGCACTAACTGAAAACGAAAAACAAAACAATTTAAATGTTTAATAAATAAAGATTTACAATAATGAAAAAGATATTTAATATGAGCCTTATCGCGGCTCTCGCAGCTATGACATTTGTATTTGCATCGTGCAACAAAGATGACGAAACACCTGAAAAACCGACAATTACGCTCACCGAAGTGGGGCACGACAACAGCCGCCACACCCATCCCGGGCACGACCTGCACCTTGAAGCCGATGTTGTGGCCGAAGGATTAATCAGCCGAATCGACATCGAAATTCATCAGGAGGAAGGTGGCGGTTTCGAAATCGAGAAATCGTTCACCGATGGTAAATACATAGGAGTCAAGAATATAGAGTTTCACGAGCACATCGATATTCCTGCCGATGCGCCGCTTGGTGAGTATCATCTTCACTTCACGGTTACCGACAAGGAAGGTCAGCAAACAACGGCCGAATGCCACATCGAAATTGTTGAGGATGACGATGATGACGACGATGAACACGAACATTCACATAACGATTAAAGTATGAAAAAAAGCATTTTTTCATCGCTTCTGCTGTGCGCACTCTGTGCGTGCAGCAGTTCCGATAAAACGGAGGATATGACGCTGCCCGAAATCACTGCCGATGGCGAGCAGACGTGTCCCGTTGATTGTCAGCAGTTTAAACGCGGCGGCGTGATTGCTTTCCACTATCAGTTTTCCGACAATGTGGAGTTGGGCAGTTATAACATTGAGGTTCACAACAATTTCGACCACCACACACACAGCACTTCGGCGGCCGAATGCGACATTGAGGCCGAGAAAAAGCCCGTGAATCCGTGGGTGTTCAACAGCGATTTCGACATCCCGGAAGGGCAACAAACATACACGGCAACCATCAACATCGACATTCCGGCCGACGTCGACCCGGGCGACTACCACTTTATGGTGCGCCTAACCGACCAGGCCGGCTGGCAGCAGCTGAAATCGATGGCGGTGAAGATTTTGGAGTAAACTAAAACTTCCACCTTACCTGAAACTTGAATTCAGTGCGGTGGTTGGCGTCAATCATATTGGGCGGGGTGCCGATGGTTTGCTTGTCGGCGTACCAGGTGCGCGACGCCTTTGCCCAAACAGTCAGGTTTTTGGCGGGCGACCACGATGCAAGCAGGTAGGTGCGGGTGCCGCGGCCGTACACCATCGGTATTGAGTAGGAGTAGAGCACGTCGCTCTCGTAGGCGTAGATGCGTGAGTTATAAGTTGTTTCGAAGATGGCGTACCGCACTGCCAGATTCAGCGGAAACCAGAAAGGCGTGCAGGCCACGTCCTGATAGAGCAGACAGCCTGTTTCGGTGGCGGCGTCACCGTTTTTGTAGCCCGACAATTCGATGCGGCTCTTGAGCGTCCAACGCTGATTCACAGCATAATTCAGATGGTAACGCACTGTCCAGCGCGAAAGGTCGGCAAGCGGTTGGATTTTGCCGTCATCGGCAGAGCCTTGTGTTTGCGTGGTTTCGTATTTCACCTTCCAAACCATTGATGTTGAGCGGTTTGCCGCAAATTCGGCTTGAGCCAGAAAATCGTTGCCGCGCGATGGTGCGTTCAGTCCGTATTTTATCCACGAGAAGCGGTAGATGTCGTAGTAAGCCGATAATTTCCAACGTTTTATGGGCGTGGCTTCGATGCCGAAAAAGAATCCTTCTTCGTTCTGCGTCTTTCCGCCTTCGGCAAAACCGCCCGCGTATTGTGCCTGATAATCACGGCTGTAGTTGCGGTAGAGCACCGATGCCCGAAGTCCCGGCGCAAGGCTCATCAGCGAGCCCACAACCGCCGCGCGCCCGCCGTTGGCCGACATCGCGTACTCGCCAAATAAATAGAGCGCGCTGAACGAATATTGCGCATCGACGCTGACATTCAAATTCTTACGGCCGTCAAAATCGAACTTGTAGAGTGGTGTCTCGCGTTTCACAAAAGCCTTGTCGTACTGATAGCCCAACCCGGTTGCCCCGATTCGCAGATTGTTGCGGTTGAAATTGATGTTGGCGCCCCAAACGCTCTCTGTTACAACATCTTCCTTCTCAATCTGCTTTGGCGTGGCGTGCAGCCCAACGGTGCCGAACGAAGTGAATCCTGCTTCTTCCGATGCGGCCGTGTCCTGACTTGCGAGCGTGGCGTCAATCTTCTTGTGCGAGCCGAAAACGGTGGCCCTGAACTGCCCGAATTTGAGCGTGGTGGCCACACCGCGGTAGAAAAGGTTCTCGTCGGCCGATGAGTATTTGCGAATGCCCGCGCCCTTTTTGCGGATGTCCATCACAAAGGCCGATTTGCCCGTCGACATACCCGACCACGCAACCAATCCCTGACCGAATTTCGCCTGAAAATCGCCCACAATCAGCGTCTCGACGGGGCCAATATCGTGAATGGCGGCGTAGGCCGAATAGAAATCGAAGCCGTGGCGCTGATGCCCGCGGAAAAACTGTTCGCCCGGGTCTTTCTCGGCCGTGATGCCGGCCATCAGTTGGCGGTTGAAGTTAAACGAGTAGCGGCTGAAAATCTTCGCGCGGTTGCCCGGATAGTGTTTTTCTGGCTCGGCAATGCGCACTGAATCAGGCACATCTGCAAAGCCATCCTGCTCTTCGCCAACGAGCGACACGCGGCTGAAAAGTTCGTTGCGCCCATACTTGACGGCACGTTTCAGGCTGAATTTCGATTCGTCGCCCGCATCGGCCACCTTGACAAACGGCAGAAGGCGGAAAATATCGGTTTGGTCGAAGCCGTCAACCATCGCCAACTCGTAGAGAGTGAGCATCGGGCCATTGCGCCGCACATAGTCGGTAAGGCTTGCAATCTGAAACTCGTTCAGAAAATGCAGTTTGGCAAGGTCTTCGGCCGTGGCCGTATTCAGATTGATGGGGTTTTGCAAGAAATATTCCAAATCTTCGGCAATCTGCTCAATATCAGCATCTTCTTCGAGTTCTTCCGACAGATTTTCCATCAAAGTCTCAACCGTCTGCCGCCCGTCGCCATCGGTTTGGGCATAAAGCCCGACGGCTGCAAGAAGAAACATCGATGTAAGAACAAACCGAAGCATCAAATAAAAATTTTCTTATTGATTATCAATGATATGATATTCAGAACTATGAGACTCGCAAGGCAGGTCATTGCCGAAATGGCGACCGCCAACGTGAAAATTCCGGTTGTGAGACTTGTCCATCGGCCCACAGCCGTGCCAATCACCATTGCATCGACATTCAAAAGAATCAATATAATATTGACTATCAGTAGAATGATAATTATTGCAAGCAGCCCCGAGCCCAAGCCTTTAAGGTCGGGCGGGCTCAATTCCATATGCGCCGAAATGCAGATGGCAAGGTAGAGAAACACCCAAAACTGCCATTGGTGCAGGTGGCCGCCGGTGAAAAGCGTGTAAATCATATCGGACGACGAAGCGAAAACGCTCACCATCAGCGACATAAATCCCGACAGCGATGTGAAACTCGCCGGCGAGCCGTGAAGTGCGGTCAGTAGCGCCTGATTATTTGGCAGCAAGAATCTGACTAACAGATAGATAATCAGCGAGCCGAACAGAATCGGCCCCAAAGCGATGAAGAAATTGCCGATTTGTGCCCACGGGTTACGCGGGTTGTAGGCGTGGTTGACGTAGCCCAAAGTGCCGTCTTCGCCATTGGGCGAGTAGAGTTTTATCTCGGTGATTCGGTGCAGGAACGGGATGCAGAGCAGTGCGTGCCCCAACTCGTGCACCGGCGTGCCTATCCAACCGGTGAAGTAGATGTCGGATTTTTCACCCAAAATGTTGACGAAAAGCCGCCGCGTGTATCGCGCTAACAGATAGAGTATCAGCCCGAAAACAAAGAACACCCCGAAAATCGAGAGCAGTTGGAAAAGGGTAGTCAGCAACACTTTCCCGACGAAAGGCCAAAACTCAAACAACGCGCTCATAATGAGTATTTTAATGAAACTTGTGTTGACATTGGCAGGTACTGGTGCGTCGAAAACGCGAAGTCGAACGTCAAGCCTTTGAAGGTGTAGCCCGCGCCAAAGCAGAACTCATTCGGCTTTGAACGGAAGCCTGTGCGCAAGTATAAATTGCTGATTATCTGATATTCAAGACCAACCTTATAGCGCAAGTCGGTCTGCATTGTCTTTTCAACTTCGGCGGCAAGCTGCACAATGTCAGAGAAGAAATAGCTCGCGCCCAACCGGAACGATGTGTTGACGCGTTCGTCTTCATATTCAGCCATTTTGGCCTTTGTGGGGTTGTAGATGTGGGCGCCAATCTGCAGGTTGGTAATGGGTTTGGCAATCAAGCCCACTTCAAATAGAAAAACACCGTTTTTGCCGTAAGCCGACGGTTGGTTGATGTTGAGATAGTCGAACTGCAGACCGGCTGACACCCGCTCGCCAAACGTGCGCGCATAGGCCAAGCCGAAGCTGTTTTCGGAATATTGCGAATAGCCGAACCTATTGAAACTCAAGGCAAAATTGCCCGTCCGAGTATGAATGGCGGCAGCCGCCGATTTGGTGCTTGTTTCGGCCAATTGGAAACGGTTTTGGTAGTTGATGCCGACGGCAAAACGCTGCAAATCAGCCAATCCCGCCTGGTTGTTGTTCACCGACCAAAGTCCGCTCTGCATAACCGAAGCGTTGGCCATTGCTTCAAAATTGCCGTCCTGTGCGCCCGCTGAAGCCGCCACAATCAGCAATGCCGCAAGAATTATGAATCTGTGCTTTGTCACAATAGTGTGATTTTGTTGTTGCAAGATACAAATGATTAACGCAAACGCAAACGGAAAATCGAAAACCTAAACACAAACGCCAACTGAAAACACGAACCAATTGTTCTGCAGAGCGATGTTTCAGCCATTTTCGCGAAAAACGATTCACCAAAAACCTTTCTAATTAAATCGGTCAGAAACTTATCTTTGCAGTCACAACAAAAAGCGATGATTAAAAACTGCATAAAACAAGTTTGGCCGATGCTTGCGGCAGCGGCGGCGATGGTGGTTGTGTGCCACATTGAATGCCGGCAGAACCGCTCGGAACCGGCGGAACCGGCCGTTGTTGAGCAGCCGCAGAGAGCCACAAAGTTCACTTATACCGATGAGCAGATTGCATCCATCGACACGCTGATTGGAAAGCTCTGCCAAAACGGCAACTTCAGCGGCTCGGTGCTTGTTGGGCAGAAAGACAGCATTTTGTATGGGCGCTGCTGCGGATTGGCCAATATCCGTGCGAAAGAGCCGATTACCGACACCACGGCGTTTCAGCTGGCGTCCGTCTCAAAGCAGTTCACAGCCGTGGCCATTCTGCAACTCTACGAGCGCGGCCGTCTGCGCCTGACCGACAGTGCAGTCAAATATCTGCCGGGTTTTCCTTATCCCGATATTACCATCCACCAGTTGCTGGTGCATCGTTCAGGTTTGCCAAACTACCACTATCTGTGCGACCGGAAGAAGATGCTTGACGACCCTTATTTCAGCAACCAACAGATTGTGGCTGAGCTGATTGAAGCCAACGCCGGGCGCTATTACCTGCCAAACCGCCGCTTCCAGTACAGCAACACGGGCTACGCCGTGTTGGCCGCAGTGGTTGAAGCCGTTTCGGGGTTGAAATTCGAGAACTATCTGGAAGAAAACATTTTCAAGCCATTAGGAATGACGCATACATTCGCCTACCGCGCAATGAAAAGCGTCAGTTACCCGCCGCACGCTACTGGCTACGCACGTGGCCGCACGCCTGCCGACGACAACTATCTCGACCATTTCCTGGGCGACAAGGGCATCTATTCCACCACCGCCGACCTGTTCCGCTGGGACCAAGGGCTCTATTCGGGGAAAATCATCAATCCCGACACGCTGCAACTGGCCTTTCAGCCGATGGGCAAGCGCCCCAAGGCGCGTTCAAACTACGGCTACGGCTGGCGTATAGGCAAGTTTGGCAACAGCGAGATTCCAATTTACTTCCACAGCGGCTGGTGGCACGGTTTCAAGACATCGCTGGTGCGGATTCCGCAAGACAGCGCCACCATTGTCATTCTGCGGAACAACAATCGCAACGGCGTGGGAATCAACCGCATACTTGATATTCTTTATCCGTCGGAAAATGCCGCTAACGACGATTTTGAAGATGCCGACAATTCTGCTGCAGCCGACAGCACAAGCACGTTTCAGAGTAATGAGTAAATGCTGATTAATTACGCTTTACGCGAATCAACCAGTTGCATTTCAATCACATCGGTATATCCGTTGGCCGATTTCAGCCACTCTTTGCGCAGGCCGCATTGTGCGAATCCGGCTTTTTCGAAAACCCGAAGGCTTGCGGTGTTGTCGGCAGCGACAGAGCAGTATAACTGATGAAGGTGCAGAAAATCAAAGCAATATCCGATTAAAAGCTGAAGGCTTTGAGTGGCAAACCCCTGACGTTGGTTCTCGTCACCCAAAATGGCAATCCCCACTGCTGCCCGCAAATGAAAGGGGTCGAAATCGAACAGGTCGATGGCGCCGATGGTTGAGTTTGAGTCTTTTCGGACAATCATCAGCCGCAGCTGTTTGGTGGTGTAGATGTCGTTCTGCGCATCGGCGATGTACTGCTTGATGGCAAACCGCGAGTATGGCACTGTGGTGCAGCCGTAGCGCCACAGTTGCGTGTCATTCTCGCATCGGAACAGAAAGTCGATGTCTTCAGGCTCAACGGCTCTCAACACTATGCTGTCGTTTTCGAGCATCGGTTGCTGCTATTGGAACTTTTCGACGTTGGTCACAAAGGCATCAGTGAAGCCTTTTGTCAGCACATCGTCAAGTGCCTGTTTGGCCGATGTCTTGCCGATGAATTCGCCCCAGATGTAGCGGTACAGGCCGTCGCTGCCAAGGCGCTCTTCAACATCGTACAACCCACGGAAGCGCGATTTGGCGACAGGCTGTTTGGTTGCCATCAGCTGAATGGTATAGGTATTATCATCTTTGTCGGCCATCTTCGATTTGTAGAAGCTGCTGCCCTTCTGTATCAGCTGGTTGTACTCAAGGCTGCTGATTATGCGTGCGTCGGGGAAGCCGGCGTCAACAATCTCGCCCATCATCTGCACGGCTTGAGCCTGATGTGTGAACAGACCGACGGTGTACATATACTGACCGTCGGCTTCGAAAACCCAGACGTTGTTGATGGTCTTGAATTTTGCTGGTGCCAGCGGTTTGGCCGACTCTGTTATCCAAATGGTGTAGGTGAGCAGTTTGCGGTATTTGAGCTCGTCGGGAACGTAGATTCCTTCAACAGTGATATTGGCGTTGGTAGGGTTGAGCACGTTCATATCAACACGGCGGTTGAGAGCGCGGCCTTCAGGATTGTCGCTGCCGTCGGCGTTCTGGTTGATGGCAATGAAGTTGGTTTTGCCCAAGCCTTTAGCCACAAGGCGGCTTTCTGATATTCCTTTCTTTGCCAGATAGTTGACTACTTCGCGTGCGCGCATTATCGACAGGCGCTGGTTGTATTCGTCGGTGCCAAGGTCGTCGGTATTGCCAGTCACTTCGAGTTTAAGGTCGGGATTGGCTTGCATAAGAGTTGCAATGCGCTCAACTTCGATTTGCGCGTCGCGGTTCAGGCGGGCGCTGTTGTCATCGAACAAGATGCTCTTGATAGAGTAGTACTCGCCTGTGCTGACAGCAATTGGCACCATTGTAATAGCGGCTTGCACTTCGGGGTTGAGTTCGTATTCCGAGATGTAGATGTAGGCATCAGCCGGTTCGTAGCCATCGCCGTAGGCTGTGATTTTGTAGCTGCCCGGCTTGATGACGGTGGCAAACTGTCCTGTGGCTGCATTGGGGCTCAGGGCCGCAATAACCTGTCCGTTGGCATCAGCCACATGAAGGTAGAACGAACTGTTGATTTCCTTGTTGTCCTGCAGAGCTAGTTTACCAGTCAGATGATACTCACTTGGGTAGGTTGGTGTGTAGGTTTCAACAACAGGCTCCGGTTCGGGGGTGTAGGTCTCGGTTGGGGTTGTGGTTTCAGGTTCGGGCTCGGCCGGGGTGTAAGTCTCGGCAATGACAGGCGCCGGTGTGTACGACTGCTGCACAGGCGGTGAGATGCGGCGCATCTCTTTCGCTCCGCCATCTTCAGGAACGCGGTCCATATAACCTACTGTTCCGTCGCCTATAGGGTTGTAGAACACATCGTCGAACGGTGTGCTGATGGGGTAGCCAAGGTTCTGCGGATCAGACCAGTTGCCGTTGTTGTCGACCACACTCTTGAAGATGTCGAATCCGCCCATAGTCGCGTGGGCTTCCGATGCGAAGTAGAGTGTGACATCATCGTCGGCCAGGAAGGCCGCTTCTTCGTCGAACGGCGAGTTGATGATGTACGACAGAGCCACCGGTGTGCCCCAGTTGCCGTTTTTATCGATGAGCGAGCGGTAGATGTCCTTGCCGCCCTGTCCGCCAGGACGGTCGCTGACAAAGAACAGCGTGCGGCCGTCTTTCGACAGGCTTCCGTGAGTTTCGTTGTACTTTGAGTCGATATTTTTCGGGAATTTTTTGATTTCCGACCATTTTCCGTTTTCAATCTGTGAGTAGTAAAGGTTTCCGTTGCCGAAGTCGTCACGGTAGAGAATCATCATGTCGCCATGATATGAGAGAGAAGCGGTAGAGAAGTTGCCGTCCGATGCGATGTCATAAGTGATGTCGAGCGGCTTCGACCAGGTGTCGTCATCGCCTTTGGTTGAGTAAAAAATCAGCTCAAAGTAGTCGTCAACGCCGGTGTAGGGATCGCGCACCTTTTGGTACGATGTGAACACAACCGATTTCTCGTCGCCTGATACGGCTGGGAAATAGCATTCAGCGTCGATGGCAAAATCTGGTTTTGCAATATCGATGGTGATAGGCGATTTCATCATCTTCTCGGCGTTGTTACACGATTCAATCTGAAGTGCGATGAAATCCTGATAGTAAAGGTCCGAAGCGTTGAGTCGCGCGCGGAACTCGCGGTAGGCGTCAATGGCTTTGGTGTATTGTCCTGTCAGTCGGTAGGCCTTGCCAAGGTAGAACCAGGCTTCTTCAGGCGCCGCCTGCTCTTTATAGTTGCCTTCTTTGTAGGTGGCGCTTGTGTTCGCAACGGCTTTTTGCAGATACGGAATGGCATTTTCAATCTGATTGCCAAGGTTCATATAGCACATACCCATACTGAAGGCCACGTTTGAATTGAGTTGGTTGTGACTTTCAATGAGTGCGTATTTTTTCAGAGCTTCGTTGTACTCTTCATACAGCATATGCTCTTGTGCGGCTTGAAACCAGTTTTTGAAATTCTTGTCTTGCGATTGAACTGCCGAAAACATCAGGCAAAGCAAAAGCGCTGGAAAAAGTTTTTTCTTCATATAATGTCAAGTTTGTGGCGAAAAACCATAATTATCAAAGCGAAAGTACAAAATAATTTCACCATGATATACCCTTGACAAACTAACAATTAACATAGGGCGGTTAACAAGCGCCAGGAAAACATGTCAGGCGTTACCGACTTTTTTGGCCAAATATTCCTGACCTAAAAATTCAGCACAAGTGATTATGGCTGTGAGTGTTACGCCCAAAGCACCGTGAACGTTCAAGTTTTGGCCGGTGAGATATAGATTGCCCAGTTTGGTGCGTGTCGAGACAAAACCCACTTGCGGGCACTTGTAGTCTTTGATGATTCCGTAGGCCGAGCCTTCGGGTGTGGCGGTGTAGTCGCGGTAGCTGAGCGGCGTTGTGGTGTAGATGCTCTCAACGTGCGGCTCAAGGTCGATGCCGTGCTGG
>JAEEGJ010010002.1_pt1 | contig 24998 bp, 16 predicted proteins | sample 8958761 | NCBI WGS metagenome assembly JAEEGJ01 (sample SAMN16246546, study PRJNA631951) | gut metagenome | biome: gut microbiome; feature: rumen; material: RS-attached | host: Bos | place: Iran: Karaj | collected 2018-10 | reverse complement strand
CATCTGCATCAACATTCCCCAAGGAGAGTATATAAATAATGTAGGGGAAATCAACTACGAACAGCTTTATGCCCAAGTGCTCTATGAACTGAGAGAGCAAAAGGCTCCATACTGGTTCAACAATGAGGAAGTAGCGAGGATTCAGGAGTTGAACATTGAGTTTACGGAGAAAAAGGATATGGCAGATATAATTGTTGCCTGTTTCCGCAAACCAAAGAAAGGTGAGGAAGTGAAATCAATGAACACCAAGGCAATGCTGCAAGTAATCAGAAAGGAATATCCCTCGTTGACTGTAAACCATAGTACCAAGGTACATTTGGGATTGGCCATGAAGGAGTTGGGTTACGAGTACATAACACATGCAAATATGGCATTCTACAAGGCAGTCCCAATTGATAAGGTTGCCTGACGTGGGTTAGGTGTTGGGTTAGGTGTTTGCGCAACACCTAACCCGCGCTAATCCCGATAACAATCGGTACTCAAGCCGTTCCGGGTTAGATGGTGACATGTTTTTTGAAAACGTCAATCTGCCCATTTAGTACAGGTAAATAGATAATGAATTACTACTTCATATTAACTTGAGTCTATGTCATCTCGCAAGAAAAACACCCATTTTCTTTGTGCGTATTATGAAAATCACTATTTTTGCAACGTGAAGCCTCTTCACTATGGCATAAAGCCTGAAACGGTTAACGTTGACGTTCCCGTTATCGTACGAAGTCTGGTTATCGTTAACGTTAACGTTATCGTTGAACAAGGGGCAGTTGGCAGCGGCCAGCACACAACTTATTGGTAAATAAACGAAGCGTTATGCTCGTCTTGCTCAATGGAAATCTGCAAACTTCAATTCGAGGCAAGAGATGGCATGAAGGCTTCCACGTGTATAGCGTGGACTGCTATTGTTCATCTGCCTCAGGGTTTTGCAGAACCTCCATTGAAGATGTAAACATACAGTTCCACGCTTCATACGTATATATAGGTCTTCTTTGGGACTGAGCGACCATGAAAATTTCTAACTAAATGAACTATAGATTATGAAAAAAACTCTATCTCTATTCTTGTGCGTTCTTCTTTGTCCAAGGAAGCAACGACACAAGGGATACCTGCGGAGAGTAAAAAAGTGAAAAATAATCATCTAATTATAATCCCCATGAAAGCAAAATATTTTATATTTATCCTACTGACATTATATGCCTCCATTACGGTATCTGCTGAGACTTGGACTGATGCTAATGGCACTGAGTGGTATTTCTACACGAACGGAAGTAATGCAACAATAGCCTGTCGTGGTACTGATAATGATGGCTATTATATTCCATCAATAAGTGTTACTATACCAGAAGAATTAAGTATTCCGTCAACAGTTTATGTTGGAGAAACTCCTTATACAGTGACCAGCATCGAAGACTATGTCTTTAACTGGTGTAGTGGCCTGACATCAATCACCATTCCAGAAAGTGTGACCAGCATCGGGAACGGGGCCTTCGCATATTGTATTTAGAGCCTTATAAACTACCATAAACAACACAAAACAACCAAACGTAAAACGCTGTAATACAGAGACTTTTATATTTTAACACTTCAAGGCGTGTTTTTGGTTGCTTCGGAAATTCCCTATAAATTTGCAACGTATTTCTACCGCAGGGAATTTACGAGGCTTATTTTTTGCCACATCGTGAACGGAGTTGACCAGGGTTTCTGATGGGTTACGACAGACGACAGATTCCCAACCGCTTTTAATGAAAGCAACATCGTGGCGAAAGGCGACAATGATAGTCCACTGCTGACATGAGTTTACTTGCGGAGAGGTACAACGAAATGATTGTTGAACCCATAAATATCGCAAGTATGCCAAAGACAAGAAAGTGTGCCCTATGTGGCAGAGAGTTTGTTCCAAACAGCGGAACGCAGAAGTATTGCTCGGAAGAATGTGCAGAACAGGCAAAGGAAGTCAAGAAGAAAAGACAACGTGACTTCCTCCGTGCCTTTGAGCCAGTGATGGAACTCCAACAGCAGGAGTACCTGACCTTTTCCAAAGCAGCCATCCTTTTAGGCTGTACCCGTCAGTATGTCTATAAACTCGTAGAGCAGGGAAGGTTGCCAGCCTCTCGGTTGAGCAGCCGAATGGCTCTTGTCCGCAGAAGTGACATTGAAAGGATGTTCGATGCCAATCCTTACAATCGCGTCATCCCATGCTCAAAACCGAAGAAGGCAACTCCCAAGAAACAAAGAACGTCATTGAGGAAGAACACCAACGATGTTCAGTCCACAGATGAAGTCCTTGAATACTACTCTGGCGAGGAAGTGATGCAGACCTACAAGGTCAAGCAGTCTTGGCTCTACGCCTCAGCCAAGCGTCACCAGATTCCCATGTGCCGTATTGCAGGACGTAACTACTACAGCAAGAAACACATTGATGCTGTGTTTTGTACTTCCGTTGACCTTGATGCTATTGTCGATTGGCTTACACCCCAGGAGGTAGCAGACCGTTATGGCATCAACCTTACAGCTGTCCGTTCATATGCCCATCGCCACAAGATACCATCCAAGCGTGAGTACGGGCAGACTTTTTACTCGCAAAGCCACTTTGACGAACTTCGCCGTACAGATCTTCTGGCAGATGAGAACTACTACACCGTTGAACAAGTGCAAGAACTCTATGGGCTGACGAAGGCTAACATCTGCCATATAGTCAAGGTCAAGCACATAGAAAAGACCAAAGTGGGCAGAATCAACCTGCTTCTTCGTTCCGATGTGGAGCGAGTGATGGCAGAAAGAAAGACTGCTGGATTCTGATTTCTACCATTCTGAATGATTATTGACGGATTATCGTGAATAATCGGAATCAGCACCGCATCATTCAGTTCCTTTGCACCCGTGAGGAAACGCCTCACCTTGAATTATCAAAAATAACAATAATACGCGTATGAGTAACATCTGTAAGACCGTGACCCTCCGCACACGGAAAATCAAAGGCGGAGAACAGTTGTCCTTCTATCTGGACTACTACCCAGGCTATCGTGACGAATCGACCATGAAGGTCATGCGTCATGAATCCCTCGGCATTTACATTTATGCCAAGCCGAAGAATCAGCGTGAACGAGACTACAACGACCGTATGCGTGAGAAGGCTGAAGCCCTCCGCTGCCGTCGCTATGAGTCCATAGTCAATGAGAGGTATGACTTCTTTGACCGAGACAAGATGAAAGGCGACTTCCTTGCCTACTTCAAGTTGAAGGCTGACAAGAAGAACTGCAAATGGCAGCATGTCTATAAGCACTTCGAGAGGTTCACCAACGGCAAGTGTCGCTTTGATGAGATTAATGTTGACCTCTGCAACAAGTTCCGTGAGTACCTGCTAACCGCACCGCAGACCATCCACACGGAGCACAAACTACACATCAATTCCATAGCAGGCTATTGGTCAACCTTCCGTGCCGTACTCCATACTGCCTACAGGGAACATAAGATCATGGAGAATCCTAATGGCTTCTTGGAACGGATTGACACCATCCCAACTGAGAAGGAACACCTATCCAAAGAAGAGCTTGTCAGACTGGCGAACACTCCGTGCGAATATCCCGTGCTGAAGACGGCCTTCCTCTTTGCTTGTTTGACAGGATTGAGAAAGAGCGACATTCGTCAACTTACATGGGAGAACATACAGCCTTACGGTGACGGAGGTATGTATGTCACCCTTCGTATGCAGAAGACCAAGGAACTTGTGAACAACCCCATCAGTGACGAGGCATTTGAACTGATTGGTGGCAGCGGAACAGGTAAGGTGTTCGAAGGATTCACAGACAAGATGACACAGATACCCTTGAAGAACTGGCTGAAAGCCGCTGGCATCACCAAGAAAATCTCTTTCCATTGCAGCCGTCATACCTTCGGCTCATTACAGGTCGATGCAGGTACAAGTGTCTATACCGTCCAGCACATGTTGGGACACAAGAATGTTTCAACCACACAGATTTATGCGAACATGGCTGACGAGAGCAAGCGCGAGTCCGTCAACCGCATCACGCTTAAACCTGTAAAGACGGTGCAGTTGAAAGTGGTGGGACAATAGCATACATAGCTTACCTGTTTTTATATAGGTGTTGTATCGGGAGAGGCATTGCTTCTCCCTTTTTCGTTTCCGAATGGAATCACTCTCAATTCCGTTTATAGTATGAAAAACACCGCAAAATCATACTCGAAAGCCAACTAATATTAAAAAAAATTTGAATGTCGTTCCATTCATTAGCTATCAACAATAATCGGAGTAACTTTGCACTATGGAATAAGGCTAATGCCTATAATTTCCGGTTACTGATGATTGTTAAACCCTCATAATACGAAATATATGATTAGCGTAAAAGATCAAAGTCTGCGAGACCTTTGTCTCCTATGGGGATGCCCAGGTGTGGTATTCCTTACCATCTCTATGTTTGTAGCTCTGAAAGTCGGTGCCGACTTCCAGCAGGACGGCCTTGCCAAGTGGGCGGCATTTCTGCTGTGTAACCTCCTGCTGTGGCTTTTGTATGTCATGTTCCAGTCAATATTGGTCGATTTGCTGCCCAAGAAATGGAAGGGCGAAAGTCCCATTACAAGACCTCTGACGGAACAAGACTCTGTATTGCCTGATGATAAGGTTGCAAGTGAAAATATTGAGCCTGCAACTGAGTCTGAGGCGGTACCACTTACCCAATCTGAACCTATTCAATACACCCAACGCTGCAAAGAGTATGAGTTGGAGCAGGAAAAGAAACGACAGGAAACAATTGCCGCCATCAAGGACTATACACGACACACCATGTCCCCCTTTGTTTATGATGATGGTGAACTGGAGAAACTCTGCAATGAGATTCAAAAATGGGCTGGTGATTATACTTACACACCAGCACCTGTCCGTTTGAAGCAGAAACTGACCACCGTTGATCTGCGGCACTTCGTTTGGAACATCGGAGAACGACTGGGCAGCAAGAATGACTACAGCGGCTATGTCCGGGCCGATTTCATTAAGAGCATGTTCCCCAACATCTTCATGGACATGAACCTTGACAGCATCCGCAACTTCAAGTTCCAGCCTAACAAGGGTAACATTGTGATTGACGAACCAGATGATAATGACTTTCATTTCCATTACGAGTAACAGCAGACTATCCACCTTTCCCTACCATCATTATTCTACTACACTCCTTCCTCAAACTGACATAATGCCTAAGTTTGGGGAAGGTTTCTTTTTGCCCATTTCATCCCTTCTATATCCGATTACTTCTTGTTTTTCCAGCTCTTTTCTGATGATTGTTTGATTAATGATGAATGACTGGAAGTAATCGGAATCAGCGTTGCATCATTGAGTTCCTTTGCGCCCGGTCTCTAACCAAAGACCGATTTTATTATGACGCAAGAAGTATTAACATTCATCGACCTTCCGCAGGTCGTCGCCCAGCTTCGGGATGAGGTGATGGGCTTGAAAGCCTTGCTGACAAAGCAGCAGGAAGAGAACAGGAAACATCAGGTACGCGAGAACCGCCATAAGCCTATGACGGTGGAGGAAGCGGCCAAGTACACACGCATCCCATTGGGAACGCTGTACATGAAGCTCGGTGACGGGACGATTCCTGCCACTAAGCCAGGCAAACGCTACGTCCTCTATCAGGATGAGCTTGACAAGTGGTTGGAAGCAAACCGTAAGAATGCAGTTCCGCATACGGCAGAGGAAGAGAATGAGGCCATCCTCTCTTCACACAAGCGTAAGCCAAACAAGTCTGACTGGCATTAGTAAACGACATGGAAAAGAAGAATATGACGTATATTGATTATATGAATCAATTCTGGCGTGCTTCATCCATGGAATACATGTCCGCGAGCGAGGTTGCACTATATGCATTCATAGTGAATGAGTGCAACCTGCATCGCTGGGATATGCCAGTGCCATGCTCTACAGTACGAATCTGCGAAGTTCTGCACATGTCAAAGCAGACCCTCTGCACCGCTCGTAAGAATCTTGCCAGACGCGGACTTATCACTTTTACCGATGGCAGATCACGTCATGTACCGTCCAAATATTCACTCCTTGAATGGACGGATGACTTGACGGTAGAGTTGACGGATGGATTGACGGCAGACTTTACACTTTTAAAAGATAAAGAGAAAGACAATTTTATTAAAAGCGATTCGAAAAATTTTTCATTCAAAGAAAGGGAAAAGACAAATGCAAACGACTCACAAAATCGACGTAGAGGGGTTAAAGAAATCTCTGCTACAGCATCGTCCTATGAAGGCACGTTTTAAGTTGCCAATGTCAATGGAACAAGTTTATGACCATCTGTTGGCAGCAATTATGGCTGAGGTGGCATATCGCCACCGCTGCTTCTGCACCAACGAATACTTGGAGAAGCAACTCAACGAGATGGCTCATTGGCTTACCTCACCATCTTCCAAGTTCGGCATCCTGCTATGCGGCGGATGCGGTAATGGCAAGAGCACCATGCTAAAAGCATTTCAGCAGTTGCTTAACTATCTGCACATCCCTAAGCCATACAACGATGGCACATATGGAATCCAGATTGTGGATGCCAAGTACATAGCGTACCTGTGCAAGAACAACTATGAGTCATACCGCAAACTCATTAGCGTTGACATGCTCGGCATTGATGACCTCGGCACAGAACCGTCAGAGGTGATGGACTACGGAAACGTCTATACGCCTGTCATTGACCTGTTGACAAAGCGTTATGAAGAGCAGCTCTTCACCATTATCACCACCAATCTCACACCGCAACAAATACGCGAGCATTATGGTGACCGAATTGCCGACAGGCTCAATGAGATGGTCAAGAAAATTGTGTTCAACAACGCGACCTATCGTACAGACAGTTTTGCAGCACCTGGTTAGCTCTTTTGCAAGTCTTCAGGCACAGGGCTTGCCCATGTGCCACATTTTTCCAGTATCGGGAAGCCCACTACCCGTTTCGATTATCATCGAACGCAGAGCAGACCACATAAATCTGCAAGCAGAGGTCACGTTATCTGGCACAAAAGTACCGCCCACTTGGTCAGACATGAATAGACAGTGATGACACCTGAGAGTTTTATCCAGTCTGTCTAATCGGCTTGCCGATGCCACTTTTTCAAAGTCAGGGGAAGCCTAATACCCCAACCCTCTATCGACGCTTGGGAGACTGACCAGATAAAATAGCAAGCAATGCCGGTTATAATGACTTTGAAAGTTCTCCGAAAGGCTGTCACCAATAATACAGGAAACTGGAAAAACTAACGCGCAGAAGAGGCTTGCCTCTGTCCACTAAATTGTAGGGAGGGGCAGCCTAATACCCCATCATGATTTTTCATGATTGGAGTGTGCCACTTCAAGGCGAACCCTTTGTGATTTTTCCATGGCGAATTCCATAAACTTGTGTAAAGGTATGAGCATCCCCAAAGAAGTGATAAAGAACTAATTCATAACATCAACTAGTCGTGGTGGTATCAATGTTGCTGGTGATTATGACAATACACTCATCAAGTGGAATGGAACGAAGACACGGAATGGTAAGAAAATTTGTTGATTCATATTTGAAACATATTAGAGCTTAATGGCGTAAAATGCATCTGTGACTTGTCAAAATCTGTCTTTTCTTTGAAAAAAACATAAATATATACAGATAATAGCAGAAAAAAACTTTTGTCTGCTATTATTTTTATATCTTTGTAGTCAAAATTTGACTAATCACAATAAGGACTCCTGAAGCATGAATTATATGATAGACGAAAAGAAAGTTTTTATGCATACAGTAGAAATGTCGGAACATGTAAATGGTGCCGCCCAGTATTTATGTGCTTTGATTGGTGGCAGATTTGTGACACGAGAACAGGCTCGTGACATGGCCGATTATGTTTTAGCACAAACAAAGAGAAACATAGAAAGTTGCCCCTTTGCTTCTCAAGAAGAAAAGGACGCAGAGATACGTAGAAGGGAAAATCTAATGAATATGTTGAAATTGCAGATGGAGTTATAATATCATATGAAGATTGGTTCTCAGAAGGCAATAATAAAGTAAAGTATAACTGATAACAAAATATTTACAAACTATGTTTTTGGATTTTATTAAAGATCTAGTGAATATAGGTGATTCTATTATTTTATGTTGTAAAGATGGAACGTATGAAGGATTCATTGTTAAAATAAATAGTGACATTATTGCAATACGGCAACGTGATGATTCCATACTTCTTAAAGAGGATAAAGATATTACAGACATAAAAGTCAACAAAGCAGGCACTATGACAATGTCTGAAAATGAATCAAGAAATGTAAGACATGGGATGATTCTTGTTAAGAAAGACAAATCCGAATCTTTTCATTGCTCTATATGCAACAAAGATAAGGTGTCAAAAAAATATGCCATTGAGGTTGGAAATCCCAATATTAAAATATGTAATTCTTGCTATGGATGGACTTTAGCAAGATTAGATGGTAAATAGTTGATAATATGTATTTGGATTTTATTACTGACATTGCCAAGATAGGTGATACGATTCGTATTACTTGTCAAGATGAGATAATCGAAGGAGCCATTGTAAAAATTGCTCCCAATTTAATTGCGGTTAGGCTCAATGATGGAACACTTGTTATTAAGAAAGATGATGAAATAACAGATTTGGCTCTTAATCCATCAAATATAGGGAATAATCATAAAAGAAATATTGAGGAAGCAAATAAAGCAAGCAATAGTCAAACATCTGACAATTTAACTTCACTCAATAAACCTCCTTTGGTAACAGATCCTATAGAAAATCACGAAATTACTATTGGGAAGTACGAGGAAAGTTGGGATTCAATAGATAAATCTCAGCTAAAACAACTTATTAATGAGATTAAGACTTCTTTAAATCCCCAACAGAAACAGATAATCGTTTCCAGCAATGCTACCGTAAGAGAAGTTGTTAGAAGGTCTTTCCGTGTGAATACGGATAAACAGCCTAAATTAACTGTTAGTACTGCTACAATAATAGAGACTAGCCTTATGAACGACCTTATGCACTTTAGCATAGGCGATGCACTTCCTGTTGTCATCTATTATCACAATCTATCTGAATTAAACACCGTATTTCTGACTCTTTCTCCAAACAATATTGGAGGCTATATTGATATCCTTAAAAGTGCCATATATGAAGGGCATTATAGACAAGCAAAATCATTATGTTATTTTTTGCTCTCCCAAATAACAAAAGGAACGGCTCGGAAAAAGATACTGACTCTTGTGCGTACATTACAGGGTATTAATGCATTTATAAAGGAAAAACAAAAGAGTCTAAGTTCACCTATCAAAATCCCTAAGAGTTATAAAGAAATTGAGAAGCAATTAAATGAACTCATTAAGGAAGGTAAACATGATGAAGTCATTGCTGTTATAAATGAGAATCTGGAGAATGATAATATCGACAATAAGTATAAAAGTAGCTTGTTGCTTCGCAAGGCACAAACTTATTCATCAATAAAGGACTATGACAACGCAAGATTAACATATATAGATTTAATTTCATTTAAGGAAGCTACTGGTGGTGACTCGAAGAATTTAAGTCATCTATATACAGAACTTGCTCGATTGCAATCTATTGAAAAATCCGGATATGAAGAAGCTTGTAAATCTGCAGAAAAAGCGTTGCAGTATAATGCTCAAAATAAGTATGCTGCTACATTATTAGAACAGATAAGATCAGGCAATTTTACAACGGTTTCTGTTGATAGCCAGGCACCTTCCCAATCATTGTCACAAGAGACTTCTGATGAAGACAAAGAATTGATGTTAGATTCCGAAGAGTCCGCATTGACAATCAGTAAAATGATAGATATCGATATTAAGGAACACAAATACAATAACGAATCTATTATTGCTAATGGTGGTGTACCCTCGGCTATTATAGCAGAAAAAATATTGAGCGAAGCGAAATCCTACAGTGGAACAGATCTGGGGGAGAGATATCCTATTTACCTTGAAGCTGCGAAAGCATTTAGTGAATTGCCTGTAGGAAGTTACGATTTGTCCAATTATATGGAAGCTGTAGCATATTATGCTGTATATAAGGGAAACTTCTTGTTTAAAAAATTCAACAATGACATTAAGCAGGTAAATTCCTCCAGTATAAATTATTTCAGGAGACTGAGAGATAGTGCGTGCAGTTATTATATGGAGTCGTTGAACTTGTTAACTAACGTCAATGCGAACATGTTGAGCATGATATTATGTAACTATATTAAGCTCAATGTCGCAGTGATTAATGCAGAAAAGGATCAGAGCGTAGACTTGTCTGGTAATTTTAATAAAGTATTCTTGACTTGTATTAATAGTCAAGACCAAGCAATTAATGAAATAGTATGGAAGACAATAATTGTTGTAGGTGCATCAAGCTCAAATGCATGGAATAGACTTTGGAGTTATGGTAAATCAATTAATCAGGTAAAATGGCGCCTAGAGTTTAACAAGGCCATAAAAGATGAAGCTAAGCGACCAGATATCTATGCAATAATAAATAAGCAAAACAATAGCAATATTGATGAAACATTAACCCCAGGCAGTTTCTTAAAAGAAGCTCTTCTTTTTAGACAAGAACGGACAATTCAATTCTCGGACATTTTGTCTAAAATCATAAAAGAAGAATTAAATCTGCATTTGATTTCCTCGATTGAAGAATTATGGTTGTCGATGATAAACTATTCTGATTTGTTAAATGAAACAGAAACAGAATCAAAGGAATCCATTGATAAAATACTTTTAATGTTGAAGCCTTATATAAACAGAAATGATTCTGAAAGGAGGAATATATTATATCAAGTGCAGACTAAGATAGATGAACAGTTACTATTTATAGGTGAGAATACAACATATTATGGGCGAACCTTTTTCTTTCCACTTCTAAGGAAATGGAAAAGGACTATAATAAATTTGATGCAAAAGAAAATTGCATATACTATGCCCCAGCTGTATATCGTTGCTGACCCACCATATATTGTGGATGTTGATGGAAAAAAAGTCGTTAATCTTATAATTAAGAATGAGGGAGAAAGCACTGCAGAAGGATGCATAATGATTCCCAATGTAACAGACATTGCGTCTGGTGTTTCTGTTAAGGGTAAAAATTTATACAAGCAAGAGATTCCTGCAGGAACAATAGTTGAGGTTCCTATGAATTTGCCCCCTCAATTGCAAACATCTTCTTCGATAAAACTATCCATGTCTATTTCTGCATTATATCAAGGAAAAGAAATGGAGCCTAAGACATTTGAATACACAATAGAGACTGAGCCTTTGTCTTCATTACAATATGAAGATATTCCATGGAATGATGGTCCTATTCCAGTGGAACAGATGTTTAAGGGAAGAAAGCAGATAATTGACATGTTAGCCCAGCACTATACGTCAATTGAGAAGGATAAACCATACATATTGTATGGCCTAACGAGAACAGGTAAAAGTTCAATTCTTAAATATTTGCAAGCTGCCTTAGATAATAAGACAACAATAATAAATGGGAATGTTTTTAAAATTGCCACATTCTATTGGGATTTATCACAGGCAGCTAGTTTTGGCAATGTAGATGATATGTGGGAATACTTATTATATGATCAATTTAACGAGTATCTCTCACCATATATTGGGGGTGATGGTTATGAAGAACTAGGAATGCCTGATCATCCCCGTGCAAAAGACTTCAATAACGCGTTGACATACTTGCATAAGATGCATGTTTATCCAATGTTTTTTGTCGATGAATTTTCATTCATAAAAGTATTGATGGACAATGCTGTGGTAAATCCGGCATTCCTTCATACTCTTCGACAATTTTCGTTTGAGGGTAAAGCTGGTTTCATTTATGCAGGCACGTATGACGTCGACGCTTTACTTGAAGACCCAAAGTATGGAATTACAGGTCAGTTAGTTGGTTGCAAGAAGGAACAAATTAGCGAAATTGATTCAGAATCAGCAACAGAACTAATTCAAGTACTTCATGATAAATTGATATTTACGGAAGAAGCAACAAATCATATTCATAAATTGTCCGGAGATGTTCCCTATTTTGTTCAAATGATTTGCAAATATTGCGGTTTTTATGCTGTTGAAAACAAAAGGGCAATAATCGGATATCCAGAATTGGAGCATGTGATTAAGATTCTTACAGGTGAAATGGAAGCTAACGAATCTTCTTTGGTAAAGGCATTGCCTGAGAATGTTTTCCAAAACAATATGTTTAGTCCTGCTGACCCCAAAGAAGTAAATGTCTTGATTTCAAGTATTGTTTACTTTAATCGTGATAACGTCGAGAGGCCAAGGGGTGTCAGTATGATGGAATTACAGGAATTGTGGGCAACGAAAAATATCTCCCAATTTAGACCTAAACTTGCAGATTCCATTGAACTGCTGAGAAAGAAGAGAGTCTTAATCGATGATAAAGATGAAGAACTTCCTGTGTATTCGTTGACAGTCGATCTCTTTAGAAGATGGTGGAGTGTACATCATCCAGACATTGATTTAGAAATAGATACAATAATGTAATTTAATTTGAGCAGTATGAATACAATACCCTTTCAAGTTTGTGATATAACAGATCCCCAAAAATTATTTGGAAGAGAGAAACTGTTAAGCAATCTTATTGTCGCTGCAAAATTCAAGCAGAATACTAACATCATTGGTGCACGCCGTTTTGGGAAAACATGTGTGTTGAAGTCAGCATGTACATTGTTAAAGCAACATGATGATATTACGGTATATCCAGTATATATTGATGTGAAATCATCAGATGTGAAAGGAACAGCGGCTGTGTATCGATTTATGATTGGTATACTTGTAGAATCATTATATATAGATGGCATTTTTACAGAACCAGAAAGATTTGGAAGTGTAAACATTACACCTTGCGATGATTGGGCTGAAATTGCAGAACAACTAGAACAGTTATCTAGTTCGAGAATTCAGTCTCTTTTCCAAAAATTAGTTTATTGGTTATCTGATTTTATGGACAAGACAATACTCTTTATGATTGATGAATATGAGTATCTGTTCAAATACGCTTTGGATACTACGTCTGGTTTCATGAAAATGAGAACTATGAGTAGCGACACTCTACCTAATGGTGCACGGCCATTTTGTTTTTGGCTAACAGGCTCGACTCCCTGGGATCAATTGATAAGTGAAGTTCCCGGGTCGGGTGAAGCTAACACGGTTAATGGTGAGGAATATATAACTCCCATATCATTGGAATCCTTTCGGGAAATGTGGGTCAGTGAATGCAACATGGTAGAGAATGCAGAAGTTAAATCTCTTCTACTATCAAACATAAACTTTGCGTATGAAAAATCTGGAGGCGTTCCTTTTTATGGAAAGAATGTTATTGGTACATATATATTAAAAAACAACAATCTTCCGGATTACACCATATGTCTTGGATATTTTCAAGAATTATCAAATAAGGCGTTGAATAGTGGAGATTATAAAATTTTGAAGGAGCTTGCAATTTCTCCTAAAAAAATACCAACTTCAAATTTGCTTCAGAGTCTTAAGAAAAAAGGAATTATCGGTATAAATTCTAAGGGAGCTTATTGTATTAATATTGGTTTTCTTAAAGATTTCCTTTTGGGTGAGTTGGCCGATCAAAAAGGGAACACTCAGGCTATTCCAGAATCTTATACCCTTATGAAGAGTATTACAGACCTCATAGAGTTAATCAATAAACAAAGGGTTAATTATAGGAAGACTCCTATTTTCCCCCCAGTGATGGATATATCTTCACTAGAATACGATTTACGTACTCCTTGTTATACAAAGGAACAGTTATCCGATTTTACTTCTGCCCTCTATCGTTATTTCTATGAAAGGCTAAGGGAATCAAAAGATGAATTTGGTGGTTTTTTATATGGCAAATTTGGAAAATGTGTTGACATAGCCCGTCACTCATTAGGTGGTGCACATGAAATTGACTTCTTTGATCGCCGTAGTGGTCAATATTCTCGTGCTGATTTGTTTATTGAAATCATGGGAAATGCGGATGAATTATCGTCATCGCACGAGTATTTCAGGTTCCAAATAGAAATGCTTAAACGCTTCAAATTGACACTTGACAGTTTATTTAAAGCAGTAAAGGATAATAAATCTTGATCTTAAAATATGTCGAATATAAATTTTGCTCTTTCTATTGAGATTCAACAATCTTTTCCAGCAAAGATTCTACGCACAATTAAAGGCGGTTGGATATGTTCTATAGGGAATGATGAAGTTTTTCTTCCAGGTAGTCAACTATATAAAAAAATAGAAGACTATGAGTCCGTTATAGGCAGAACTGTCACAGTGATGGTTCAGCGAATCGTGGGAAATAGTGTTGTAGTTTCTCATAAAGATTTTGTGTCAAAAAGGTTTGAGCGCAACAGAATTCTTCAAAATCTAGAAAAAGGGCAAAGATTAATAGGAATTATAAGACATATTTCAGACAAGGGGGCTTATATTGATATTCTAGGAATAATTGGATATATGCCTGATAAAGAATATGAGTCTGATTCAGAATTATTCGTGGGGGCTAATGTTGAAGTCGCCATTTCAAAAATAGATATAGAAAAATCAATCCTTCTATTAAGTGCAAAATTGTTCGCAAAGTTAAAGGAAAAGGAAACTAAAAAGCAGGAAGAAGCAAATCGTTTTGCACAACGGTCACAAGAATTGGAAAATTATAGTTTTGATGATGACATCAAAGGTACTATTACAAAAAAAATAGCCAAAGGATTTGTTGTACAAGTATCAGAATATTTATTTGCAGTTCTTCCATATAATGAAGTCCCAACACAATATCGGTGTAAAATTGGGGATAGTATTGAAGTGGCTATTTTTGATTTTGATTATGAGAGAGCACTTATATATGTAAGCATAAGCAAATTCTTGGATAAAAAATGGGCTAAGCAAAAAAAAATAATAGAAGAAAATGTTATCCCTCATGAAACAGAACTGTCTGGCAAGGTCGTCTTCATCGAAAAAAACCTTGTTACATTAAGTTTTAAAGAAGAATGGGGATCATTCTACGGGTATATAAAAAGTGAAGATCTTGCTTGGGAAAAAGTTCAAAGTGCTGCAGATATTGTATTCCTAGGTGAGGAATTGAAAACCAAATATTTGTATGATGAAAATCGACGGCTGTATTTTGATTTGAAATGGCAGCAAGAAGAATTGTATCCGAACACTTTATTTGAACTAGATACAGAGGATTTGTTGTTCACTATTGGTGTCACAGGTACCGAGTTTGTCGCTAAAACATCGATAATTTCTAAAAAGATTCCGAACAGTGACGATGTGGAAATAACATCAGCCTTTGCAAATAATATTATCTCTTTAGCCCCAAAAGATAACTTTATACAACTTGTTGACAAATATACTGGTGCTAATATTACTGCACTCATTCATCCAAGGTATGCATATGGCTTAGAGAATGGTAAATATTATAGATTTAAATTAAAAGTCGCATCAACCGAAAGAAGACTAAAAGAGCATAGACCATACATGTTTGTGGCGGAATTAGATGGGAGTGCACTACCTGTCTCCAATCCATTTAAAGAACTCGTTGAAAAAAGTTTCAAGGAGAATAAAACGCCAAAGTCTAATAGAGAATCCGCAAACTATCTTAAAGAGATAGGAGCTGATATGTATACAGACAGAGATCGTATGTTCTATGAACTTTTGCAAAACGCAGATGATGCTTCTTCGCAAAAAGGTGTGAAAGTAATGGTTCAAATAAAAGGAGATTATTTAATCTTCACACATGATGGGCTATCTTTTTCTCGTCAAGATTTTAAATCTATTGTGTCAACTGCGAATAGTACAAAAAAATTAGATCGTAAGAAAACTGGATATAAAGGAATTGGCTTCAAAAGTGTATTTACAGACGCTGAAAAAGTCTATATTAAAACAGGTGGATTCTTTTTTCTTTTCAATAAAAGCGCAGAGTTGTTTAAAGATTTTAGGGGATTTTATCGTTATGTAAATCCTTTGTATACAGAGGAACAGCTTGAAGTCTTTTTTCAAGAAAATGATGAGTACGAAAAGGAATTTGAAGGTGTAGAACATCTACCATGGCAATTATTGCCATTTTGGGTTGATGAATGCCCTCAACAATTGTTAGGGACATCATTTACACGTAATTGTAATGTTGCAATTGCGCTCAATATGGGTGTAACTGCTGAAAAATACAGAAATATTATAAAGGGTATTATAGAAAACCCTCGTTTTATGCTTTTCTTGCGGAACACTCGAAGGATTCAATTAGAAGAACCGGTAGAGGATGTTGATGATAAGAGAAGATTCGACATAATTAGTATCGCAAAGCAAATAGATAATGAGTCTGATACAACGACACTAAAGAACTCATTAGATAGTGATGAGAGAGAAGTGTCTTATATCGTACGTGAAGGGAATGAGATTATTGTTTCAAATGAAGCATTCAAAATGTGTGAAATTCCTATCGTGAAAGAGTGTAAGGAAGTTGCAGGGCGTGAGAAATGGTACATGTATCAAATAATAGACAACCTGCCAGTTCCTATTACATCAATTCCCGAGCGTATCATTGCGGCAGATACCACGACTATCTCATATGCATTCATGCTAGATGATAAAGGGCATGTAACTTGTATTCCCAACAGGACTCCTTCTCTTTATGCCTACTTACCCATGGAAGATAGAAGGTATCTATTCCCGTTCTTCATAAATGCAGACTTTGAGTTGTCTTCAAATAGACAAGAGGCAAAACGTGTGAGTGTTTGGAATGAATTTCTTTTTTACAACATCGGTAAAAATATTGTCTCGTGGATATCAACAATCGCAAAGTCAACACATTCAGATTATTTAGCTTTATTACCATCGTCTTTCTTTACAGAAGAACTAGAGGAAGGAAAGCTGGATAGATTGGCTGCTCAGTTTAATAGGGGATATAAAGAAGCTCTCGTCGAGACACCGTTTATTTTAAACGATAAGAATGATATTGTATGTCAAAAAGACATATTGATTGATGAATCGGGTTTTGCGGATGTTATAGGTTCAGAAGATTTTTGTAAAATTTGGGGTGGCAAAAAGCGAATATTAAACACGAGTATTGATATCACGCCGTTAAAAAACGAACAAATATTCTCGTTTATTGAGCATTTGCAATCAAACGAAATTGTTGAATTTATCATAAGTCCAAAGAATAGAAAAACAATTCTTCGATATTGGTATGGTATCACGTCTGATTTGCGTAAGGCAATTATGTTCCACATCGTAAAAATGCCTGGCAATAAAAAGAATCTGCATGATTATCTGTTAGACATACCTGCTTATAATTGTAATGGCCGATTGTTGAGTTTCAACAAATTGTTAACGTCTAATCATATAATTATAAGAATAGGCTATATTGAGGGGATAGAAGAAATTATAGAGAAATTAGGATTTGTTATAACAAAAGACTCTGAAGCAGAACATCCATTTCACTCCAAAGTTGAAGAGGCAATGGCTGAGTATGAGATTCATGTGTTTGAAATAATCAAGAACCGTTCAATAACAAATTATCATTGTCTTTCTGCTATAGAGAAGATAAAATTATTTAGGCATTTTGCTTCATCAAAGATAAATATAGATCACGAAAAAATCAGGGAATGGTCATTATTCTGTAACCAATTAGATGAGGTCGTTCCATTATCAATGCTTACTCATATAAATAGCACGTTATATAATGGCATAACAAGGCGATTTGTTATCAATGAGGAAGAATACAATGAGGATTCTCATCTTATTGACCGTTATTTAATGAAAGAAAAAGACCAATATGAAAAAATCATTATAGACAATTGGGAATATTTGTCTTCTCTGATAAACAGGGAAGAAGAGTTTGCGTGCTCGTTATATAAACTTACAAGTATAACATATGCTGTAGCTGAGCACGAACAAGTTAAGGGAAAGCAACCTTATCCAACCAACGTGAACCACTTTGTATTCGCCAACGAACAGATGCAGTTGTTGTCGAATGTTATTGTTAACGATACTTTGTCTAGTGATCTTGATGCCAAAGCTGTTGTTGCGTTACTGACAAATAAGTATATCCCATCTAAAACGATTACAAAGCATATTTTGGCCGAGCCATTTAGTTGTGTTGTTCAGTATTTAGAGACAATGGCCTTTCTGCCTAATATAGCCTTGAATAAAGAACAAATAGATAGCCTTCTTAATTATTGTAAGAATAATGAAGATACAATTTTCTCTAAGTACTCTATTGATATTCAAGAAGAAGGTTATACTCTTACGTTGCTTCCCAAAGGTACAACTGTAGCATATACAAATGATTCAGCACTCTTGTCTTTTATTCAGCAAAATTGCGGTGAAAGAATAAAGATACTACCAGATGAATTTTCTAACTACAGAAAATTGAAAGGTGTTATTACAGACGAGAATCTACTTCTTAGAATTCTTGATGAAATCAAAGACGTTAAAGATTATCTTGAAGTTTTACTGCCAATATACAAGAATAGTATTAGTCTTGTAAAGACTTCTTTCGTTTCTCACTTGTCGTATATCGAGCTTGACATTGATAGTTGCATAACCCAAACTGATACCAGTCTTCAGTTTATGGTAATGGTAAGCACTATAGAAAAACCTGAGACAATGTTATTCGAGGATTTGCGCAACAAAATATTCATTGTCTCAGAATCGACCAAGAACCAACTATCAAAAATTAAACTTGAACATACGGTCGAAGTAAACGGCAAGAAATATCCTTTATCAAAACTCCTCCCTAACGAAGACAAGATTGCTAAATTAGTAGATACGCTAAAAGAGCGAATAGAAGGATTTACATCCTCTGTTTTTACCAGTAACTTATTTGGAGAAGAAGTTGACGAAGGTAGAGCTGCTTCTGTCTATTCAGAATTGAATAAGTCAACTGTTACTTTAGAGAATGGAACACAAGTGGCATTTATGATTGATTATGCAACAAGCGTTAAGAATCTTAATGGTATTATTTGTAAAGTTCATGATTCTTCTGCGCAGCCAATCCCTCGATTACTGCGAGGATTTTGGCTCATTCAGAGTTACAGTTTCATTGATGAGTCTTGTATACTTAATTCCAAATATGATGATTTAAGTAAATATGTATCTATTCCTTTTAAGGTTGACGGAACACAATTTGATATTTCGAAAGAATTGGTCCATTTCAATCATATAAAGAATACGCTTACTAAACAAGAGGTTTTTGATTTATTAGATACCATTTTACTAAAGAAGTCAATGAATCAAAGTATTAGTCAAAATGATATTGAGACCATAAAGAACTCTCTTGGCATTAATAATTCTTATTATGTGATATCGAAGGATTATTCACTTGATAGTGAAAATCTTCCTAAGGATATTGATGCATGGAGGATTGCCACAAATATAGAAGATAGAACAGGTGTTTTGTGCGATTATTTCGGCATATTTGGAGAGAACTCAGATGTTGTTAAAATCAGGAAGTTTATTGATGACGGTCAGCCACTTGTCGTATCGAAAAAAGATTCTACCCTTTCGAATCTTACATGTAAGTGGTTGTACCAAAAATCAATAATGCTAAACGACAGTCAGTTCCTGTGTTTGAGAGATATTGTTGAAACGGATACTATATGTAAGAAAGATGATGATGCATTAGGTGACAATGTGTCACCAGAGTATCGTTATATGGCATTCTCTGACTACAGTATATATAAACATAAGGGGGAAATTCCATGGATTGCGAAGGTTAAATCAAACAATTATATCTTCCATAAATATCAGGAAGGTGATGTGGCATTATGTGGATACAATATATTCGTTAATGAAGAACAAATAGCCAATATCATCGAGAATATACGCTCATTGGTAAACACAGATGGTTTCTCGACAGATGATTTCCTTAAATTCTTTGACGAATATAAAAACAGATTATCTGGCTCATTTGAAGGAGAAGACGACAATGATTTGAATGAAGAAGCCCGTATTGCAGCAAGTGAATTAGCCAAACAAGAAGCAATTAATTGGCTTAGTGCAAAAGGTTATGACACGACACGTGCTCAAACGGATTGTTCATTTGTAAAGGGTGTACGAAAAGATGAAGTAGAATATCACATTGTTGTTAAGAGCTTCAGAAGTAGAACAAATGAACTTAAGCTGAATCCCAACGAGTGGTTGTATCTTCTGAAAGAAAATTCCCGCTTAATGTTATACATGGGGCATATGACATTTGCTGTAATTGATAGGCAGATGCTGTTGGGAAATCATGATTTCCTGAAATTGAGGATTTCCTCAGCCAATTTCAGCTTGGATGGCAATCAATTAGACGATGTTTTGAGCAGATTAGCAAATGATATACAATTCTTTGAACGAACCCATTTCGTATTTGAACACATTCACGATGAGATACTAACAAATGCCAATTCTCTGGATGATTACGAGTGGTATAAGAGCCAGTCAAATGAAGAGTTTACTGCGGCAGATGAAAATGATGTATTATGATAATTGATAGACAAAAACAAAGACAGTTCCTTATAGAAGAACTGAAGGCACAAACAGATGAGTTTAAGCTTAAGTTAGAATCATCTGCTACTGATTTGTTGTTGGATAAAAACGAAGTGTTTGTTGCAATATTTGTCAAATTCATGGATAATGGTGAGATGCTTTTAAAATTTCCGTCTTCTAGACCATTGCCTAGAAAAAATGACTACCTCTATTGTTTCACGTTGCCAGAAAGTATAAGAAGATATAAAGATTGGGGAAGTCTTACCTATGGAGATTTAATCAAACGACAAACACAAGCTACGGAAGCAAAATGTGTTTGGCATAGTACTTCGGATAATCCTAAGTTTATATTGGCTGGTTTTAAAAGTGTTACTGAAGACTTTCGCAGATACGTCGAAAAAGCTCCGGGCGGTATTGTCACATTGGGGCCACAGGTTCCTCCTTATGAGTATTTGGCGAACCTTGAAAAGGTAACACAATCATATCATCCAAGATGTGCGGAAATATTGGACTCAGACTATACGCAAAACGAATGGATACCAGAATTGCTTGCATCTTCCGACAATATGACTAATGTTGTAATGCGACAATTCGTAACCAATGATTCTGTTATTGTGCAAGGCCCTCCAGGAACAGGTAAGACATTTAGAATTGCCAGTCTCTGCGAAACATTATGTAACGAAGGGAAGTCTGTTCTTGTTACATCCTTGACAAATCGTGCATTGATGGAAGTTGCGGATAAGTTAAAAGAAACACTTGTTAAGGAAGAACGTGTTTATAAAACTAATTTGACTACAGATGAAGCGAAGGAGGTTAAAGGAATTATAGGGGCAGAGAAAATGTCATCAATGCCAGGTAAGCTGATGCTATCAACATTTTACATATCCAGTGGAGCAGCAGCAAACGGTTATCAAGGTCCCTTGTTTGATTATGTGATTGTTGATGAGGCAAGTCAGGCTTTTTTAGCAATGTTAGCTGCAGCAAATATGCTTGGCTGGAAAAATTTGTGGGTAGGTGACGTGTTCCAAATGCCACCAATTGTCAAACTTTCAAAAGAAAGAGTGAAACGGCAAGGTTTTGAACCATTGGTGAATGGTTTTGACACCCTTACTATTTCAAAAAAATATAAGACTTATCAGTTGTCTGACACCTTTAGGTTAGGAAAAAGAGCAACTGAATTTACAGGGTTGTTCTATAGAGGAAATTTACACTCCCTATCTACGAATAAAAATCTATTGTTTTCTGATATTGAAGGGCCGATACTGTTACCAGTTGAAATGCCTGTTGGTGACCCGACACCCTCTGAAGCAATAAAAAAAGCGGTTTCAATTACCTTTGACTTATTAAATAAAGACAAGAAGTGCAAGATTGCCATCCTAAGTCATTTGTTAAAAACGACAAAGGCATTGCAGATTGAAGCTACTCGACAACTTGGGACAGTTAACACAGTATTAGTTGATACTGTTGCACGTATTCAGGGGCTTACAAGAGATGTTACCATATATGTCATTCCCGACACAGATTCTAAGATATATAGTTTAGAACTAAGATTGTTTAATGTTGCGACAAGTAGATCTGTGCAGAATACTATCATTATTTGCCCATCAAATATTTTGGAATGTACATATATGTCTCCTCTAGTTCGTAAATATTTACAAAAACTCAAATCATAGCAAATAGCAATATGAAAGAACTTGAATTACAACAACACTTGCTTCGCGAATTTCCACAGGAGAATGCTCGGTGTGAGTGGAAGGAATTTAAGAATCTAAAGAACTCGTTCTGCGGGGACGAGAAGGACGATGTGATTTCCTACGTGTCGGCTATTGCCAACATGGAGGGCGGTTTCCTCTTGGTGGGTGTACATGACAAGACATTAGAGATAGTCGGTACAGACACCTATAACTATGACCGTCAGAAAGCGATATTGCGATTGACGGAAAGATGTGCCAATCTTTCAAGTGAAGGATTGGATATTGATGAGTATATCACCGATGATACACATAAGAAGGTGTGGGTGATTCACATTCCCAAGCATATGCCAAAACGTCCTGTATATGCCCATGATAAGGCATGGCAAAGGATAGAAGACTCGCTCGTAGAACTGACACCAGAACGAATGAATGCGATTCTTGATGAGCCACTGGTTACTGATACGGATTGGTCTGCTGTGATTGTGCCAAATGCTACGATTGAGGATCTTGATGAGTTGGCCATTGCCAAGGCAAAGGTAATGTTTAAGAAAGTTCATAACCGTATTCCTTCGGCAGAGGTCAATGCTTGGTCTGTGGAAGAATTCCTAAGCAACGCTGGTGTAATGATTGACGGTGGCATCACTCGTGCTGCCATCATTCTGTTGGGTAAACCTGTATCAGTGTTCAAACTTCGCCCTGCGGTTGTAAGAGTAACGTGGTCGCTACGTGATGAGCATGGTGACGTGGTGGACTACGAACATTTCACGGCTCCATTCATCTTGACGGTTGACCAGATTCTTGCCAAAGTGCATAACTTGACAATGCGTGAAATGCCAGGTGGAACGCTCTTCCCTGACGTGATGCAGCAGTATGATGACTACTCAATGCGTGAGGTGCTTCATAACTGCATCGCTCATCAGGACTACACTTTGCAAGAGAGAATCAATCTTGTGGAGAATCCTGGTTTCCTATATTATGCCAATGGAGGCAGTTTCATTCCTGGTACTCTGCAAAAGGCATTAGCGACTCATGGCCCACAACGCCACTACCGCAATGAATGTCTTTGTAATGCAATGGTGAACTTCAACATGATTGATATTGTTGGGCGAGGCATTCGGAAAATCTTCAATGAGCAGTGGAAGCGTCATTTCCCCATGCCTGACTACGAGATTGATGCTGCCAATAAGGAAGTCGCTGTCCGTCTGTATGGTAATGCCATCAATGAGAAGTACACTACGCTCTTGAAAGAAAACAAAGAACTGACATTAGAAGACTGCATATTATTGGATGCCGTTCAGAAAGGACATCGAATCAATGAGAATGATGCCAACAATTTGCTTAGTAGAGGATTAGTGGAAGGTGAATACCCTGACTTTACTATATCGCTGAGCATTGCAAGGCAAACCAAGCAAGTTCCAGAATATACCAGGCTGAAAGGACTTGAAAAGGACAAATTAAAGCAGATGGTTATACAATTCCTGCAAAACTCTGGAAGCGAAGGAGCACGTCGTGAGTTTATATATAAATACCTCAAAGATGTATTGCCTTCCAACAAAACAGAAGAGCAGCAATTGCGTATCGTTGGAAGATTGCTGGTAGAGATGAACGAAGAAGGATTAATAGGGAAGGAGGGGCTTCGATGGTTTGTCTGTTGATGTCCATCCGACCATTTTCGTCCAATCCGACCGAAATCCGACCGTTTTGGCATCATCCGACCGAAATCCGACCGTTTTTAATAGTATCCACCAGTCCATCCGACCGAAAATTGTTTTAAGAACGAGATATAACAATTTAATTATGATATTTGGAAAGAAAATAAAAGAGCTCAGAGAAGAGCGAGGATTGCTGCAACGACAATTGTCTGCGGCATTAGAAATTGATACACCTATGTATAGTAAAATAGAACGTGGGGAAAGAAAAGCAAAACGTAGTCAGATTCCTATCATGGCCAAACTTTTCAATGTGGAAGAAAAGGAACTGCTCACCATCTGGTTAGCAGACAAGGTGCTTGACACAGTAGAAGATGCAAGTGAAGTGAAGAATGATGCTATCGCCTACGTTCAGAACGAGATCAAGGAAGGATAATGTCGGAGACAAAACTCACTGATTGTCTGAAAAATGAAGATAGCGGATAAGCCGATATTATTTGTTGAGTAGAAGAGTTTATGTTAGATTACGACTTCAAAATATTACAGCCTAGTGAATTTGAATGTTTTTCACGTGACTTATTACAAGCTCGTGAAGATATTTTTATAGAGAGTTTTGCTGATGGGCGGGACAAAGGCATTGACTTACGCTTTGCCTATAGCAAAGACAAAACCTGTATTGTGCAATGTAAACGCTATAAGGAGTGGAAGGAACTGAAAGGAAAACTGAAGGAAGAAGTTGAGAAGGTTAAACGATTATCCCCCCAACGATATATACTAACGACATCTGTAGATTTGACGGTGAAGCAGAAGGATGAGGTGCTTGCCATGTTTAATCCATTTATTTTGAGTGGTATGGATGTTCTTGGCAAGAAGGATTTGAATAATCTGTTAGAGCAGAATCCTGAGATAGAGAAAAACTATCACAAACTGTGGTTGTTAAGTACAAACATACTGAACACGATTATCAACAGAGCTACGCTGAATTGGTCATCATTTGAATTGGAAAAGATAGAAAAAGACATTAGACTTTATGTTGAAAATGAGAGTCTGAACAAGGCACTTGAAGTGTTAAAAGAAAACCATTATGTGGTTATTTCCGGTATTCCGGGGATAGGAAAAACGACACTTGCAAGAATGCT
>JAEEGJ010010001.1_pt1 | contig 25000 bp, 21 predicted proteins | sample 8958761 | NCBI WGS metagenome assembly JAEEGJ01 (sample SAMN16246546, study PRJNA631951) | gut metagenome | biome: gut microbiome; feature: rumen; material: RS-attached | host: Bos | place: Iran: Karaj | collected 2018-10 | reverse complement strand
TTCCTGGAACATGTTGAACGGGAAGACAGCTTCCTTAACGCCGTAGTGAGGAATAACCTTGTCATGGAGTTCAGTAACGGGTGACGGACGTCCTGTAAGGTGCATCGTCATGATGTCCGTTGCAACCTTGACCATGTTGGTTCCGGTGACCTTGGAAACGAGCGGTACCGTACGTGAAGCACGGGGATTGGCCTCGATAACGAAGACCTTGCCGTCCTCAATTGCGTACTGCATGTTCATGAGACCGACAACGTGCATATAGACTGCGATCTTTCTTGTGTATTCCTTGATCGTGGCGACCTGCTCATCAGTAAGGTTCAAAGAAGGCAGGATGCAAGCGGAGTCACCGGAGTGGATACCTGCAAGCTCGATGTGTTCCATGACAGCAGGAACATAGCAGTTCTCGCCGTCAGAGATGGCATCTGCCTCGCACTCTGTTGCGTGATGGAGGAAACGGTCGATGAGGATCGGTCTGTCGGGTGTAACGCCGACTGCCGCATTCATGTAAACTCTCATCATCTCATCGTCGTGAACGACTTCCATTCCTCTGCCTCCGAGAACGAAGGACGGTCGTACCATGACAGGGTAGCCGATCTTGTTTGCAATAGCGATTGCCTCATCAGCGTTTACAGCCATGCCTGCCTCAGGCATAGGTATTTCGAGACGCTTCATCATTGCACGGAAATGGTCACGGTCTTCAGCGAGATCGATCGTCTCAGGTGTTGTACCGAGAATGTTGACACCGTTTGCCTTGAGTGAAGCGGCGAGGTTCAGAGGTGTCTGACCGCCGAACTGTGCGATGACACCGACGGGCTTCTCCTTCTCGTAGATAGCGAGAACGTCTTCAAGTGTAAGAGGCTCGAAATAGAGCTTGTCGGATGTGTCGTAGTCAGTCGAGACCGTCTCAGGGTTGCAGTTAACGATGATGGATTCGAAGCCGAGCTTTTTGAGTGCCAAAGCAGCGTGTACGCAGCAATAGTCGAACTCAATACCCTGACCGATCCTGTTCGGGCCGCCGCCTAAGATCATGATCTTCTTCTTGTCGGAGACAGGTGACTTATCCTCGATGTGATAGGAAGAATAGTAGTATGCCGCATCCTGTGTTCCGGATACGTGAACGCCTTCCCATGCTTCCTTGATGCCGTATTCATAACGTGCGCGGCGGATGAGATCCTCGGAAACGTTGAGGAGCTGTGACAGATACTTATCTGAGAAACCGTCGAGCTTAGCCTTGCGCAGAACATCCTCATTAGGGATCCTTCCTGCACCCTTCATGAGCTCTTCTTCTTCCTCGACGAGTTCCTTCATCTGCTCGATGAACCAGTGCTTGATCTTTGTAAGCTCGAAAAGCTCATCTACTGTTGCACCCTTTCTGAGTGCCTCATACATGAGGAACTGACGCTCGGATGAAGGCTGTGTGAGCTTAAGCATAAGCTCTTCCTTGGAAAGCTTGTTGAAGTCTTTTGCAAAACCTAAACCGTATCTGTCCTTCTCGAGGGATCTGATAGCCTTCTGGAAAGCTTCCTTGTAAGTCTTACCGATGCTCATGACCTCGCCTACGGCTCTCATCTGAGTGCCGAGCTTGTCCTGTGCGCCGTGGAACTTCTCAAATGCCCATCTTGCGAACTTGATTACGACATAGTCGCCATCCGGATAGTACTTGTCGAGTGTGCCGTACTTGCCGCAAGGGATCTCATCAAGTGTGAGGCCGCATGCGAGAAGTGCTGAAACGAATGCGATCGGGAAGCCCGTAGCCTTGGAAGCAAGAGCGGAAGATCTGGATGTTCTCGGGTTGATCTCGATAACGACGATCCTTCCGGTCTTGGGATCGTGAGCGAACTGGCAGTTGCAGCCGCCGATGACTTCGATCGCCTTAACGATGCTGTATGAATATTCCTGAAGTTTCTTCTGAACGTCTTCAGAGATCGTGAGCATAGGTGCCGAGCAGAAGGAGTCGCCCGTGTGAACACCGATAGGGTCGATGTTCTCGATGAAGCAGACGGTGATGACGTTGTTCTTTGCGTCTCTTACTACCTCGAGCTCAAGCTCTTCCCAGCCGCTGATGGACTCTTCTACAAGAACCTGGTGGATCATGGAAGCGGCAAGACCTCTCTCGACTACGACTTTGAGCTCGTCAATGTTATAGACGAGACCGCCGCCGGCGCCGCCCATCGTATAGGCAGGTCTGATGACTACAGGATAGCTGAGTTCTTCAGCGATCTTGATCGCTTCCTCAACGGAATATGCCTCGTGTGATCTCGGCATCTCGATTCCGAGTGAGGTCATTGTCTCCTTGAACTCGATTCTGTCTTCGCCTCTTTCGATAGCGTCGACCTGGACACCGATGATCTGAACGTTGTACTTATCAAGGACGCCGCTCTTAGCCAGCTCGGAGCTGAGGTTGAGACCGGACTGTCCGCCTAAATTAGGGAGAAGCGCATCAGGACGTTCCTTCTCGATTATCTGCTCCAAACGCTTGACGTTAAGAGGTTCGATGTAGGTTCTGTCAGCTACATCAGGGTCTGTCATGATGGTCGCGGGATTGGAGTTGACCAGAACGATCTCGTAACCGAGCTTTCTTAAAGCCTTGCAAGCCTGGGTTCCCGAATAGTCGAACTCACAAGCCTGACCGATAATGATAGGACCTGAACCGATGATAAGGATCTTTTTGATGTCGTCTCTCTTTGGCATTCTTTTGCGCCCCCTTCTTAGTAACCGCTAAAATATTAAAAATTATCAGACAGAATTCTAACATAGATTGACCAGTCTTTGCACAACAAAAATATTGGATTAGAATACTTTCATGAAAAATGTAATAAAGCCAAGTGCACGCCAATCTAAGATCATCTCAAAAGCCTTATTTGCAGGACTTTTAGGAGTTTTCGCCTTCTCATTTGCCCTGACAGGCTGCTTTCTGACACGGAAAAAGCCTAAGGCTACAACGACATCTACGACCGCCACGACCACGGCCGCTGTATCAGAGTCAGCCTCCGCACCGGCAACTGCCGCATCAGGCAAAGACCTTCCATACGGAGTCACCCTTCAGATAGACCCGTCGGTTCTGGAAGCCTGCGAGCTCGAGCGCGTGGTAGACGGGGATACGATAATCGTTCACGATCCGAGCAACAGGAGATTGAGAGTCCGCCTTACGGGCATCAACGCCCCCGAATCCGTTGCCGAGGACGAGAGCAGAAACACAGAAGAAGGAAGGATCTCTTCCAAGTTCCTAAAAGAATTGCTTGGAGACGGAAAGACCGTTTATCTTGAGTATGACGTCGGCAGGACCGACCAGTACAACCGCACCCTGGCTTATGTCTGGATCCCATACGAAGACACATACGTAATGGTCAACGAGATAATACTCGCCTCAGGTCATGCAAAGCCGGTCTATATCAAGCCCAATCTTAAATACGCGGATCACTTCAGGAAATACGAGAAGAATCACTCGTAACCCTGTCTTTTCATTCTCTTGTATTCGGCATCTTCTTCGGGATCTAAGAATTCTGATGCAGGATCGCTATCGTCAACCATGGCAGCGGCTGCTTTTTTCTTTGCCTTTTTAAGTGAGCGTAGTATCCCGAAAAGAGACAGTATGCTGAGAAGGGTCCACACTGCGCCAAAGACTATGAGAGCTCCGGACAGACCGCTGTCAATACCATTCTTCATCAAGCTTAAGCCTGCGGCCAGTATTCCGATTCCGATAACGACAAACGGAATAACGAAGACAATGCTGATTATCGTGGTGACCTTGGTAACGCCGTTTGCGAAGTCGTAATTCGTTCCTTTGCTGTAATATCCCGGACCTCTTACTATCGTTGTCATACCGCCGTTCGCATTGGGAATTGTACTGACGTTTTCGGCAGATGGGACCGGATCGACGTCGAGCGGGACTTCCTCACACTGCATGGCCTTATCCTTTTTGTAGGATTTGATGACCAGGATCAGGATCGGGATGAAAATACCAGAGACCATAAGGAACGGAATAAAGTTAACCATTGTCTTTAAAACCGACTTGGACGAGCCCGGATTAAGAGCTTCGTCCGCGGCGCTGTTTGCTTTCTTGAAAGCATTCGCGAGGGCCGTACCGGGGTCTTTTCCGGCCATCAGTTCATCTTGGAACCTGTTTCCGAAAGAATCGAAAAACGATTTGGTTATTATCGGATCCGTATCGTTGCCCTGAATGGCTTCCCATTTGAATTCGCTGCTGGTAACGATGCCGTCAGAACCGACATTGGCCCTTGTGGCAGGGATAGAATAGACGATCACAAAATGCTGCTCGTCTTTGAAGTTGGAAGTGTATTTCTCGAATGCGAATTTCTCTAAGTCCTCGTAATCGCTGTTCCATTCTTCATCATAAACGGTGAAAACGGCAGTGCAGATACCGGTCTTCTCTTTGAACTGATTGATCTGCGCGAGGAGCTCATCCTTGTCATCGAAGACTCCGACGTCATCATGGATAGCAGGTTCATCAGAATAATTCGGTGTAAGCTTTTTCGCCCTCTCGGTAAAAGCAGAAAAAAAGGATGCGGCCATGAAGATCGCGCCCATGACGGCAAGAACGATTACCGCTGATATGCCGGTCTTGCCCGGTTTGGAATTGGCGTAAACGTATTCGTCCGGACGTCCGTCAGAATAGAATCTCCGGTAACGTCTCGCGCCCGGAAAATAAGTCGTTGAAATGTGGTTGCTGCTTCCGCCCGAACTTCCTCCGTGGAATCCGCCGCCTGACGAACCGCCTCCCGATGAATGTGGCATTATCTATCCCTCCCTGTTCCTTACTGCTTGGGAACTATCGCATAGAAGACCAGGTCTTCAGTTCCGTTATTAATCAATGAGTGAGAGTGGTCCATCGGACAATAGTGGCAGCAGCCGGGTCTGACTTCCTCTTCCCCGTCATCGTAAAGAACTTTTCCAGTACCTTTTAAGATAAAGATCATCTCGCAGTTGCCTTCATGCTTGTGATAACCGATCGAAGAACCCGGTTCAAGCTTACCGTGCATCATCTTGTTTATTCCGTCGGTAAATACCTTGTTATAAAAGACTCCTTCTCCGCCCTTGAATCCCGGGTTCGGCGTCCACTCCATATTGTTATAATCTGCAACCATATTAACCTCCATAATGCCTGTGTTTATTGATTGTACCACTGTCACTTCATTATCCGAACGTATCTAAGGCGTCCTCGATATTTACATCCGAATACTCGACCTCACCCGAGAACAGCCTCGCCATATCCAAGATGTCGTACCCCTTGTAAGCCAGATCGGCAAGAAGATATGAAGCCTCAGACGCAAACCTCCCTGCACCCTTGTAGCGGTAAAGAAGATATGCCGCGAAATTCGTCAGTTCCTTCTCATTGGCATTGACGGCATTGTCCTCTTCTTCTTCTGTGAGCGGCTCTCCGATTATCTTCATGAGAAGCTCTATCCACGAAGGATCCATCACTTCCATCTCAGCGAAGATCTCAGCCCTGAGCTTGGAATTTGCCCTTCTGCCCCCGCTTATCAGGGAGAGCTTTTCACTAAGCGGCTTTGAATCATCAAAGATCGTTCGCACATATTCGGGAAGCTCCATCAGAGAGCCCTCGTCTGATACGAGCGCAAAAGGCTTATCACAGCCCAATACCAGTCTGCAGGCCTCCTCGCATACCAGGCCTATCCCTGCTTCAATATGGCCGTCAAAGGTGTTGTAGAACCTCGGGTGCTCCCTGCAGATGTCACACAGATAGCCGTCGCCGTGCTGTAAGATGAGCTCACAGAGATTGTCGTCCCTTAAGAACGGGCATCTGCCGTCATCTTTAAGCACGAAGCAGCCGTCTTTTATCCGGGAAGCGACCTCGGGATCTTTCTCGAACCTTGAGAGCGATCTGTCATCTATACCGATAACCCAGCCGGCACAGCAGGTGTGAAGACATTTATCCGCTATGCACTTGAAATCCCTGCAGTAATCGGGCCAATAGGTCGTCATCAGTTCTCTCCCTTCATATTCCAAAAAGGATTATACCACGATGCAGGGCGGTCATATTTGATTTGAATACCGCTGAGTGTATAATTGCCCATAGCAGAAAGAGAACGCTTTGCGCCTGTGGCGGGTCCGGCACGTTCCTTTACAGGCTTCGCAGGCAGCCGGTACGTGTACGATCTTGTACATCCAAGAAATTTCTTGGATTTAATGATTTCTCTTTCTGCTTTAACTTGCAGATCAAATTCCGGCAATAATAACCCCCGTTCGACGAACGGGGGTTATGCTTTATATCTAATTAACTTTGGTCAGTATTAGTGCCAGTCCACTAAAGCTCCTCCGTCACGGATGATCTTGTTTCTCTGAAGAGTATCCCTTCTCTTGCCGTGGTTCTCCCTGATTACTTGGCGGTGCTTTGCGACCCTGGCTTTTCTGACGTTTGTATCGTTAGTTGTCTTTTTTGCTGTCTTAACCGCCTTCTTGGAAGCTTTCTTCTTTGTCGTCTTTTTCTTTGAAGCCTTCTTGGCAGTCTTCTTTGCGGTCTTCTTGGCCGCGGACTTTGCGGCTGTCTTCACGGCCTGAGGATTGGATTCTGCCGGAAGATCAGGAGCTTTGTTTTCAGCTTCCTCATTATTCTTCTGAACAACGGCGTTCAGTTTTACGTCTTCAGTGTTTTTGGCTTCTTTGGATAATGATTCAACTTCCAAAGGAGCTGCGATTGCAGGAGCGGTAGTAGGAATCAGATTTGCTTTCGGCGCCTTGGCTGCACAGCCTGTAAAATGTAGAGACGTTGCGGCGATTGCGCAAGTTGCGAGGAGTACGAAAAATTTCTTGTTCATGTGTTTTGCCTTCCCTTTTGTGTTTTTTTCTAATGGCTTGATTTAACCATTTCCAGGGCAGGCACACAGTCAGCAATGCATGGCGCGGTTGTTGAATTTGCAACACTTCCGGGCAGATGCGTTGTATATCCTTGGAATTCTTTCAAAAGGCAACAAAAAACCGGGCCTTTATTGGCCCGGTCTTGAATCTGTGAAATAACTCTTTACTCGTGATCGTAAGGATGGATCGTCTCGATCGTGCCGTCTTCAGAGATGTTGAGCTTGGTGAACTTAACAGATCTCTTGTGTGAGCATCCGCCCGATCTCTTTGCATCGTGATAGAACAGATACCACTCGCCGTCTATCTGAACGATGGAGTGATGCGTTGTCCAGCCGATGACGGGCTCCATGATCCTTCCCTTGTATGTGAAAGGACCCTCCGGTGAATCGCCCACCGAGTAGCAGAGGTAGTGTGTCGTGCCTGTGGAGTATGAGAAGTAATACTTGCCGTTGAACTTATGCATCCAGGGATCTTCGAAATATCTCCTGTCCTCGTCCTTTGCCTTGATGGGCTCACCGTTCTCATCGAGGATGGTGATCATCTTGGGAGCAGACTTGTAAGCAGTCATGTCGGGAGTGAACTCTGCAACGAGCGGTCCCAATGCCTTCTCATCGCCCTCGGGACGGTGCTCATTGGGATTGAACGAACCGGACTGCCACATCTCGAGCTGGCCGCCCCAGAGACCGCCGTTGTAGCACCAGATCTTTCCGTCGTCGTCCAAAAGGACTGCGGGGTCGATACTGTAGCTGCCCTGGATGTAATTTGCCTGAGGCTTGAAAGGGCCGACCGGAGAATCAGACTCAGCAACACCGATCCTGAAGATGTCGTCCTTATCCTTTGCCGGATAAACAAGGTAGTACTTACCGTTTGTATAGACCGCATCCGGAGCCCAGAGCTGTCTGGATACCCACGGAATGTCGTCTTCGCTCAAAGCAACGCCGTTATCAACGCAGTAGCTGTCAAGAGAATCCATGGAAAGGATGTGGTAATCCTTCATTACATACTGCTCACCGTCGTCATCCTCAGGGATGTCGTTGTCTTCGTCGTGAGAGGGATAGATGTAGATCTTGCCGTTAAAGACATGTGCAGAAGGGTCTGCTGTGTAGATGTTAGTGACAAGATCCTTGCGTTCGTTCTTTTTCATAAGCACCTCAATTTGTCCGTTTGAATTTGAATCTAATTGATAGTAACACATTATCCCTTTACATGTTAATAAACTATACCCGACATTTTTAAGTGATTTAATAAACAGTTAAAACATATGGTCTCAAAAAAGTATTATAATTCGCTATATATAGATTCAACGGGAAGTCGCAAGCAACATGATAGGGGTTCTCGAAAGTATACAGCTTGATCTGATGCTGATCCTGAGTGGCATTTCGGCATCCACGGCCTTTTTTATGGCCCTTTCCAAGAGCCTTGACCGCGAACGCAAGCTTTTCCTTATCCTAACGAACATCTTCGCCGTACTTCTCCTCTTCTTTGACCGTTCAGCTTACATTTTCAGGGGCGACACAAGCGCTTCCGGCTATTGGATGGTCAGGATAAGCAACTTCATCGTTTATGCCATGATCCTTCTGATCGTATGGGCTTTCAATAACTACGTAAGAGACATCTACATAGACGAGACCGGTCTTTCCAAGATCCCGCTGAGACTTAAAGTGATCGACTTTGTGGTCATGGCAGGTCTCATCCTGCTCGGCATATCCCAGGTTACCGGTCTTTACTATTCTTTTGACGAATTCAACCGTTACCAGAGGTCCCCCCTGTTCTTCCTCAGCATGGCGATTCCCTGCGCCGTTCTCCTGCTCCAGCTGACAGTCATTATCCAGTTCAGAAAATACTTCCGCACCGGACTTTTCATCTCGCTTATCCTTTTCACTACGCTTCCGCTCATCGCGGGAATCATTCAGGTCTGGGCTTATGGTTTGTCGCTGATCAACATCACGACAGGATTTTTGGCAAATATGCTCTATCTTTTTGCGCTGAAGGATATGAACATTACCGTTGAACGTGCGCGAAAACTTGAACTCGAATACCTCAAGAAAGAAAGCGAAGACACCAAGCGCTTGTTCGCACAGACGGCTGAAGCTCTCGCAAGCGCGATCGATGCCAAGGACAAGTACACCAAGGGTCACTCATCAAGAGTCGCCGAATACTCAAGAAAGATAGCTGAGCTCGCCGGCAAGGATGAGCAGGAATGTGACGAGGTCTACTATGCAGCTCTCCTTCACGACGTAGGCAAGATCGGCATCTCGAGAACGATTCTCAACAAAAACGGCAAACTTACCGACGAGGAATATCAGGTCATCAAGGAGCACCCCAACATAGGTGCCCAGATCCTGTCGTCGATCAGCGAATCGCCTTATTTGAGCATCGGTGCCAAGTCCCACCACGAGAGATACGACGGCAAAGGCTACCCCGAAGGCCTTAAGGGTGAAGACATTCCCGAGATTGCCAGGATAATCGCCGTTGCCGATGCATATGACGCCATGACGTCCAGCCGAAGCTACCGCGGCACCATCCCCCAGCAGTTGGTCAGGGAAGAATTCATCAAGTGCCTCGGCACTCAGTTTGATCCCGTTTTCGGAAAGATCATGCTGCACCTGATCGACATCGACGGCGAATTCCAGATGAAGGAAAAAGAAGAAGTCAGGGAACTCGCAGGCAAGAACGAGCTTACCTGCCGTGAGTACAGATCATCGGTGTCCGAAGGCATCTTCTTATCCAAAGAGATAACGACGATCAAACTCAAGAACACGCCTGACGAGAGCTATCCCAAGGCGAGAAGCATTCCTACGATCGTGCTTTTCGATTCGCTTGACGCAAGGATCCATACAGATGCCAAGAACGTCACTAAGTTCATCTATTTCGAGTATGGCGAGATAAGATTTGACGGAAACGTCGTTCGCAAGGGCGCACGCAAGATGCAGACCAAGGTAACCAAGGGTAATGCAAAACCCGCATCCGGCAAGAGCATCAGTTACGAGATCGAAGCAGTTAAGGTCAAAGACCATATTCAGATCAAGATCAGATCCGAGCTCGAGACAATAGAGATCACTATCGCCCTCCCCGACAGCGCAAGATGGGCATACATCGGCCTGACCGGTGAGCATTGCCAGATAACGGATGTCAGCATCGACCGTGACGAAGAGGGCGTTTCAGATGACTATATCGAGAGAATCGCCGAAGAGATCAGTTACATAGATGTACCTGCGGGTGACATCCCTAACGTCCAGTCCGACGGTTACCGTTTGGAAGCAACTGAGGGCATCCAGATTAACGACAATCTGAATCTTTCATTCCATACGATGAGTCTTCCTACAGCCAGACTCATTTGGCACTGCCCGTTTTTCTGCATCTTCTCTTCTGATGACGGCAAGGTCTACGGACCGAACTACCATGAGTACAGCCTGATAAGGCTCGACGGCGAGAACTGGGCCGCAGGTGATTACAGCACAAATAAGCCTACGATAGTTTACACACAGGAGTTCACAAACTGGGATGCATGGAAAGAGGTCAACAAATCAGGCCTCGACGTTACAGCGACTTTAGAGCGCAACGGCAGCCAGGTTATTCTAAGGACGAAGAACAATGGTATCGATATCACCAACGTCTGCAAGATAAACGAGAACCCCGATAAGATCTATGTCGCTTTGACGGGAGATCAGTGCGCCATTACGAATATCAGGTTTAAGGATTTATAAGTGTCACTGATCGATAAGCTCTTTGAGAAGAGCAGTTGGGAAAGATTCTACGAATACAAACTCGGATTAAGATGTTCGAAGCGCTTCAAGAAAGAGCTTCGTGATTACATTGATAATGAATCTTATCTGGAATACAAAGAAGCGGTTCAAAACATGAAAGATCTTCCCTTGCCATCAAAGGCCGTCATAAGCAAGATGAGCAGCCAGAAGAAACGCACAGTCTATAAGTACCCATACGATTTCAACATGGTCTTAAAGCTTCTGACTTATCTGACTCTTCGAAAATACGATCACATCTACTCCAATAATCTCTATTCGTTCCGTCCGGGCGTATGCGCCAAGGACGCGATCATGACGATATGCCATACCAAAGACATCAAGAGCATGTATTCATACAAGATCGACGTGAGTGATTATTTCAACTCGATCCCCGTCGGTCATATGTGCACTGCGCTCGAGAAGACCATCACCGATGATCCCAAACTCTTAGAGTTCATGAGATCACTTTTAAGTGAGGAAAGAGCCGTCTGCGGCAGCGAAGAAATATGCGAACAAAAAGGCATCATGGCAGGAACTCCCATCGCCTCATTCTACGCGAATCTTTACTTGAAAGATCTCGATGAACACTTCAAAGAACAAGGCGTCTTATATGCGAGATATTCGGATGACATCATCGTTTTCGCGCGCACGGAAGAAGAGATCATTGAATACAAAAATGTGATACTGAATTTCCTGAAAGACAAAGGTCTTACGGTCAACCCTGATAAAGAAGTTTACGCCAGCCCTGAAGACGGCTTCACTTTCCTCGGTGTTGAAGTAAAGAACGGCGACATAGACATAGCTCCCGCTTCAGTAACCAAGCTCAAACAGAAGATGAGGAGAAAGGCGCGTGCGCTTGACCGCTGGTATCACAGAGAAGGTCTTGAAGGCACAAAAGCCGCAGCAGCATTCATACGTATCTTTAATCACAAATTGCTTGAAGTAAACGAAGACTCTGATCTAACATGGAGTCTTTGGTTCTTCCCTGTAATCACGACTCCCAAGAGCCTTCACGAGATCGATCTGTATGCTCAGGAGCTCTTAAGATTCCTCATCAGCGGAAAGCACACAAAGGCGCGCTACAATGTCAGATACGAAGAGCTGAAAGAACTCGGATACATAAGCCTGGTTAACGAATACTACGATTTCAAACCGTCATAAAAACACAAGAGCTGCCCCGAAGGACAGCTCTCATTTAACTCAATCTAACCCTATTTCAATTCAGATTATTCAGCGACCAGCATGTTGTATGCTTCGATCTTTCTGATCCTTCTCGTCTGCAGAAGCGCAAGTGCAAAGGATACTGCTGCAAGTCCCGCTCCGATGATGACTACACCGACAACCGGGATGCTGAAGTCGCACTTTACAAGACCGAACGCACGCATGAAGGTGGACATGTAAGGATTTGCTCCGTAATACGATCCGATCGAGAAAACGATTACCGATGCGATGACTGCGGGCATGAAGCTCAATGCCGTCTGGAGCATGAGGCTTCCGGAGGTATAACCCAGCGCCTTGTAGATTCCGTAATCCTTTCTCTTGTGATAGATAAGTGACTTGATCAGGAGGAAGAGTATGAGTCCGATTACGACTACCGAAACAACTATCATTACGATAAGCATCATTGCTGATATGCTCTTGAATGTAGTCATGCTGCCTCCGATGATCTTAAAGAAGTCCATCGTATTAATAACGTGTGCGCCATACTTATCCTTGCACTCTTCAAGTATCTTTTCCGTCTCTTCGATATTGGCATCATTGTCACTGCTTTCGTTTGCAATATCAAACCAGAACCAGCCGGGGATCTGATCGATATCCAAAAGATGATCAGCTGCCTTATATGTAAGAAGCGCTTCGCGCCCTGCATTGTTGGTCGTCTGGATAAGACCTGTGATCAGGTAATTAAATGAATTATCACCATAATCGAGTTTGATCTCATCGCCGATGTCATATCCGTATTTTTTCGCAAAAGAACCGCTTATAACTACTTCGTTGTCATACTCAGGAAGTCTTCCCTTGTAGCAGATGGAGGAATTCCTCATTTTCGAAGGATCCTTGACGATGTATGTGAATAAAGACTCTTCTTCGTTGTAGTACAGACTGAGGTTAATGATCTCTCTTACGTTTTCTACATCCTTCCTGGATTCGAGATAATCACGGATCTCATCCTTGCTCTCGAGGTCAGATGCTACAACACCGGCACAAAGTTCGGTAGTAAGGATCTCAACCTTCGGATTACGGCTGAAATTCTCGAACATGAGGAGAGCTATGATACATGCGAAAACCATGAATCCGACTACAAAGAACGTGATGACATTCTGCTTCATGTTGCCGAAGAAAGTCTTCATCGCAAGGCTCATTGTGGGATTTAATGAAGTCTTATCAAGTGCAACGTGATTCTTCTTGAAGTTATGTGACTCAACGCCTTCTTTTAAAGCTACGATAGGATGGATCTTTCCGATCTTTCTTGCACTCAGCACAGTAACTATAAGAGCGAATACGATTACAAATGCAATCGGGATCAATGTCGCCATTAGATTAAAAGATATGTTGTAGGAAAGTCCCATCTGACCGATCATGATCCCTGCAAATATCGGCATGAAAACATATGAAAGAATTATGCCCGTAATGCTTGCGATAACTGCCAGAGCAAGGAACCAGACGATAAGTGACAACTTGATATCCTTACCCGTATATCCGATAGCCTTAAGAGCTCCCAAAGTCTTCATGTTCTCATTAACGTAATTCGAAATGCAGTTTGCGAGCATCATTGCAACGGCGATTACGATAAGAGATGTGAGAACAAGGATAGATACTGCAACGATGAGTCCGATAAATGTTCTGTTGCTGATAACGACATCCAAAGGGCTTCCGTCCATGACGGTATTGGGATTAACCTTTAACATCTCGTTGCTGATCCTGATCCTGAAAGCGCCCGGCTCCACGCCGTCTTTAAGGTCATAGATAATAACGATGCATTCGCCCGTTTCGTGTTCCTCATCCCAGACCTTCTTATAGCTTGCGTCATCAAGAACGAATTCATATCTGCCTGTATTGTTGCCGCCGCCGTATACGACGTCATTAAAGCCTCTTACCTTATAGCTGTACTTCTTTCCGGCATTCTCGAATTCATAAATATCGCCGATCTCATATCCGCCTGAAGTATTAAACTGATAAGGCAGGTAAACATAATTCTCGGTTATTGAAGTATCTTCCTTAACGATCTCAAAGAAGTTCATTTCTCTGGTAAAAGCGGATGAGTCTGTTAAGTTCAGACTGATGCCGACCTCACCATCACCGAAAGGCAGAGAAAGTGTAGGATAATTCAGATTGCGGTATACATAATATTGGTCCGTATCTTTGCCGATAAGTTCTTCGATCTTCTCATCTGTAAAGCCTTCGAGATCATCTCTTATGAGAATAAAACCGTCGCCGCCTTTAAGTCTTTCAGCTGCTTTTTGCGCTGTCGGATAGCAATCGAAAAAGATCAGGAGCGAGATGCCTACCAGGCATGTTGCGATCATCATCAAAAGGAATAAGCCGACAGACGTACCTCTGTTTTTTCTGAGGTTCGATTTTGCAAGTAATAATACCTTGTTCATGATTACCACCCCATCTTTGCGAGGAAGTCATTAAGCTTCTGATGACGCTCCTTATCACCGGTCACATACTTGCCGAGATTGCACTCGCCTGCGATCTCACCGTCCTTGACGTAGAGCACGCGGTTACCTCTTCTGGCACTTGTGATATCATGTGTGACCATTACGATCGACTGGCCCTTCTCGTTAAACTTAGTAAGCGTATCAAGCACAGCCTTACCTGTCTGTGAGTTCAAAGCTCCTGTCGGCTCGTCAGCGAAAACAAGCTTCGGATCATTGATGAGAGCTCTTGCGATACCTACTCTCTGCGCCTCACCGCCTGAGATCTGCGAGGGGAACTTATTCCACAAAGCCTCTTCGATACCTACAGCCTTCAGAAGTTCGCCGGCCTTCTTTACAAGGATCTTCTTATCTCTGTATACGAGAAGTCCTGCTGCCAAAAGATTATCCAGAACGCTCATTGATTCTACGAGGTATACCTGCTGGAAAACGAATCCGCAGTTGCTTCTTCTGAAGAGCGCGAGCTCGTCGGTATTCATCTTGGTGATCTCTTTGCCGTCGAAAGATACAGAGCCCAATGTCGGTTTGTCCATTCCTGAGAGCGAATAAAGAAGTGTTGATTTGCCTGCGCCCGAAGCACCCATGATGATCGTGAAATCACCTTCATAGATCTCAAGGTCTATATTCTTAAGCACGTGCTGCTGAATGCCGCCGTTGGAAAAAGTCTTACAAAGTTTCTTGGTTTCAATAATGTTTTTCATGTCTTGCGACCTCCTTATAGCATAGAGGATATTCTTTTAACCCTTAAATGCCTTTAAGGAACTCTTAAATAGTTCTTAAATCAGTTTCTGTAATAAATCGCGAAAATCTTTTCGAGAATTACAGAAAAATGCGTTTCCCTGTAATTTCCGGGCTCTTTTAGAGCGTTTATTACAGACGGCGGAAAACAGGGGTCAGACAAGCCTCAGATATACGGCAACTTCAAAACCTTTTTCGAGGTTCCTGAGGCCAAGCTTGCCGTTCATCTTTTCAACAAAGTAATTAGTAAGATAAAGGCCAAGACCTGCGCCGTCCTTATCCACAGCGTTGCTGCCTCTTTTAAATTTCTCAGTAAGCAGAGGGATCTCTTCTTCCTTAACGCCGGGACCTTCGTCTGCGATCCTTATTATAAGATAATCGCCCGCGGTCTCGGTATTGATCTTAATAGAAGTATCCGCGTATTTATAAGAATTCATAAATATATTATCGAAGACCTGCTGGAGCCTCAATTTATCGATGAATACGTTGCATTCGGGAATAGTAAAAGCTCCCGCGCGCTTAAGATAATCAGAGTTGCTGATAAGGCCGGTGATAATGTCAGAAGGCTGCATTCCGGGATTAACACCGATCTCAGTTATATCCTGGACGCTTGATGTGAAGAGGTTATCCACAAGTGATTTTATCTGATCGGTCTTGGCATTGATAACACCGAACATCTCCTTGGTCCTGTCTTCTTTTGTGACCTCGTAACCGATCTCGGAAGTAGACTTGATGGACGCGATCGGAGTCTTGATATCGTGTGATAATTTGGCGATCATTTCCTTCTTGTCGTCGCTCGCTTTTTTCTCTGCGATACGTGCCCTCTTAAGCTCAGTGCGCATGAGATCAAAGCTCTCGGTGAACGCGCCGAAGACATGTCCTTTATCCATCTCAAGAGGCATGTCGAGATTGCCTCCGGCGACTCTCTCGGCGAATGAATTAAGGTTCTTAAACGGCGTGATAATGCTCTTTCTGATGTAGATATACCAGAAGACAAGGATGACTATCTGGAGCACGCCGACGATGACGGAAAGCATTATAACTTTAGTCTTTACGCCGTTTAACTGTTCATCCGTGCTGTAATCGAAGATGACCTTGCCGATGACTTCGCCGTCGACTTCAAGATCAAGTATCAGTCCGCGCGTCTTTATCGCATCATTTACGGATTCCGCAAGGCCGTCACGGGTCTTATATACAAGCCTGCCGTCATTATCGATGACCGTATAATCGAGCTGGGTATTGTACTTGGATGTGTCACCGTAATTCTCGGAGACCGAATACATGCATTCATTGACTTTGACGGGGTCAGTCTTAATATCCTTGATCCCGTAGACAATGAAAAAACACGCCAGAGCTTCGGCGATAAAAGTAAGGATCAGCAGAAAAATGAACGGCGCTTTTTTCATAATATTATTCGGGCGCTACGAACTTGTAGCCTTCCTTCCAGACGGTCACGATGTACTTGGGATCCTGCGCGTCCTTCTCGATGGCTTCCCTTATCTTTCTGATGTGAACGTTCAGCGTGCCGTCTGTCGTGAACTTATCGTTCCAGACGTTATCGAAGATCTCTGTTTTTGTGACGAGTCTGTTCTTGTTCGCGATAAGGTAGTCTAAAAGCTTCCATTCGATCGATGTGATCTTCTTTTCCTCGCCGTTTACGAAAACAGTTTTGTTAGCTGAATCAAGCTTAAGATAGCCGTCATCAAAATCGGTCTTCGGCGCGGATAAAGCATCGGAATCGGCACTTGCAAAACGCTTTAACACCACCTTTACCTTCGCGAGCAGAACGCCCAGAGAATAAGGCTTTTCGATGTAATCGTCACCTCCGATATTAAGGGCGATTATCTTGTCGTCATCAGTATTCCGGGCCGATATAAAAAGGATCGGAATATTAAGAGTCTGACGGATCTTCTTGCAGAGCTCAAAGCCGCTGCCGTCAGAAAGATTTATGTCGAGGAGCACAACGGCAGGTTCGTTGTTGCTCAAGAAAACGTTGGCTTCAGCAGCTGAATATACGGCCGCCGTCTTAACGTCGAACATGTTGAAATACTCTGCCGTATTATTCGCAAGCTCTTTCTCGTCATCGATTATCAAACAGTCGTAACGCATGTATCCTCCTTAATATTCGATCTCTTCCATGCCGTGCGAATAGTCGCGGAAAAGTCTGATGCCGCCGGCATTTGCGCCGAACTCATCCAGATCGATCGCAATAAAGATCTCACCGTCTTTATCCCTGAAGTAGTATGCAGTTCCCATCGGCGCACCGTCTCTTTCTGAAGGAAATAACTCATCTATTTCTTCGTATGACAGGAACTCATTGATGTAAGCGCCGAGCGAATCTAAAAATACAGCATCCGGATCGTAATTCTCATGGACATAATCTATGATATCGAATTCATTCGACTTGGTGTATTCACCGGTCGAAGCATCGTAGGTACCGATGTAAACATTATCTTCAACGTAAAGCAGATAGTTCATGGGGCGGAGATTTTTCGTGTCGTATTTTGCAAGAAGCTTATCAACTTCTTTTACTGCCTTCTTTGCATTTTCCCCGCTTTCACGGCTGTCAAAACTCAGCTTGTAAATACCGGTTTCAGGATCAAAACTGAAACCGTATTCTTCTGCCAGATCACGAAGTCCGCTGTCTGCTTTGTCCAGGAGATAGGCCTGATATTTCGTGTCAAAATCAGAAGATTTATACTCCTGATGCCCGAAAACGCTTCCGTCGATAACGATCGATGACATGGATGAAGTAACGCTGTATTCGATGCCGGTCTCCTTGTCTTTGAGATAAACCGTACGAACCTCGTCTTTGCCGCTTCCTGAGTGATCCTGACTTATATATTCACAGTCGCCGTAATTACTTTTCGCATAACGGATAAGATCTGACTTGCCCGATACCTTGCACGAACAGAGCGCCAGAACTGCTGCTAACATCAACAGGTAAATGGCGGTTCTTTTCACTGCAAAACGGGTTCTCATATCAATCCTTTTCAGACTGGTAATTGCCGGTCTTTACGTTGTAATAAGCAAATATCTCATCGCCGCCGGAATAAAAGGTATAGCTTACAAAGCGCATATCCTTGACATCATAATCAGCAAAGACGTCATCGATCTTATCAGCGACCTTAACCGCTTCATTATCTTCGATATCCCCGTCAAAAATTAGCCTTACGCTCTCTCCGTAATGACTGATCTCACAATCGTATTTTTCCTCTAAAGACTTAAGATCCTTTTTTGCCTCATCGAAGAGATAATCATAATACTTATCTTTGAAATCAGATGTCGTGCTCGCAGGCGGAATAATGTCAGATGCGGCAGAAGAATTGCCGTTCATACCGGATGTGACGGTATATTTGATGCCTGTCTCCTTGTCCTGAAGATACAGAGTGCGGTATTCGTTATTACCGCTTCCGCCGTGATCTTCCTTTAAGAATTTACAGTCACCATATACTTCTTTTGCATATTTCAGAAGACTGTTCTTGCTCCTGATCGTGCATGAACAGAGAGATAAAACTGCCGCAATGACCAGGATCCCTGCTATGGCTTTTCTAAAGTAATGTTCAGGATTGATCTTTTGCATACGGATTCCTCTTTTCCCCGCGGTCAGCCGTTTGCCGTATATGTCTTGGTAGCCGCGTTGTAAGATCCTACGAAAGCAGTCGAATTGACGTAGATGTGATATGTTATGGGACGGATATTCCTGTCGTCGTATTTTGCGAGGATCTTATCAAACTCTTCCGGCACCAGCTCGGCATATTCGCTGCTTCCGCGGTCGATGAAATTGATGTTGAACTTGCCGTACTCATAATCGAAAGTAAAATGATACTGTTCCTTCAGTACTTCGATCTCATCGCCGGCGCCTGCCTTGATCATGTATTCGACATAAAGGCCGTCAAAATTGGATGAAGTAACAGCGCTTTTACTGTCCTGGCTCTTCTTGGAAGTTACTTCGTACTGGATCCCCGTAGCCTTATCTTCGAGCACAACGATGCGTCGTTCAGTGCCGTTGAGATTATCGCGGGTCTGGCTTATATACTTGCAGTCGCCGTAATTATCCTTACCGAACTTAACAAGCGTTCCCTTGCTTGCGACGCCGCAAGAACAAAGCGTTATTACCATAGAAGCCAGAAGCAGTCCGGCTGTTATCTTTCTTCCAATACTGGTGTTCTTCATTTGAAAACTGTTCCTTTACCTTTATTTCAAGATAAGATTTTACTTCAAAATCCCTTAATATGCTAATTTATGTGCCCGGGCAGGCTCTTTAGATCGTGATAACGAATACCTTCTTATACTCTTCTCCAAGCCTGTAGCGGTTGATCTCAGGCTTCTGGACGAGTTTTAAGCTGAATCCGTGCATCTCGCAGATGCGTGAAGACAAAGGCAGTCCCAGACCCGTGCCGCCGTCAGAAGCGCGCGACTCGTCGCCTGTTACAAATGGTTCGAAGATCTGTTCCTTCATGTCCTCAGCTATCTCGTCGCCGGTATCAGCCACAAAGATCCTGATATCTTCATCCGAAGTGACTGACACGCCTATCTTTGTGCCTTCGGGATTATGGCGTATCGCATTGGTAATGAGGTTCGTAATAACGCGCGACAGCTGCTTGCCGTCCGCTTCGATATAGACCGGATTATCAGGGATATTAACGTCCAGAGTATCGCCTGCGACTTCCGTGTCGGTATAGCTCAAAGCGCAGCAGGCACGTACTGTCTCGCAGATATCAAGCTTCTCTTTCTTGAGGGTAAAACCTTCGCTGTCGAGCTTTACATAATCTAAAAGAAGCGCTACGACCTCATTCATCCTGTCGGTCTTGGCCATTATCGCTTCGTGGTATTCGGTATTCTTTTCGGGAGGCACCATGCCGTCATTTAAAGCCTTCGCATAACCGTAGACGGTGGTCATGGGTGTCTTTAAGTCGTGGACGATATTGGAGATCATGAGGTAACGGCGCTTCTCTTCGGCGTGGCGGGCCTCCTCTTTCTCGCGTTCGAGTTTACGGATCTCTTTTGCCGCGGATAAAGCGAAAACAATACCTGCTACGACATAAGGTGTCACAAGGATTATCGCGATGACTAACAAAGAAAGCGCCAGGAGCCATGCAGCTCCGGGATTCTCATGCAGGTTAATGACCGTCTGTACAGCTGCTTTATTATTTCCGTTTGGTCCGGACAAAAGGCCTATAAGCGCGTTATATGCGCTTTCGGGAGATACATGGAAGAACGGCCATACTTTATTGACTATGGCTGTAGCTGCAACGACAAATAAAATAACGAAAAGCTTTTCGGAGCTCTCGGGAGATACGATCTCTTCAAGATTAAAGGCCTTGATAATAAACGGCATAAAGCATTTGTTCGTCACGAGTACGATCGCAAATTCGACCATGCTGGTAACGATCAGGACCAGAAAGAATCTGGAAAGGATAAAGCCTCTCAGCTGTCTTTCACTGCTCACCTTTCTGTCCTCCCGTAAAACCCTTCGTCATCTTCAGGCTTCAAGCCTGTAGCCTAATCCGCGCAAAGTCTTGATATAGCGTGAAGGATCGCTGTCGAGCTTGGTCCTGAGCTTGCTAATAGCGACCATTATATTGTTGTCGGCAACGAAATAATCCTCGCCCCAGGCATATTCATAGATCTGCTGCTTGGTAAATACCTTGCCGGAATGCTTCATCAAAAGCTCCATGATCTTATATTCAACAGATGTCAGTTCAATGGGCTGGCCTGCCTTTAAGAGCAGACATTTATCGGTATCAAGAACGAGATCGCCGCAGGAGATTGTCTCTTTCTTCTCTTCACTTCCTCCGAGCGCGTGGAATCTTCTTAAGAGCGACTTTACGCGGGCAACGACTTCCAGGGGATTAAAGGGCTTGCAGATATAATCGTCTGCGCCGACATTAAGGCCTAAGATCCTCTCGGCGTCAGCAGTCCTCGCGGAGATTATCATGACGGGAACGTTGCTTACCGCTCTGATGTCCTTGAGAACGTGTATACCGTCTTTTCCGGGCATCATGATATCGAGCAGAACGACATCAGGCTTAAAGCTCTCCATAGCGCCTGATACTTCTTCGCCTGTAGCGACTTCCGCTACTTCGAATTCATCGTTCTCAAGGTAGAGTCTTAAGAGATTCCTGATCTCCTTCTCGTCATCTGCGATCAATACTTTGTAACCCATAAAGTGCTCCATTTCCAAAGCCGGCCGGAGGAGACGAATCTCCTCCGGCTGCTCTTATTATAACCTATTCCTATTCCCCAATTTTCCTTTATCTGTCCCTATTCCGATTTTCATAAACTATCCCATATTATGCGGCGTTGATACCATACTTGATCGACTCATAGAGTGCTGCATCTGTTGCTGCCTTGTAAGGCTCTACGAAGAAGATTCCTGCAAGACCGAATGACAGTGCTGACAAAAGATCCCATCCGATGAAAGAAAGATCAAGTACGAAAGTTCTCCACTTGTTGCCCTTCATGAGTTCCTTGCTCTGATCCAAAGCGCTTCTGAAGTTGATCGTAGGATCTTCGCTTACGATATAAGGAACCAGTCTGTACTCATATGACTTGATGATTCCCGGAATGATGAACAAAAGGCTCCAGAGGAAGATAAAAAGATCTCTTAAGAATGCTGTCTTTACGACATTCTTGTAGTTCTTTGAATCGAAAACATATACGATGTTGCTGAGCTTTGCGGGTTCATCGAGATTCTTTCTGAAGAACTTTCTGCATCCGTATTCAAACGGTGCCATGAGGAAGTATCTGATTGCCAGTGAAAATGCAGTAGCGATAAGCATTACGATGAAGAATAGAATTGCTATTCCGATCAAGGCTCCTGCGAAGACTCCCGTGAATTCCGCGTCATCCTGGGAGATATGAGTTGTGACTCCGTTGCCCGGATCAATTTCGATATCAAAATCTGTCTCGCTCAGATCATCAGATGAAGAATAACCCGTGCTTGTTTCATCCTCGTAGGTTTGCATCATGCCTGCTGCGCTTCCGATCGAAGTTCCGACCGAGCTTCCGCTTGCTCCGGCTGTACCTATTACCAAAGCCAGGATCAATGCGACGAGCACACACTTCCAATAATTACCAAAAAAGCTCTTCTTACCTTTTTGCTTTACATTTTTCCTAGTCCACATATTTGCGACCCCTTTCTTTCTCTATTCCTATACGGAACTTTCCCCGGGTTCCTATCCCTTACGATGTTCATTCTACATATCGAACCTTAACTGCCTAATCGCTAAACCTTAACATAACATTAACTTAATCCTCCGAATTTGATACAATATTCTCGGAATTCCTAGGGATAGAGGGGGTAAAGCCATGTCAGAGAATGCTAATGTTCAGATCATCAATGAAGTCACCATGTCAAATACTGACGTTAAGTGCCCGGGATGCGGCGCTACCGTCAAGTACGATCCTGCGACACTTACAATGCTGTGCCCTTTCTGCGGCACTTCCAGAGCGTTGCCGCAGCCTGAAGCAGGAAAAGTTATCGAAGAATTAGACTTCAATTCCGCGGTCCAGCGCGCGAGCGTCAACTGGGGCGTGGTCCGTAAGCTGATCGTATGCGCAAACTGCGGCGGTCAGGCTCTTTACGATGCTTCACAGGTATCAGGATGCTGTCCTTTCTGCGGATCTACGAGCGTCATGCCTGCTGCTGAGAATGAGCAGATCATGGCTCCCGGAGCGCTGATTCCTTTCTTTGTTGATAAAGACAGAGCCCAGAGATGCTTTTGGGACAATGTAAAAAAGAAGCGTTTTGTCCCCAAAGATGTCCAGACCGCAAAGCTCGAGAACTTAGTAGGTCTTTATCTGCCCTTCTGGACATTTGATACCGACACGGTCTCTTCTTACGTAGCCAAAGTCGGTTTCACTCACGAGACCAAAGACGGTTCTTATACCACATATAAGAACTATAAGGGCGTGTGCAATTATTTCATAGATGACCAGATCGTTTTCGCGACCGACAAAGTCAGACATCCTTTTATCTCAAAGGTGCAGACTTTTAACTTTACACAGCTCGTTCCATATGCGCCGGAATATCTTGCAGGCTTTGCAGCCGAGCGTTATACGGTCGGTCTTAATGACGGCTGGGAGCGCGCGAAGGTCTACATCGATCAGAAGCTCAGGCACGACATCGGTGAGCACGAGCGTATCGAGCACAGGGGCGACTGCGTAAAAGAAGTTAAGCTCTCTACCAATTACTACAACGTAACGTTCAAATACATTCTGGCGCCGATGTACCTCGCCACATATAAGCACGCTAATAAAACGTACAATGTCGCCATCAACGGTCAGACCGGTGCGACATTCTGCGATGCGCCTTCTTATCTGTGGAAGATCATCCTGTTTATCGTGCTTGGTTTCCTTTCCATGCCGATCTTAACAGGCTTGCTCTCACTGCTGTTCAACACATTGTTCGGAGGAATGGGCGGCTGATTCAGCTGATCTTAGCCAGCAATCCGTCAGACAGTTTTTTATACTTGGTGTCGCCTCCGTTTTCGGATGCGAACTTCAGGTATGGTAAAGCACGCTCTCTGTCGCCTTTTTGAAGGATAATATTGCCAAGAGTATAGGATACACTGACCCTTACGATCAGGGCCTGGTCATCGCATTGCTCATATAATTCAGAATAGAATTCTTCTGCGCCGTCTAAGATGCCCTCTTTGACACGGATCATGTACTCGCGCCCCTTAACGAAGATCAATATCTGGTCGCGGTAGACCGGAGAAGTGATGCTGCGCCCTAGTTCTGAAAGCTCCGAAAGACTCTCGGATGCTTTTTCTAAATCACCTTTATTGATGTAGTAATCTGCAGCTCTCTTGTAGTATTCAGGCATATGTGATCTGACCGTGATATTTTGGGCACGTTGAAAAGACTCATCGTAATCGCCTAATGCAGAATAACCCATTGACGACAAATAAGCGTATGCCGACTTATCCGATCTGAAGCGCTTTTTGCCCATGAGTTTATCGATCCTGTTCAGATACTCCTTAACATTGCAATCCAGATAGTATGACAATACTTCATTCTTAAACTTTTTCCTGCCGATCTTCGATAACAAGAGCATCGTCATAACAATTATCAACAGCGCTAAGATCAGCCACAGGTAACTCTTATCAGGATAAAGATACGTGAAATAACCCGCACCGGTTACACACAGTGCGCCCACGAAAAAGTATATGGCCATCAAGCTTTTGAATTTAGAGATCATCTGCCCTCTTTATCCTATGCCGAGCGCCTTTGACGTGCGCCTTGTTACATAAGACTTGGTATTCCACCAGCCGTTATAATCGTAATAATAACGCAGATAAGGAACATGCTGCTGTCTGCAGTCATTCCTTAACTTATAAGGATTGCTCCTCTCGGAAATAACTTCAACGACGAGCTTTTTGACTCCGCCCTGACTGAATGTAAAAGACATTGCCCTGCCGTCTCTGATATCTTCTTTATCGATCTGATATGAAGGGAATGCTTCATCGAAAACCTTGCTGAAATAAGCCTGATAATTAAGTCCGGAATTATACTGGTTCTCTTCTGAAGGCATTACAGGACCCCATGAATCACCTGAAGGACCTTCTTCAACTACCGGAGTAACAGAAACAGGTCTGGGATTACTACCCAGAGATTCTGAACCGGAAGGAGCAGTTGTCTTATTCTGACGAAGTCTTGCTTCATCTTCATCGACGAAGTTATCTGCCAGATTTTTCATCTTGCTCAATGCGTTATCAAGATCTTTGCCGCTGTCGCCAAATAAATTCGAGAATAAGCCCATAGTATGCCTCCTTTAATTCAAGTGTGTTCGGATCTGATAAGGTCATTCTATTAGAAAGAATAGTCACAGGCAAGAGTGTAACAATGTTACACTCGCGAAAAAGGCAACAAAAAAGCACCAATCACTAGGATTGGTGCTTTGGCTCCCCGAACAGGACTTGAACCTGTGACATTTCGGTTAACAGCCGAACGCTCTACCGACTGAGCTATCGAGGAATTTAATCCGGCAGCAATCTATCTTCCCGGGCCGTT
>JAEEGJ010009999.1_pt1 | contig 25003 bp, 19 predicted proteins | sample 8958761 | NCBI WGS metagenome assembly JAEEGJ01 (sample SAMN16246546, study PRJNA631951) | gut metagenome | biome: gut microbiome; feature: rumen; material: RS-attached | host: Bos | place: Iran: Karaj | collected 2018-10 | reverse complement strand
CGTGGATGTTGTGGACATACATTAGAATACAGGAATGTTTCATACATGGCATCTCGATTCCACTTGTTATCACCAGCCGGACACATGTGGCCACGAGACCATCCACTCCCTTTATAATCGTAGCTGTTCACCCTTGGCTTTGGAACGTCCGTATCTTCATGCCAGGCATTGCTGGCTCGTCTTATTGTTCCTTGAACGTGTTCCCTTGTCAGATGCCATGCCACCCAGTTTGGTTGCTTAGTCTCTGTATTGTATGAAGATGTATAGCCTGTTCTATGAAGGATTATCTCCGATGTTCTTGTAGGTGTTATTGGTAAGTCGCTGTTGTCTTTTGTTCCAGAGAAGGCCGAAATACACATACTGAATGCAGCTATGACGCATAACATCAAAGCTGTAATTACTAAGCATCTATTTTGTTTCATCATCATATCTCGTTAATTCCCCATAAATGTAAGGCGTTCACCATCGGTTTTGTAACGGTATTTAAAGGATAGCCGACAAACGACTTAATCTTGTCGAGAATGCCGTCAAACTGATGCTTGTAATGACTGGGGATGATGTCGTATGCTAGGAACTCACTGGCTAACTTCTCATTGAAGGGCATCTCGCCATTGTCCATCAGCTTACCTTCTTCAAAGTTCGATATTGTGTCCATTCGCATCACGACCTTTGGCTTTGTCTTATTCTCTCGGCTGATTGTCAGCAAGGCATCATCGTCATTAGCAAAGGATGCAAAAATCAGTTTGGCATCCGCATTGCGCGAATAGTCCCGCTCCTGATATTCCATCAGTTCCTCCACATTGACCTTGGTGATGTGGCCGTTGTCATATCCAAGGATAAGCCATGACTTCACTTCATGCTCCAGAACTGTTAGAGTCAAAAGTGACTGGTCATCATAGTCATACTGTTCGAGTTTCCTGAACTTGGCATTGCCCAGGAACTTAAAGAAAGCGACAGGCTCCACATAGTTATCCGGGTCGAGATACTCAGCCAGGACGTTTTTCCTGATACGACTTGTACGTATTTCATCTTCCTTAGAGGTAATAAGTGGAGCAGTGATTATCTGTTTATCCTGTTCCTGCGGTAACTCAACAACCTCTTTTGTAGTCTTCTCCACCTGTTCAGGCAGTTTGCGGTTCAGTCTTTGATATTCAGCAAACTCCTCTTTGGTAAGCTTACGTTTGGTGCTGCCGACACGGACATAGTAGTGACCATCGAATGGCACACCCATCTGGTGCGGTTTGATTTTAACGACCAGAATGTCCTTATCATGGTTGCTGCTATCAAAGTAGATGTCCTCTATATAGGTGGTTGCAAGGCTATTGCCCCATTTGAGGGACATCGCATCTGGGATAGCTCTTAGGTACTTGTCCTTGTCTCCATAATACTGCGTGTAGTTCAGATCCTCTTCCACACCTGTACCAAGGCCATAATCATTCACACCGACATACAGCGTACCGCCAACAGTATTCAGAAATGAATTGACCACCTTCATAATCTCCTCCATTTGCTTTTCGGGATTGGCCGTGAAGCTCTTGCCTGCAGGAAACACGATACTGGTCTTATACTCTGTATCAATGGTTTCCTCGCCTGTGCCATAGAGTTTTAGACCCGTCTCGAAGCCTTTTAGGTTCAGCTGCTGCTTGATACGATTATGGATGTCTTTGGCAGTGCTCTCCATCTTGCTTGTCTTGGTAATGTTATAGGCCAGTACCAGAGAAGCCAGTTCATGAAGGTTCGGATTGTTCTTGGCCACCATATACAGGTCATTGTTATGCTCTGGCTTATCCAGATAGCTGACCGCCTGTAGCTGAAGGAATCGGTCACGCAGGATGACGTTGTTGCTGAATAGCTCTGCATTGACATTCTCCAGTTGTTCCAGACGTTCCTCGTCCACCTTTGAGTTACGGGCGAAGTAATGGAGCATTGTGATGATGTCCATTCTGCCCTTATAGTAGGCAGCCTGTGACTCCCAACCTATCAGCATACACAGTGTACGGGCAAAGGCCAGATAGTTATATGACTTCACGTAGTCCTTGTCAATTATAGCCATACGGTCAATCAGGAAGATGACCTCACGGACATACGACTCGTCCAATACACGGTCGCTCTCCAGAATGTCCTCCTCTTCCTGTCTGCTGATGTTCTCAGAGATTCTGCCAACAGAATAGTCCTCCATCAAGTTGCGGAAAGCACTGGTCATATCAAAGTCATACGCGGTCACTTCCGTCATTTCACACTGGATATGGAATGTACCAGAGCCACGACCCAGCAATCGGCATTTAATAATCGTATTCTTTCCGATACCCTCAAAGTCACCGGCATTCTTCACGCTGACGCTGATACCTTCCTTAGAGACTGCAGGAGCCAGACCACCAGAAATGGCTGAACCACCTAAAGAGCAGATAATGTCCTCGTCGTATGTGTAGTAGTCAAGGGCGGCATCCTTCATTTCCTTCTGCATCGAGAAGTGGAAGATTCCGTTCTCGTCATCAATTATTCTCGCTTCAAATACATACCTACTACCGTCAGGCGCCAAGAAATGACGTAATGATGTATTGATGGTATAAGGAACGATATCGCTGACGTAGATATAGCCATCGCCACCTATTTCATCCTCTATCTTGCACCAATATTTATTGTGGTTTGAGGCATCCTGCCTTATGAATGAGATGCGTACGATTTCATTGCTGCGATGCTGTTTCTTTGTTTTGGTTGCAGTGGTAGTTACTGTAGAACCAATATTGAAAAGTTCATCTTCAATTTCTTCCCATACCTTCTGATATGGCGTGATGTCATTTGGCTTGGCTGTATTCAGGTTGATACTCGTCTTGCCGGCTAAGAACACCTGCATCCCTTGCCAGAGACCAAGATCCTTCGGGAAAACAGGTCTTGAAGTTGTATCGGCACCCGATGAAAATAACTGAATACCCTCTGATGACACCATCAACTTGATCTTGTTCTGGGTAAACGAGTTCACGGTGTCAATTCTGCTACTGGGATAAAGACTGGCGATGTAGTGCGGAATCAGTCCAATGTTATCCATCGTATAGTTCATCAGACGGGCATTCGAGTGGAATAGGTAAAAATAAGCCATGTCCACCAGATGGTCTGGATACAGTGGATAGAGATATGAGGATATGATGCACAGCCTAGCCGTGTTCAACCTATAGTCGGCTACTGTATTATCGTTTGGATTTTGGTGGAGTAGTAGTTGCAATGCCAGTGCCTGCAAGTTGTTCTTAATGAGTTCGAGGTTATCCTTGGTTTTGTCTATTCTGCCATCACATTCCCTGATGTATAGTTCCAACAGTTTGATGATGGCACTGTTAAACGGCTCCTTTTTCCAACTCTCAATATTCCTTTGGCAGATGATGTCAAGCAGCTCCTTAATTCGGCTGTTCATCAGTTCTGGCCTCCTGAGGAATAGGCTGGCAAGGATATTGAAGTTCTTGATGGGATGATATACGAAGCCCGAGATTTGCAGTTTATTGAATAGGCTGTTGATAAAGTGAGAAGGTGTTTCTGTGGAGTTTATGTCTGCTTCATTGTCTATCAATTCTGCAGCCTTGACATAATAGCCCAATTGTTCTATAAGTGTAGTCAACCTTTCCTGATAATACTCCCTTTCTGCGTCACTGCACATATCAAGTAGTTCTGATAGTTCCAGAATGTCTGAGCAGTCCATCCTTACCCTGGTAAGGTCTATTTTTTTGTTGATCAGGTTCTGAATCCACCTGTGGCATTGCGATTCGAATGACTTTTCGTTTTCGTCTGCTAAAATCAGACGGATAAATTCCTTTGTATTCCAAGTCAGTTCCCTTTTGGCCAGTAAGTCTGTTAGTTTTTCCTCTGTAAGGTTTACCTTATTCTGTTCGAACTCCCTAATATCCACAAGTTCTATTCTGGGGTGTTTCTCCTTGATGGACAGAATCCTACATTTGACACTCTGGCCTTTGAATAGTTTGAGGTTTGCCGTCCCCCTCAGATACGTTGTAATATCTGTGGATTCGTCTACCACTTCACAATAGGTCGTGAATTGTTTCCTGACCCTGAACTCATAAATGCCGTCTACTTTGTAGGCATCCCTTGGTAATTGTTTCCTTGTTTCCATATTATTCTGTTTGGGTTTTACAATTAGACTGCAAAGATACGAAAATTTGGCGAATTTTAGCGATTCTATAGGGATATAGTGGTAATATAGAGTTAAAAATGATAGGTATAAACCACATTTCAGTAAAAGTTTGGATGATTTTTCGTATCTTTGCATTTCGTTATTAATAAGAGGTATTTTTTATGGTTAAGGATTGCACATCTATAGATCAAGGACGTGAACTGATAGAGTTGGGTATTGACCCATCAACGGCAGATAAGTGTTGGATATCAATTGATGCTGATGAAGCAGAGCCTGCAATCTACCCAATGTCATGGGAGCAGGCCAAAGAAAACTGCATGTCGGCAGACAAGTTCCTAACAGATACAGCGCGAGAGTATTGTCCGAAAGCGATGACACCCGGATGGTCGTTGACTGCACTACTGGAACAGTTGCCATCAGATATAGAGAATAACGGAAAGGTTTATTCGTTTAGAATGATTAAGGTCGGAGAGGAGTATCAGATTGCTTATACTGATTCTGACTCACATGACCTATATTCTATTCTGGAGGACACTCCTGTAAATACAGCATTCAGGATGCTCTGTCTATTGTACGAGATAAAACAATATAGCTAAAAGCGCGTCTGATAAGAAAGAAAATAATTAAGTATGATTAAGGACTATCAAAATAAAGAAGTACTGGCTGAAATGAAGCGCCAGGTAAATGCAGCCGCCAAGATAAGCGACCGCGAGGCAAGAATTACATTCGTATTGATACACATGATTAGCGAGTATCACATACTGGCTGAGCAATGTACCAAACCCGACGGAGAGAACAATCTCTTCAGGTTTATCTCGTGGTGCCTGAGCCGTTTCGCTGAAGAACTTGAAACGCCCTCCAATGAAGAGTTCAAGAACCCCATCGAGCTATACAAGAAAGATCCAGATATCAACCTGCTCGATCTCATCCGCTTCCGCACTCCAGCAAAGAATGCTGTGGAGAAGGGACTGGCCGAAAGTTTTGAGTGGCCCGATAATGTTCCCTACGAAGAGTGGGAAGAGGACATCCTGCAGACGGCCTACGCAACGCTGTTCGGACTATACTTCTTTAATACCCCGGCCAAGGATTTGATGAAGTGGCTGGGCAAGGACGAACGCAAGAACCTCCGTTTTGTGAATGCCATGAATCGTCATGAGACGGTACTGAATGTCAGTGCAGAGCGTACCAGACTGCGTGAGGCCGATGGCCCGATGCCTTGGACGAAGAAGCCGAAGCGGATGTACGTGAGCGACGAGGAATGTGCAAAGGGCGAAGAGCATGTAGCAGAGTTGCGAAGGAACTTTGTCGATGTAGTGGAAAAGCTGGCCACTGGCGATACGCTGCGCTTCTGCCGCGAGAAAGAAGAGACGGCCTTCGGCGTGTTCATGACGGGACTGTTCGCCATGATGATGCCAGGCAAGAACGTGAACCGCAAGGGTATGATCAGTTCACGCGATAATGCAAAGATGGTCTATCAGGCCGCCAAGAAGTCGCTGATGGGCGACAAGTTAGCCAATGATATTGTTACTGCCGCTGACGACAAGGCTGCTGCCGAAGTGTTCTACTGGGGCTTGATTGGTGGCGAGCAAGGTGTTGCCAACGGCTCGATGCCCACCGGCATGGCCGACATGGACATCCGTCACAAGCCCAAGCGTAACAAGGGCGAACTCAATTGATGCTTTGATAACTTTTATACGTGTGATATGGGCAAGATTTTTAGAGATATGACTGCTGAAGAGCAGGCTTATTACGATGAAGAAAGCAAGAAGTTTCCGTGGCTTAAGACTGTCACGATGAGCGATGACGAATTCTTTGCATGTTTTGAGCGTGACCTTGGGAAAGGGTCAGCTGCACTTTGGTTTAATCATCTATGGAATAAGCATTACAGCTGGGTTTTCCTCGCCATCTTGAAGCATTTTTATGAAACAGGAGAATTTGTACATTTTGATTGGGATTATACCGATAGTCAGTCAGAAGGTGTTCTCTGGGATATTATGATAGCCTGGGGTGCAGACTTGCAGACTGGAGGTGATGTTCTTAGCTGTAGGGCCAAGTTTGACTTCAGCAAGTATACTGCTCCCACAAATACAAAGATAAGAAATTACGAGTACTACGAAGAGAGGGGGTTCGATAATTACTTCAAAGACTATTACGAGTCTCACGGATTCGAATACCCATTTTAATTGGTGTTTGGTACAAAGTCTAAGAGGTTGCTTCATTAACGTGGCAACCTTTATTAATCTCTCTTTTTTCCGTTTTGGGCGTAGAATTTGAAAAGTGTATTTTTTGGCCCAAAATTACTCCGAAAAGTTTTTTTTCAGTTAAAATGAGCTTTTTTTCTTTGCTACGAAAAAAGGCTTCATTTGGCTATTGTACCTTTGCACACGAAATCATTAAGGAAGCAAAATTTGGCTCGTTAGCTCAGTTGGATTAGAGCATGACGCTACGAACGTCAGGGTCGGGAGTTCGAGTCTCTCACGAGTCACAGTTACTGCCCTATGGTGTAATGGTTAGCACGTCAGATTCTGGATCTGGAGGTGGTGGTTCGAATCCATCTGGGGCAACAAGTCAGGGAGCTTTGGCAGACTTGGTGTATGCGCAGGACTGAAAATCCTGAGAACGTGGTTCAACTCCACGAGGCTCCACTCAATATTGGGGTGTTCTCCAGCGGCAACGAGAGCAGACTGTAAATCTGCCGCCTTTCGGCTTCGTAGGTTCGAGTCCTACCACCCCAACGATTGACAGCCCTATGGTATAACGGCAGCACAGCAGGTTTTGGCTCTGCTAGTGAAGGTTCGACTCCTTCTGGGGCAACTATATGGAGTTTGTGGCCGAGAGGTTCAGGCGCAAGGTTGTGGCTCTTGTTTACGCAGGTTCGAATCCTGTCAAACTCCCAAGGCAAAAAAGCTTCTTCCCAAGAATACAACTTGAAAAGAAGCCTTTCTTATGCGAAGTTTAGAATAGACACGAGCCTGTTCTCAACCTTCTTCAATACTTTCAAAGTCCTTGCCTTATCTGGATCCTCCTTTTTCCCAAGCAAGGCGATAGCCTCTTTTATAAGCTTGCAGTCATCAACAGACAAAGGCATCTCAGTGATGGAGTAGTTAGGATCTGCGTATCTGTAGTATATCCTGTCGTACACCTCTATAGGAGCATTGTAGCCCAGCTTGTCAGACCTCATGATTTGTATATCCATCTGTACGGTCCTAGAGCAAACACCCTTGGTGATGCCCTCCATGTCGTAGAGCGCATCGCAGCAGGCATCTACGAGGTCGTCAAGCGTCCATCTTCTGTATCTGTTTCTCAAACAGTTGTTTATCGTTTTGTACCTTATCAAGGCATTCTTATTCGCAGGCATAGTTGTATGTTCATTTTAATGCGTGAAAAAAAATAGTTGGAAATCCTCTCTGCGGTTCGGATTGCCAACTATCAGTTGCTCTTTCTCCTATCTCTGGCTCTCTTACGATGCCCGATAGCAATAACTATGCTCTTGATGTCGTGGGAATCCTACACCGACTGCTGGTGTGCAAAGTTGCTGCACATAAGCATTCCGTTCAAAGCGTCGATAGCTCTGAACAAATGTCGACTGTGTATGTACAAATAGTCTCATTCCTTGTAGGATTCTTTAAAATTCGGCTGCAAAGGTACTAATAAAGAACGAAATCTTTTTGCGTAGCTCGGAAAAAGTTTCGATTTTAACACTTTGGCCACTATTATATCATATAAAATCTCGTTATTCGTTAGCTGCATCATATAAGTCCAGTGCCTCCTTGAATTTATCCCGCATGTACATGACAGCATTTCTTGGATAGATAATCCTGATACCTGGGCCATATGACATAAAGACCGAGTACATCTCAAAATTGATGACCACATCTATCTGGAAAATACAGCTTCCATCTTCGGGATTCTCGCTAACCACCTGCTGTGACCGATGGATTGGTTTGGTCTTGATATAGTGACTTTGCTCCCGGTTCGCCCAAAACCTGATGCATCGCGGTTTGTTATTGATATTCTTGCTAACCCCTATTACATCGTCGAAGAAGTGTTCTGAGTCGAAATCGGGATTCTCACGATAAGGGACTTCCACAGGCTCAACACTCTTGATTCGGTCAAGAGGTAGATTGAAAAGCTTCAGGTCATCGGCCTTTGAACCGAACAGGAACCAACGGTTTCGGAACTCCTTCAGCAGATACGGGCAGAGGATAAACTCCGTTGGTTTTCTCGCATTGAATGACTGGTACATGATGCGCAGCGTCTGCTGATGAGCAATATAGTTATAAAGTGGGTTAAGCAGACGAATACCCTCTAGATTCGGCACACTGTCGAAATGGATAATCGGTTTGCGGTTGTGTCTGCTGATGGCCAGTTTATCCTGCAAACGACTGACCACATCCGACATTTCCGAGAACTGGTCGAAATCTTCTAACTGGCGAAGCATGTCTACGGCCTCCTGCATCACGTCGTAGTCGTTCTGCGACATTGGCATATCCATAATGGAATAGTCTTTGTCCGCATAACGGTAATACTTATGGTCATAGACCTCGATAGGAGCATTATAGCCAAGTTTGTCAGAACGCATCATCTGTATATCACCCTGTACGGTTCTCACAGAGACTCCCTTGTTAATTCCCTCCATGTCATAGAGAGCATCCGAACAGGCATCAACCAGGTCTTCGAGCGTCCACCGGCGATAGCGGTTGCGAAGACAATTATCAATGGTTTTGTAGCGTATCAACGCATTCTTGTTTGCAGGCATAATCCACGTTTTTTGCTAATGTTGGCACAAAGATACGAAAAAACTACGCAACCTATTTGCGCAGAACTAAAAATTTGCACTTTTTTTGCTGATTTTCATAACTTTTTTCCAACTACGCAGAAAGATTGCGTAGTATATATTTAATTTTGCAGTGCGATTCAGAAGAAACTGGATACGTATTGAAGATGAGCTACGATGCACCACTATTATTATTAAAGATGTGTAACAATTAAAAGAGAAAAGACAATGGAAGTAAAGATGATCAACAACCGTCCTGTCAAGATTTGGACGGACAATGTGGAAGACTCTGCCATGCGTCAGATTGAAAACCTGACCACACTGCCATTCCTCTTCCATCACCTGGCCATCATGCCCGACGTGCATGCTGGTATGGGAATGCCTATCGGTGGTGTACTTGCATGTACGGATGCAGTTATTCCCAACGCAGTAGGTGTAGATATCGGCTGCGGAATGTGTGCCGTGAAGACTAACTGGAAGGTAAACGAGATACCCGTAGAGGTTCTTCGCAAGCAAATCATGAAGGGAATCCGTGAGCGCATCCCTCTGGGAATGGATCACCACAAGGAGGCTCAGGATGAGAAGTACCTGCCGGAAGGCTACGATATCGACAAACTCGAAATAGTTAAACGTCGTCAAGTCTCTATCCTTCACGAAGTCGGAACGTTAGGAGGCGGCAACCACTTCATCGAGTTGCAAAAGGACGAAGAGGGAACGCTCTGGATCATGATTCACTCAGGTTCACGCAACCTCGGAAAGCAGGTTGGTGATTACTATAACAAGATTGCAACCACCCTCAATGCGCGATGGTATTCAAATGTATCGCCCGACATACATCTGCCTTTCCTCGCCAGAGGTAGCAAGGAGTTTGAGATGTACTGGAGAGAGATGAGGTACTGTATTGACTTCGCTCTCTGCAACAGGAAGCTCATGATGGAGCGTATCGAGGAGATCCTTGCAGACTCACTGCCTGGCATAAAGTTTGAACCGATGATAAACATTGCTCACAACTATGCAGCAGTAGAGCACCACTTCGGTCACGATGTCATCGTACACCGCAAGGGAGCGACACTTGCCCGCGAAGGAGTCATCGGTATTATCCCTGGCTCACAGGGTACGGCATCGTATATCGTAGAAGGTCTTGGTAATCCAGACTCATTCTGCTCATGCTCTCATGGAGCTGGTCGTGTCCTATCCCGTTCAATGGCCATCAAAACGCTGAATCTACAGCAGGAAGTGGCTCAACTTGAAGCAAAGGGCATCGTTCATGCCATACGCTCTCAGGAAGATATGCAGGAGGCATCTGGAGCCTATAAGGACATTGAGGAGGTAATAGCCAACGAGGCAGACCTGGTAAAGGTTAAGACCCGACTCCTGCCGGTGGCTGTTATCAAAGGATAAAACGGTAGCGGCGGTAAGCTTCGCAATTGCTTGAGTGATGGCCCAAACGTTTGCTTACACCTAATGGTTACTGCTGGTTCGATTCCAGCCCGCCGCTCAAATAAAAGAGAAGGTCAAGGACAGCTTACTTCTTCGATCTTATGCTAAAGAGGCTCCAATTAGCTGTTCAATTACCTCTCTTTATGCTGCGATAGTTCAGTTGGTAGAACAATAGGTTTGTGACGACATTTCCTGAGAAGGACCAATCACCACATACTTCATTTCTGTTAGACTATGGGTCGCAGGTTCGAGTCCTGCTCGCAGCTCAAGGATAGTATTAACAAGGTCAAGGCTGACATACTTCAAAATAGATTGTGGTTCTGTTCCTGTCAGTCAATTACCTTTTAAATTAAAGACGTTATGAATAACAAGACTTTGACAAGAGTAGCTTTGCGCTACCGTGCAGTGTTCCTCGACATTAATCGTGAGAACATCAACATGAAGTCCGAGGCTTCAGTGCCGGTGATGGCATTCGTGACCAGGTTGAAGGAGAATGGTTTCTGCGTCAGTGAGGAACTTCTTCACGCTTTGAATGCTGCTCCTGCAGACAGACTCGCAGAAATCACCGAGTGTATCAACGACGTGATGGGCGTGAAGCTCAATTGGGCACCACTCGTCAAGGGATGGAATGTGCCAACGGGTGAGAGCCTTGCTGACCATCTGATTACCTGGATTGCCAACATCTTTGGTAAGGAGGCAGGTTTCAAGGGAACGACTCTACCATGCGGTCACCTTATTCCTGAGGGGACTTTCCCCATTGAGCGTTACAATGGTTGCCCGTTCTGCGGCACACCGTTTGAGACTGCCGACTTCGTTTATAAGGGTCAGGCCAGCAAGCTGAAGGAACTGCGCCTGTTTACTATCGAGGACATGAAGCATGTGTTCGCATCCCTTTTGGCATCGACCACTCCGCTTGATGGAACCCAGAAGGACTCGTTGGAGCAACTGCTTCGTGAGTTCTCTCTGCCCGAGGATGCCAACATCACCATGAAGGAAACAGCTATGCTCGTTATCAAGTTATTGGTAGAACAGAATAAGGCAGACGAGGCATCAAAGCTTTTGAAGACTCCTACTGACGTGCTCCGTTACCTCTGGTATGAGAAGACCGGCTATGTGCAGATTATTGAGCCGAAGACTCTTGTTGCCCATGCCCGTAAGCTGTACTTCCACATGTGGGGGCCACTCGACAGAGGTGCTGATGCGGCAAAGGATATGAAGAAGAAACTGATGCTGAAGTACGACCGCAAGGCGTGTCTGCGTGTGGCATTGTGGCTGAATGCCATCCCATTGACCGCAAGACAGGCAGCTGAGAATATGAATCCAAAGCGCGGAATGTGGGTTCGTATGATCCGTGCCCTCCGTCTGGGTGAATACTCCCGTAAGAATGGCTTTGACCATCTGGCAGAGATTCTCGATGTGTTCTACAAGCAGGATTATTCCACTTGGCAAGGCCGTGTTGACAAGGCTCGTTCTGAGAACGATGCCGACATGACGCTGGCATTGCTGAAGGAACGTCCAGGTCTCTTCGCTCGTTGCCTGTTCGCATCCATGCTCCGCTTCGGTAGCGACAAGGTGCTGGCTGCCTTTGAGGAGGTTGCCGACAAAATGCCAGCCCGTCTGCTGCTCTCACTCGGCAATGCTGCAGAGGCATACTTCGACCCCAAGGAGGTGCGTCTGGCCAGACCCATCACTGGTGTTACCCATCAGATTGAGCCTAACAAGCTGTTGGCTCTCTATGATGATGAAGCCCGCAAGGCGATGACAGGAGCCGTAAACGACCTCTATAAGGCCTCGATGGCAAGACGCTTTGCTATCCAGCAGACAGAGGCGAAGACCATCTTCATCGATCCCGCTCTGTACAATATACCTGTCAGCGTGGGCGATCGTTCGGCAACCATTCAGGATGCATCTTGTGCCCTGATGGGAACCCGATTCCCTGTGGAGGGTGATGCCGTTCGCCTTTTCCTCCAGTGGGGTAAGGGCTTGCATGCGCAGCACCTCGATATGGACTTAAGCGCTCGTGTTACACTGCCGAACGGCCAAATTGCAGAGTGCGCCTACTACAATCTGACTTGTGTAGGTGCCAAGCATTCTGGCGATATCCGTTCCATCCCAGAAATGGTTGGTACTGCTGAGTACATTGAACTGTCATTGCCTGAGCTGGAGGCTGCTGGTGCTGTATATGTCGCCTTCACCTGCAATGCCTATTCCACAGGTGCTCTTTCTCCTAATCTGGTAGTAGGATGGATGGATTCTGCCAATCCGATGAAAATCTCTGAGGAGAAGGGTGTGGCCTACGACCCGTCTTGTGTACAGCACATGGTTCGTATTAGCGAAGGCAACCTCTCCAAGGGTCTGGTATTCGGTGTGCTTGATGTGGCAAAGCGCGAAATCATCTGGCTCGAAATGCCATTCACTGCGCAGACAATGAGAGGGGTTAACAGCGAGTCCATCGAGGCACTGCTCCACAAGCTGGAGTCGAAGCTCTCTATCGGTGAACTACTTGATATGAAGGCCAAGGCTCAAAGCCTGACTTCAGTAGAGAATGCTGAGGAAGCAGATGAAGCATACACATACGAGTGGGCACTTAATCCTGCAGAAGTAACGAAGTTGCTGAATGGATAAAGTCCCCAGGCAACAAGCAATGTAATTCCTTTACAAGCTTTCAATAATGAGAAGGATGACGGGGTGCAAAAGCCTTGTCATCCTCTTTTTGTGCTGCATGTACAAGTTCACGCAAATACCTCTTCGGCTACCATGTTTGGATATGCCACTTGCTCGTCGTAAATCAGGTTGATGCCAAGTGCATCCTCCAGTTTTGAGAGCGTATCAAGCGACATATTCTCTTTACCTTTTAGAATCTTTGACACGTACTGCTGGGTGCAGCCCATGCGTTCAGCGAGAGCCTTCTGTGTCAGTCCATCCTGCTTCATCTGCAACAGCACCTTCACGGCAATCTTTTGTGAGTGCCGCAGCCACGACCAATTATCGCGCCTCCATTCCGCTTCCTCGCGCCATTTTGATGGCGTTTCGCTCTTGTGAGCTTCGAGGAATTCAAGTGTCTTCTTTTTCATATTACATCCTTTTCTTTATGATAGTTCTGACAGGAAGTCCACAAATCCGTCAGCATCAATAGCTTGATTGCTAATCAGATAGTTGCGAACCTGCTCCATCTTGTTCAGTTCATTCAGCGTATGCTCACGCTCCTGCATGGTGCGTGTCAGCTTGATAGCGCCGCCAGTTATGATATAGCATCCAGGTTCCAACTTGATAGCATAGATGCGAAGCCATGAAGCATGTTGCGGGCGTTCTTTGATTCTGGCCTTTTCCTTACCCAACAGCATCTCACTCGTGCGACTATTCTCCAACGGACGGAAAATCTTGTCGAGGTCAGCCTCTGGCGATATATCGAGAATCAGGCACTGTATGCGCTGGTTGTCATCGATGGTATCATAGATGGCCTGATTGATGTCTGTAATCTTGAAGTACGATTCTAAGTCTGCCATGTTGGCCAAGAAGAAATCCACCAGCCATTCAGGATCGCTCCACTGGTCGAAGAGCGTTTTCAAGGCATTGTCCGCCACGCCATCGTAGCGCACTGCCCATAGGGTGTTATTATCGAGAATCTTGTCGAATGTCATACTATATCTGTTTTATCTGGTGCAAAGGTACGAAAAAATATTGAGAAAAACAACTGCCAGTTGTAAAATTTGCTTCTGTTTTAACTTTTTTAATCAAATAGGAGCATTTTCCAGAACTTTTGTGTATCTTTGCACCCAAGCATCAAGAGCAGTGCCCGAAAGGGTAACTCGCCAACCGAGCAAAACGTAGCCACGGTGGTCAGTACGATGCGGAAGCAATAGTATTCACTTCAAAACAAAACGTTATGCAAGATCACATTTATTACACCAAGTATGCCCTGCAGTTCGCAGACATGCAGATTCCCGAGTTAGTAACAGTTTTCAATCAGCAGGTCGGTAATACCGGCTGGACTGGTATGCGTGCCTACCACGACCAAGCACTCATTGACGAGTTCCAACGACGAGGCATTGATGTCTCAGCCGTCTATGCCGGTAAGGCCATCAGCTTCGCCCATCCCGTTGGGTACGATATTGCCAACAACCGGCTGGCCATCATCGGCTGAAAGCCTTAATTTTCAGAACTCAGCCCTTGCCGTCTGCTCTTGCAGGGGCTGAAGTTTCCAACTTTTCCGCAGTTCTCTCCGACATCCATTGCCAAAGTCTGTCAAGTTCCTCCTCACACTTTTTCTTGTTGTAATAATACGTTCGGTCACTAATGCCCATCTCCTTTTTGATAATCTCCTTTCTTTCCTTATCGGGCAACGACTGATGTTGCAGATACAGTTTACCGAATCGCTTTCTTCTCCAATCTGCATCCTTCATTCTGGCATCATTGGCTACTGCAATTTGGTGGGTTGAAGATAATATACCCCCCATAATGCATGGGCGGGGGGTTAAAAAAGGCGCGCTACTCGCAGGGTCAGCAACTGAGGTCTCTGGCACTGGCACGCGCGAAAAATCGTTATTCTCACAAGAAAAATCAAAATTGGCGCAATTTTTACGTGTAAAATCCTCATTTTCAGGTATTTCCAAATTCATTTTCAGCGCATTACCGTACCCATTTTCATTTTTCACCTCCTGTTTTACCCTGTAGTCACGATATTGTGCCACATGAGACCCTATGGTTTCTGGTCTGAACTCTTCGCCTCTTATATCCTTCAGTTTGTCTGCCAACTGCTGGTTAGTGTACCCACTGTCAATATAGGGAATAAGAACCTCTATTCTTTTCTTCCACTGGAACTTGGCATACTGGCTGCGGGCTTCACCTAACAGCTGAACCAATGTCATCCCTCGTTTTTGGGCTTCAGTACGATTAACAAGGAAAGCGCATTGCGGCCCGTCTTTCTTCATCTCGTTTTTGACAAAGGAGTCAATTTCCCGTTTGCTCAGCTGATAGACCTCGCGAGCCTTCTCCATCACCCACCAAGGCTGGATGAAATCATCACCAAAGCATTTTTTGCCGTTGGTGTTCGAATTGGCATATGCAAGATAGAACAGATAGATGGCATTAAACACAAACTCATCGACTTTCAGTTTGCAACCGTTCAGGTATGCTAACAGTCTGAGTTGTGTGGGAAACATAGCTCTCCGACGCTCACCGTCATGCCACTTCTTGATCTTGCTGCCTTTTCCAGATGCATTTCTCTCCCAACGGAATTGTAGGTACATATAGTTCTCCGGGGGAATGGTAAAGGAACAGCCGTCATCTTTGTGTTCCACCTCAGTCTCAAACCTTAGTTGGTAGTAGGGGCTAAAGCGCTTGATGATTGACCAATAGCTCTTTGTATCATGACAGGAATCCTGGAGTTCTTTCCACTTCTTTGGGTTTAGTGCCTTTTCACTCCTTTTACCTTTTCCTGATTTGTCAGACTTCGATGTTCTTGCTGAAGCCGTTTCTGTATATCCCTCATAAATCTCACTTGGGATATAGACTGCCCACGACGATTCCACCTGACAGTCGTAGGGATTGCCATAGTAGAAGCGTGACTTGTCTTTGGTCTTGTCATCGAAGACCTTTTTGGGGTCATCTCCATGATTTAGCAATACACGACGCACATCACCAGCAATGCGGCCTGCAACCTTTTTAAGACCTTCATAGTTTTCCATGTCAAGCCGGAAGAAGTAAAACAGACGGTAGCGATTCTTTCTGCCCGGCTTCATGTGCGATTGTGTGGTCATGGTGAAAGTTGGTGTCCATCTTAGCTCATTGTGCATTGTCTTTGGGTCAACAATGCTGTCATCGATGTCAACACCAATCCAACTGGTACCTCGCCAGTCGTGAGAGGGATGCGAACCCTTCTTGCGGCGATAGGGGTTAGTAAGATAGAACTGCCCGATACACCGACCATTTCTCAGTTCAACGAGCACACGTTCCAATGGGATGACGGTTTCTTTAAACTCAAGTTTCGAGATGCTTTGAACTTCCTCAGTACCATCAAACATAACATGGTTATTGTCCTCGGTTTTAAGGACGTTTGTCTGCTCCGTTAGTGCGATGTGGACTTTTTGTGTTTTATCTGTATACATATCCTCCTATCATTTATTTCTCAATATGCAAACGCCGTGCCAAAAACGGTAATTTACATCATATTCCTGAATTTATTGTGAAAACTTGCTGTTAAGTCTATATTTTGGATGACCTCCTACGGGAGTCCGGCTTGGGCGGAAGGGTAGGGAGGCCGGGGCGGACTACCAGAAACCCTTGGGCGGACGTTTAGTATGGCTCTTGGATGTAGGGAATGAACGGTTAAGATTTTATGGTACTCCAAACGTGTCGAAGATGAGCGACACCTCGGCGGGCATGAAGACCCGGCGAGTCTGTTCAGCAAGCTCTGCCGTGGTGGAACTCTCACGAAGTAAATCCTTCATTCTCCTCCAGGCAGAGCGGGGAGCAATGGCCGGAAAATACATCTGCGCCAGCTCCATTCTACCGTATGTTTTGATAACCTTTTCCATAGTGCAAAATTACAAAAAAATATCGAAATAGCCAAATGTTTTGTTAGAAAAAGTACGCTAAGTATCAATAAGTTACATTAAGGGGATATAAGGGGATTGAGACGGAACAAAATCTTGCACTTTTGCTGAAAAATGCGTACCTTTGCCATACCTTTATTAAGGTAAAAAGATTTTTTCAGGTTTAACAATTAAAAGGTTTTTATCATGGCAAAAGAAAACATTGCTTTCATGGTGAATCTGCGCAGGAACACAGTTCCAGATTCAGACATGTTCGGTCGCTACTACCCAGAAGCCGAAAGTAAGGAAACACTGTCAACCAAGGGCTTCGCCAAGCACGTCAGTGACCACGGCGGTACGCTGGTGAGCTACGAGCTGATGCAGATGGTTTTGGCCGGTATCGTGAAGTGCTTGAAAGAGTACATGTCACAGGGCCAGCCTGTCAAGCTCGATGGCCTTGGCACCTTCCGTCCAACTGTCACCTCTGTCACTGGTGGTGCTGCCTCCATCGAGGAAGCCCTTCAGAAGGGGGTCAACAACATGGTGGCTGGTGTGAACTTCGTGTTCATCCCTGAGAATGCCCAGGGTGAAGAGATTACCTCAAAGAAGTTCAAGGATCAGTGCTCTTTGCAGTTCGCCTACCTTGTCGAGACCATCAAGAAGGTCATCAGCGGCAAGGAGAAGTCGTACACCCTTCGCACTCCGCTCTCAGCTTGGGGCATTGTGCAGTCCGAAGACGAGGGCACTGGCGAGGAAGGTGGTACTTCTCAGAACGGTGGAACCAGTGGCAGCGGCTCTTCGCAGAGCGGTAGTAACACTGGCGGTTCTCAGAACAGCGGCAGTGGCACTCAGAATGGTGGTAGCGCCAACAGTGGTTCTACTAACTCAGGTAGCAACAGCGGTTCAGGCACCAACACTGGCGGCTCGACGGGTGGCAACACCAGCGGCAACAGTGGTTCACAGAGCGGCACCGAGGGTGACTACAGACTGGTCATCTACAAGTACGGCAATGGTACGTCAAACGTGACCGATGACAGCGAGCAAGAGATTAACAGCAACGACAACGTGCATTCCGGCTCTAACGTGAACATCAGCGTCGTGCCTGTGGAGGGCAAGGAGCCTATCGCCAAGGTGAACGGCAATCGCATCACGCTGACCGAGAACGACGGAACCTACACGGGCTCGTTCCAGATGCCTACCAAGGGCACCGTGCTGGAGATCAACTCCGAGCCTGATGAGTGGGACTACGCTGACCAAAACTGATCTGGAAGTAAACCATTCATCTCTATCGAGGACTGACAGACTACGAGAGCTGCCAGCCCTCTTTTATTTGATGCCATTGAAATGATACTATAACGCACTTTCTATTAAATAATGTGTAATTTCTGAGTCAATTCACGTTTATCTCAAGAATAATTCGTATCTTTGCAAACTAAATAGGACGCAACAATATGAATCAAGATATACACGAACTGGTAGAACAATACGTGGCTGACTCTGGCATCAGTTTGACAGATTGCTACAACGAGATGCTACAACTCGGCATTATCGATTTGTCGGCGTATGTTTGTACAGACCCTGATTGCCTGCAATTTGCCAAGGAGGAAAACGAACATTGTTGGCACTATATTCAGCGTGTGGATGATGGCCCATTTCATAAAGTCGTGTCGGCTTCTGTTGATTTGAATCACTATAAAGAGATTGAGATAGAGCAATGTATAAACGCTTTCGGATATACCATCATTGATGATAAACGCTTCATTGATATTAAGAAAGAAGAAGAATATGCTTGGCAGCAATTGTGTTGTGAGTGCCTTTTTGAAGAAATGATACCAGAGTTATTGTCTTAAGAATTGAGTATATGCATGGCATTGATATAAAAGAGGATTATCTGCTTGGGTTGGGAAACGGCATACTTGACAAGCTGCTTCTTGACCGTACTACAGGTGAGAACATCATCTGGGCAACGGATGACTATGCCTCGATGGGTGTTGCCTATACATTCTTCCAGCATATAACGCCTGAGTTAATTACAGGAGAGCACAAGAATGTGATTCAGCCACGTGTAGCAAAGAGTGAAGAGGAACGAAAGCTGCGAGCCAGAAAGATGGCTGAGGTCTTTACCCCCTCATGGATTTGCAACAATATGAACAACGGTGTCGATGAAAGATGGTTCAATCGTAAGCCGGTATTCAATATTGTGACAACAGAAAAGGGAAAGCATCTTTGGACGCCTACGGCAGAGAAGGTAGAATTTCCTGAAGGTAAGACTTGGCAGGAGTATGTCAGCATGGGCGTTATAGAAATCACATGTGGCGAGGCTCCCTTCTTGGCAAGCCGCTATGACACGGTAACAGGTGAAGCTATAACAGATTTAAGCAAGCGCATCGGATGGCTCGACAGAAAATTACGCATTGTCAACGAGAATACCACTACGCATGAGGATTGGCTGCACTGGACGAAGATGGCCTATAAGGGCACACTTGGTTTTGAGTGGCAAGGTGATAACCTATTGTTGGCTCGCGAGAATCTTCTGATGTCGTTCTTCGACTATCATGAAGATCGTTTTGGCGAGGAACCAGCCATTGAGCAGGTAAAGGAAATAGCAGACATCATTTCGTGGAATATCTTCCAAATGGATGGTTTGAAGTTCGTTATTCCTCGGAGCTGTCATACTCGTGTTGAAGAAACTCAGGATTTGATGACAGGGGAAGTTAATAAAAAAGAATTTCCTTGTCTTGGCTGTAAGAAAGGCCTTATTCATAAGCACAACGGCATTTATGTGAAGATGATGGATTGGGACACTGGTGAGCCCATTTATTTCCATAAGTACAATGGACTGGCTAAGAAAGAAAGATTGTCATGAATACAGAAATAGTCGATAAAATCATTATAGGACGTGTAGAACCACATATCTACGCTTTCAGGACAAACACCGTGCCTGACTATTTGAAGATAGGTGATACATATCGCCCTGTTGAAGTTCGTTTGAATGAATGGCGGCACTATTTCAAGGATTTGGAGAAACTATACGAGCACGAAGCGAGGATAGACGAGAGATATTTCCGTGACCTTGAAGTCCACAAGTTCGTGCAAAATGAGAAACATCGTAGTAGAATAACACGTGAAAAGTTTCCAAATCTGCCATATTTTTCCAATGAGTTTTTCGAGAATGCGATTCCTAACGATATTGACGAGGCTATAGATGATATAACGGATAGTGCCACGAAAAATGATGGCCGCTATCAGTTCTATTCGATGCAGGATGGTCGCATACGGGAGGACTTCCATTATACTCGCGACGAGGAGCCTTTGACTCCGCGTCCAAACCAGCAGGATGCCATTAATAGATTCCAAACTGCTATCAAGAACAGGCGTACTCACTTGCTGATGTATGCCGTGATGCGTTTCGGTAAGAGCTTTACTGCTATGTGCTGCGCCCAGCAGATGAATGCGAGCCTAGTATTGGTTGTCTCTGCAAAAGCAGATGTGAAGGGAGAATGGCAGAAAACCGTTGAGAAGTTCAAGAACTTTGAGGAATATCAGTTTGTCACAAGTGAACAACTAAAACGCGACAACAACCTGCTGACAAATGCCCAAAAGCAATATCAGAAACTTGTTGTGTGCTTGACACTTCAAGACCTAAGTAGTGCAGAAATCAAGGAACGTCATAAAGAACTTTTTGAAAAGCAGATAGACCTGCTGATTATTGATGAGACCCATTTTGGCGCACGTGCCGAGCACTATGGTTCAGTACTGACGAAAGCATCTGATGACAAGATTCTGAAACAGGAGAAAAAGCACAATGATGAGTCAGTAGATGACTTGATAGAACAGACACGCAAACTGAAAAGCAAAGTTCAGTTGCACCTTTCTGGCACTCCCTATCGAATCCTGATGGGAAGTGAGTTTACTGATGAGGACATTATCAGTTATTGTCAGTTTACAGACATCATCGAGGCCAGCCAGAAGTGGGACGAAGAAAACCTTGATACCAAAGAAGAATGGGAGAATCCATATTTTGGCTTCCCTCAGATGATAAGGTTTGCCTTCAACCTCAATGCTTCAGCAATAAAGAAACTGGAGGAGCTGAAACAGGCAGGCATATCCACCGCTTTCCGTGAATTGTTCTGTCCTCAGTCTCTAAAGAAGGACGATGAAGGCAAGCACCTTGTATTCAAGCACGAACAGGAAGTCCTTGATTTCTTGCAAGTCATTGATGGCTCAAAGGAAGATGCGAACGTTATGGGATTTCTTGACAACGAGCGCATTAAGAAAGGTGATTTGTGCCACCACATTGTGATGGTTTTGCCTTATCGCGCATCATGTGATGCAATGGAATCCCTCATCAAGAATCACAAAGATCTCTTCAAGAATCTTTCCCAATACGAGATACTGAATATTACAGGTGTTGACGATGAAAGCATTTATCGGAACCTGGAATTTGTAAAGAAGAAAATAGCTGATTGCGAGGATGCGAACAAGAAGACTCTGACGCTTACCGTTCAACGAATGTTGACAGGTTCGACGGTGCCAGAATGGGACACAATGCTCTATCTGAAAGAGACAGCATCACCACAGGAATATGACCAGGCGGTTTTCCGCCTACAAAATCCATACACCAGAATCTATCAGACAGAGACTGGTGAGATTGCCAAGCGTAACATGAAGCCTCAGACGCTGCTCGTTGACTTCGATCCTGACCGTATGTTTTTCCTTCAGGAGTTACGTGCTCACATCTATGACATCAACACAGATGCCAATGGCAACCGTAACCTGCTGGAGCGTATAGAAAAGGAGTTGAAAGTATCGCCTGTAATCTGGTTGAACAAAGACAAACTCCAGAAGGTTACGCCTAACGATATATTGAACTTCATACGTCAATATTCCAGCGAAAGGAGTGTGCTTGACGAGGCGATGGATATTCCTGTAGATCGTTCTTTGCTCGATATTGAGGAACTGAGGGATGAAATCATGCGGCAGCAACCAATAGGTTCGAGAGGTGGTTTGAAGGTGAAGCCAATTCAGGAAGAAGGGGAAGATGACATTGACTTAGGAGATGTTGACACCCCACCTACAGATGATGGTGACTCAACAACTGGCAATAAGAAGAAGGACGAAGATGATTCTTATGAGAAGCGACTAGCCACGTTGTATTCTCGTATTTTGTTCTTTGCCTTCCTCACAAAGGAGCGTGTTATGTCACTTCAAGACATCTTGAACGTAATAGATAGTAATCAGAATCATAAACGAATTGCAAACCATCTTTCGATTAGCAAAATTACGCTAAATTTGCTTTTCAAACATCTGAATCCGAACGTCCTCCGCGAGCTTGACTACAAAATACAGAACATCAACGACCTTGCTAATGATGAGAGCAAGACACCCATAGAAAGAGTGGAAAATGCCATGAAGAAGTTTGGTCGTTGGTCAGAATCTGAAGTGGTAACTCCTATTGATTTAGCAAGAAAAGTGCTCAAGCAGATTCCTCGTGAACGTATTGGCGCAGATGCTAAGTTCCTTGATATTGCCTCGAAAGAGGGCGAATTTGCATCGGCTATCATTCAGGAGTTTGGCGATACGTACAAAGATAAAATTTACTCGATACCAACGTCATCCATCGCCTATGAGTTTACCCGTAGAGTATATGAAGCATTGGAGATGCCGGTAGAGAACATAAAAACAAAATATAACTCAATAGAATATAACTCATACGACCTCATTGGCCCACGTGGCGAAGAGATCATAAACGAATTGAAGAATATGGGAATAACAGTAGCAGTAGGCAATCCACCGTATCAGGACGAAGGTGGTTCTGGCGGTACTAATGATGCGCCAATCTTCCAGGATTTCAGCGATGCCGCAAAGACAATATCACATACTTTTTCCTCGCTTATTATTCCATCGAAGTGGTTTACCGGTGGAAGGTCAAACTTGCTTGACCCGTTCCGCGAAAGAATGCTTAATTGTGGTCAAGTTTCATCGTTGACTGCCTACAACGATCCAGGCGAGGTATTCCCCAAAGAAGTGGAAATCAAAGGCGGCGTGTGCTTCTATTTGATGGATGCTGAGCATGACGGTGATTGCAAATACTCTCTCGTAAAGGGCGAGAAATCAGAATCGGAGTTGCTTAATCTGAAAGACCTTGATGTGATTATCCGTGAGCCGAAACTGGCAAAGATAGTTGACAAGGTGATGACACAAGCCCGTAAGGAGAATTTAGGCGTGGTTGAATCGATTATCTCAGCAGACACCCCATTTGGCATTCCTACCAACCCCAAAACCAGTAAAAAGAATCCATTCGATGTAAGCGATACGCAGACGGATGAGTTCAATGTGAAGTTGTACTATTGGGGAAACAGCGTCAGAAAGATTGGCTTTGTTCGTAAGTCTGACATTCGGAAGAACGGCCAGGACGTAGATGCCGTAAAGGTGTTCATTCCCAAGGCAGGTGGCTCTGGTAACGACAAGATTGTACTTGGTGAACCTATCCTGGCTGAGCCGATGTCCGTATGTTCTCAGACATTTGTCTATGCAAAGTTCAACTCTGTTGATGAAGCCAAGAACTTCATTAGCTACTTGAAAACCCGTTTGTTCCGCATTCTGGTGTCATCTATGAAGATAACTCAGGATGCTATGTCCGGCGTTTACCATTTCGTACCCATGCAGGACTTCTCTCATCCGTGGAATGATGATGATTTGTATAAAAAATATGATTTGTCGCCAGACGAGGTGAAGTATATTGATTCTATGATAAAGCCGATGCCGAAAGAGCCAGTGCAGTTGGAGTTTGAGCCATAAATAGAATTGCTATGCCAAAGAAGGAACGGACATACGCGAACTTCGGTGAGTACCTTTTTTGGTCTTACGCCAATCTTCAGATGCTTTTTGTGGCATTAAAGGAAGGCAAGCCAAGGTATGACCGCCTATGCTTTATGATTCGCGCAAAAGCTTTCAAGGCTTATAAAGATGGTCGTTGGAATATCCACGACCTCTTTGATTTCAATATCGAGAAGATAAGAAACAATAACTATTGCTGGTACTGTGGCCAGGAGATGGAATCATCAAAGTTGACAAAAGACCATGTGTTTCCAAGGAGCAAGGGTGGTGCCAACGAGATAGACAATATCATCATGGTCTGCAAGTCGTGCAATTCCTCCAAGGGGAACATGGATTTGTTTCAATGGTACTTCACCATCAGAGAATGCTGGCCACCGGTTAATGTGATGGTACATTACCTCAAAAACATCTATCTTTACAGCGTTGAAAATGGCCTGATGAATAAGCATGCGGAAGAGATGGATGCTATGGACTTGCCATTCAACTGGCGGTATATTCCTACTGATTTCCCACAGCCAGAAGATTACTGGCCTGAGAAATTTGAAACTGATAACGATATTAAACAATGAGCAACAAGGATAAGCGTAGTCGTCTGATAGAGTTTTGTTCACAAGCCATCAGTGAGATGCCTTTTCAGGATGAAGATGGGAAAGAATTTCCAATCAAGGGATACTATGTTTGTCCATTGTGTAAGAAAACATTTAATTTACAAGAACTTGGTGATAAAGTAGGTGATGTATTAACTTTGGAAGATGTTCCTCCCAAGTCTTTGGGTGGAAGCCCCATTCTTGTTACCTGCAAGAAATGCAACAGTAAGTGTGGACACGATATTGATAACTGGTTGTTGCATGAGTTGGAATTGCAATATGGAAATAAGAACCGACAACTAGAGAATGCAGATGCCGTTTTAAATTCTCATGGAAAGAAAGTTCATACGAAAGTTCGGATAGATGAAGAAAAAACTATTTGTTTCGACATAAGAAGCAAGACCAACCCACCTAATGCCGTGGATGATTTTGTAAACAGCGTGAAAAGTGATGGTGCAAATTATTCGATTCAAGTCAATCTCCACGTAAAAAAGGAAAAGAGTAATGTCCAAGCGGCAAGAATCGCAGTACTAAAGTCTGCGTATCTATATGCTTTTCGAAAGCTGGGGTCATAAATAGAACCAATGAATAAAAATATGAAGTTTTTTATATCGATTACATTGTTATTGTTCTGCTGCTGTGGCATGAAGGGACAGCAGACGGACAAAGAGGTTGTTGGTGTCTGCGTCAA
>JAEEGJ010009997.1_pt1 | contig 25014 bp, 22 predicted proteins | sample 8958761 | NCBI WGS metagenome assembly JAEEGJ01 (sample SAMN16246546, study PRJNA631951) | gut metagenome | biome: gut microbiome; feature: rumen; material: RS-attached | host: Bos | place: Iran: Karaj | collected 2018-10 | reverse complement strand
CCCACGGTTCACAACTTTTATTTTCAGCATATTCGAAATACCTTTTAATCAATAATCGTGCAAAATTAATCAATTTGAACCACATTTCGGTGGCATCAACAATTATTTACGGATAATTAACGTGAGGGCAGGTAAAACAATACGCGAATCAAAAGACGAATTCCTCAAATCCTTAAACAAGAGCAAGTCACAAACAATATAAATAGAAATAGTGCGCTTCTGTCCAAACTCGCTGGGCGTTCACGCATTATCTTTGCATATGTAATAGCAGTTTGCGACAAATTAAAACAACAATAAGACCATGAAAAATAACGACAAGAATTATCCAAAGAACAATTCCGTGATGACGAGGCGAACCCGTCATCCATAGTTTTGTTGACTAGTCGCTTGTGCGCCACTGGTACCATATTAAAACGCGCAAAAGTCCCGTTTTAGGGCCAATAGCAGCAGGAAAAGCACAAAAACAGCCCTTTTCATCGATATTTTCACCCATAAAAACCCTATGATTTCATCAGCAATTCATAGGGTTTTTCTTTGTGATTAGGCCCTTATCACCTTTCAATTCCCTATTTTTTGAAAACGGAATCCTTATTTTTTCGAATTCAAATCCTTATCTTTTGCTCTCGAAATCCCTATTTTCTCATTTTAAAATAGTTTTTTATCGGATTCCAGAAAACAGGAAGCTCCTGTATTTTCTATTAATCATTAACCAAAACTTTTTACAAGAACAACCAAACAAAAGATAATACTATCGTTTTGTCTTTTATTAAATTTTCTGCTTGCTTTGGAGTTTAGGAGTTTGGGAGTTTAGGAGTTTAGACAATAGTCGTAGCGCACCTGTTTTTTTCGGCTACACTAACGGCTAAACTCAAGAAACTTTCGGGAGATAGAAGCAATACCTCCAAGACGATGGATTTATTGAGCCATATAACGGATACCTTGTTATAAACATAAAAGGTAGGGCTTTTTTAGATAAAGGTGGTTATACGGCAATAAGAAACAAAGAGTGGATTAAATATGGATTAAGTTTTGCATCTGGAGCATTTAGTGTTATCATTGCATGGCTTCTTTCCCAGTGTTCTAAATAAATCTTTTCTATCCATGAACACAAGTCCCTCGTTCACGTTCAATCAAGACCTACTGTTAGGAATCTTCTCAGATGAAGGTGTGTGATGCCTGCCGAGTCTTGCCTGCTGACAAGTGGTGTCATAGATATGACGTATTTAGGGTAGTTGTCCTTGATAACACGCAAATTGCCAAACTCGCGTTCCCTCGTAGTTTCGTCAGCAATGATGTATGACGCCTGAACATAAAAACGCTGGCCATCTGGTTTCGTACAGACAAAGTCTATCTCACCTGCCTGAAGCTGACCAACAGACACTTCATAGCCAAGGCGTATCAGGTGGTTGTATATGATGTTTTCTATTACCTTCTCTATGTCGCCCTCGCGCGTACCTCCAGCCAGAGCGTTACGTAGTCCGTTGTCTTCGAAGTAGAACTTGTCATTACTCTCAAAAAGTTTCTTGCCGTGAATGTCATAGCGGTTCACCTTGTGAATAAAATAAGCATCACATAAAAATTTCATGTAGTTGATGATGACCGTTGAAGTAATATTGTCCCCCTGAGACTTCATGTATTTGGCTATACTATTGGCAGAGATGATTTTCCCAGTGTTATCAGCCAAAAAATGAACAAGGTTTTCAAGGAACGGCACGTTGCGAATTTGATTTCTCATGATGACATCCTTGAATAGCACCGTATGATATACATCTGTCTGGTACTCTCGTACGTCCTGCTCGTCGAGGCCCATCTTCAACAAACCTGGCAACCCTCCATACCAGATATATTTGGTGAGCGTATCATCAGAATCGGGCAACTGATGGAATTGCATAAATTCCTTGTAGCTTAGTGCCTGTATATAAATCTCCTTGTAACGTCCACCTATCAAGGTACTCAGGTCGCTACTGAGCATCTTCGAATTAGAACCCGTTACAATTATTTCAACATCTGGCTCTTCGTAATAGCTGCGCACACTCTTTTCGAAATCTTCAATATCCTGAATCTCGTCAACAAGAATGTAGTTTGTTTTGCTATGATTACGATTTTCGTCGATATAGGTATTCAAATCCCTATAATTATTGATATCATCGAATTCATGTTTCTCCTTATCGATGAATATGACATTAGCGTGCTCATCGTTACACACTTTATCTCTGAACATACGAAGGAGGTAACTCTTGCCTACACGTCGCTGTCCTGTTAAAATAATAATGGTGTCCTTACCCAAATATCGTTCAATTTTATCCAGGTAACTCTGCCTTAATATCGTACCCATATTCAGTAGACTTATCTTTTATAAAAGAAATTTTGTGCAAAAATAGCATTTTTATTTATTATAAAAAACAAAATCGCAAAATAATTTAGTATTTCTACTTATTTGCACTACCTTTATGTCCCATTGGACCATGACGGTAGGCTGCATCTCAACAAAAAAAGAAAGGATTTCTTTGTTTTGTCTTCGATTTAGATAAATTTCTCACGCTCAAGAAAGTAAATTCATTTAATTTCTTTTCGCTCAATCGAAATTTTGCACTACCTTTGCAAACGATATGAATTGGAAACAGCTGATATCGAACAAACGGTTAGGACAGGAAAACCGCCATGCCGAACGGCATGATGACCGGACGGAGTTCAAACGTGACTACGACCGACTTATCTTCTCTGCGCCATTCCGCCGCATGCAGAACAAAACACAGGTGTTCCCGCTGCCGGGAAGCGTATTTGTGCACAACCGACTGACGCATTCACTGGAGGTGGCATCGGTAGGTATGTCGCTCGGTAATGATGTGGCACACCGTGTTCTGCAAGACAGTCCTGAACTGATTGACACGCTGTTTCCGCAGATTGGAACCATCGTCAGCACGGCCTGTCTGGCTCACGATATGGGCAACCCACCCTTCGGGCACAGTGGAGAAAAAGCCATACAGACCTATTTCACCGAAGGGAAAGGGGCTTACCTGAAGGAGATGCTTTCACCGGAAGTATGGGCCGACATCACCCACTTCGAAGGAAATGCCAATGCCTTCCGACTGCTTACCCACCGTTTCAAAGGACGCCGGGAAGGCGGGTTCGTGATGACCTATACCACACTGGCCAGCATTCTAAAATACCCCATTCCATCGACATTAGCAGGCAAAAAGGGCAAGTTCGGATTCTTCCAGGAAGAGAAGCATATCTACGAAAAGATAACCCGCGAATTAGGGATGCCCGTCCACACCCGCCACCCGCTGGTATACCTGGTGGAAGCAGCCGACGATATCTGCTACGAGATTATGGACATTGAGGATGCCCATAAACTGAAGATTCTCTCCTATGCCGAAACGCAGGACCTGATGCTGAAATTCTTCGATGAAACCGACCAAAATAGAATCATCAAGCGCATCGCCGACGAGGTTATCACCGACAATAACGAGAAGGTGACCTATCTGCGGGCATGTGTGATTGGCAAACTGGAAAACTGCTGTGTGGATACTTTTATGGAACACGAAAAGGAAATTCTGGAAGGAACTTTCAAGGGAAGCCTCATCGACCACATAGCGGAAAAACAATGCCAAGCTTATAAAGAATGTACGCGCATGTCGGGCAAGCGTATCTACAAAAGCAAACCCGTGCTCGACGTGGAACTATCCGGTTACAAGATTATGGCCACACTGATGGAAACCTTCATTGAAGCCGCCGTACACCCCGACCGATTCTATTCGCAGCAGCTCATCCAGCGCGTCAGCAGCCAGTACGACATCGACTCGCCCAACCTGGAAACGCGCATCATGGCCATCATCGACTATATCTCGGGGATGACGGATGTCTATGCGCTCGACATCTATCAGAAAATCAACGGAATATCGCTGCCGATAATTTAGCGGCAGGACACTTCCGGGAAAAAAAGGAATGATAATTGCAGGTCAGGAATTCTCCTTGTAGATAATCCTGTTAACACCCGACGTGATGTTCAGTGCATCGGGATGTTCCTTGATATACGTGTCGATATGGCGAACACGCTTCTCGGCCAGAATCTCGTCGACAGCAATGAGAATACCCGTCTCCTCGACGTCGCCAAAACCATAGTTGATGGCTGTTCCGAAAAGCTTCATAGTGGGCGACAGGTTCATATAGGCATTCACCAGCGGCGGGATGTTGTAGCCCATCTTGCGGATTTCCTGATTCAGAATCTTGTAGTCTTTCTTGAAATCGTCCTCGGTGAGAATGGCTTCAAGTTCGGCCACGTCGGTGTCCAATTTCAGCGGTTTCATCGGGGTAATCAGGTGTTCCTTGTCGTCGAAATGCTTCTTCAGGAAATAAAGAATCAGGTCGCGCCCCTTGCGGATATACGAAGGATACATGGTCATCTTTCCGAAGAAATATTTCACGTTGGGCATGATGACGGTCAGCGCACCCAGTCCGTCCCAAAGATTGTCGAGCGCAAAGAGACTCTTGGCGCCCATGCGTGAACTCTGATAGCCTAAGGAAACGAAGGAACGGCCCAGCTCAATGGTATAGGGCATATATTCCTTGAGGAACTTCTCTGAGAAATGGAACATGTGGCTGGTGGCCAGTTTGGGTTGTCCGTCGGCTGCTATTTCCCAGTCGGTTCCCAACAGGTAACGGTATCCGCCAATAATCTCCTCGGTCTCGGGATTCCAGACAATCAGTTGCTTGTAGCAGTTCTCGCAGGTGTCAAACTCATCGATATCGATCTCCATGCCTGTGCCGCCACCCGCTTCACGGAATGCTTCCTCGCGCAGACGTCCAATTTCGCGCATCGTATGAGGTGCGTTATGAGCAGTAACAATGTAAATCTCATTGTTGCTCTTGTTCGTCATCCGGAGCTGCTTGTCGGGTGTCAGTTCGTTTTTGATAAGTGCTTTATCAACAGGAGGGATGATGGGGAGTTCCATTTCTTTATCCATTTAGATTTATCGACTATTTATTAGAGTTTATAGACCATGTCTTCTACAAATTTCGCCCATTCCACCGGTTTTTTCGACTTGTCGAAAGTCTGCCAGGGAATGGGTTTCCCGAAGGCCACGCGGAAAGTCTTGTGGACATTCTTGTACATCTCGTCGACCAAGAAGAGCATGGCCAGATTGAATTTCAGATGCTTGTCGCTGAAATTGGCAAGCCGGTAGAAGAAGTTGCTGTTTCCCCCACCGAAGTGAATAGGCACGACATCACGCTGATACTGCACACTCTTGGCAATGAACGTCTTGGTCCAGGGCAGGTCGTGGATTTCGCCGTTAATCTTCCTGGAACAGAGTCCTGCGGGGTACATCAGTATGTGGTTGTCGCTTTGAAAGCCTGCCTCTACCATGGCTGGGAAATTTCGGCTTTGTTTACCCGTTTTGTTGATAGGAATGCACAAGGGGGCAAGTCCGGGAAGGTTCATCAGCAAATCGTTCACCAGATAACGGAAACGACTGTCGTAGTGTCTTCCGATGATGCTGCCCAACGCCACACCGTCGGCCCCGCCCAACGGATGGTTGCTGACAAAGGTGTACAGCTTGCCGTCGTTCTTGTCGGGCAGGTTTTCCATTCCCTCAATCTTGAGCGTCATGTCGAGATAACGCACGCATTCTTCAAGCCAATCGGTCCCGGTGAGTCCGCGTGATTCCCAGAGGAAACGGTTCACCTCGTCCTGATGGACAATCCGCTTAAGCCACCCGACAACAAATCCCGGCACGTATTTTGCCTTCGCTCCCATCTTGGAGCGAAGTATTTCTTCCAAATCAATTGTCTTTTCTGTTATCTCTTTCATGAAGTATGTAAAACATCTGCAAAAATAGTTCATATTTTCGATAAACGTGCACGAAAGTCAAAAAAATGTGCAAAAATAATGCTTTTTCACACAGATTTCACAAAATCAGTAACAATTTATCCGGCGCGCAGAGTCCTGTAACATCATTTTTCAAAACCAATAACCAGATTTTTGCACCCGGAAGACAAAATCGGAACAAGCATAAGAAAGGCCTCCGAAACTGTTAAAAAACAGAAAAATTAATTATTTTTGAAAATTTGTGGAGGAAAGTGGTTGAAAGTGGAGGAAAATTATTATCTTTGCCAACGAATTCAACTTTAATAATGAACGCATGCGATTTTTAGGTAATATTGAGGCAAAAACAGACGCTAAGGGAAGAGTATTCCTGCCGGCCACTTTCCGCAAGGTGCTGCAAGCATCGGGCCAGGAAGTGATGGTGATGCGCAAAGATGCCTTTCAAGACTGCCTGACACTCTACCCCGAAAGCGTGTGGAACGAGCAGCTGGATATGCTCCGCCTACGGCTGAACCGCTACAATCGTCATCATCAGGAGATTCTGCGCCAGTTCGTCAGCGATGCCGAACGCATCGAACTCGACGGCAACGGCCGTTTCCTCATCGGGAAACGCTACCTGCAGATGGCAGGAATCGACCGCGACGTGAAATTCATCGGCATGGACGACACCATCGAGATATGGGCACTGGAAAAGACAGAAAAACCGTTCATGGATGCCGACGATTTCGGAATGGCACTGGAAGAAGTCATGGGAAACACTATGAACGCAGAGTGACCCGGCAGAATTAACAAGAAGTGAAATGACTGATAGTTGCTACCATATTCCCGTTCTCCTCAAGGAGAGCATCGACGGGCTGAACATCCAGCCCGACGGTGTTTATGTGGACGTCACGTTCGGGGGAGGTGGCCACAGCAGGGAGTTGCTTTCGCGGTTAGGACCCGACGGTCATCTGTACAGCTTCGACCAGGATGCCGATGCGGAACTGAACATCAGAGGGATTGGGGAAGAAGGCAAAGAACAGAATATGGAGCAGGACGCGCGGTTTACGTTCGTGAGAAGCAATTTCCGCTACCTGAAGAACTGGATGCGCTATTATGGAGTAGACCATATCGACGGACTGCTTGCCGACCTGGGCGTGTCGAGCCATCATTTCGATGACGAGACCCGCGGGTTCTCGTTTCGCTTCAATGCCCCGTTAGACATGAGGATGAACAAGCGTTCGGGACAAACGGCCGCCGACCTGCTGAACAAGGCCGACGAAAAGAAACTGGCCGACATCTTCTACCTGTATGGGGAACTGAAGACGGCGCGCCGACTGGCAGCAGCCATCGTTAAGAAACGGGAAGAAAAGCCGTTCACGGTCACACAAGACCTGACGGACGTAGCCAGTCAGCTGCTGCCAAAGGAGCGCGAGAAGAAAGACATGGCCAAGGTGTTCCAGGCCCTGCGCATAGAAGTGAACCACGAGATGGATGCCCTGAAAGAAATGCTGAAGGCAGCTACCGAGCTGATCGGTCAGGGAGGACGCCTCTCCGTGATTACCTATCACTCGCTGGAAGACCGCATCGTGAAGAACGTCATGAAAGCCGGCAATGCCGAGGGCAAGCAGGAGACCGACTTCTTCGGAAGGATACAGTCGCCTTTCCAACTAGTCAACAACAAGGTCATCGTGCCCACCGAGGAAGAACAGCAGGTGAACCCCCGCAGCCGTAGTGCAAAACTAAGAATAGCTGAGAAGAAATGAAGGAAGACAAGATAGAAGAAGAGCCTAAGCAGCAAGAACAGGAGACCGCTCCACAACCATCGCTGCAAGAAGCCATAAAGGAACAGGCGCGTGAGGACGAGGCTGCACAGTCGACGACCTTCACACTCCGCAAGATTCTTGGCGGCGACTTCCTGACCGCCGAGATGCTGCGGCGGCAGATAGGCGTCATTCTGCTCATCGTGGTGTTCGTCATCATCTATATCAGCAACCGCTACAGCTGTCAGCAGAAGATGCTGGAGATAGACAAGCTGAACGTGGAACTGCAAGACGCCAAATACAGGTCGCTCTCGAGTGCCAGCGAACTCACCGAACGCTGCCGCGAGAGCAATGTTTTGGAAATGTTGCGAAACAACAGAGACAGCATACTGAAGATTCCCACGCTCCCACCTTATATAATAGAGGTACCCTGAGAAAGACAGCATTATTAATTAATAGAATAACAATAGAAAAGATATATGAGCAGTCTGTTTGACAGAAAGAAAATCATACCACGCTACAAGATCATCGCCTACGTGATGCTTTTGCTGGGCTTGCTGATTGTGGGCAAGGCCCTGTATATTGCAACCGTACAAAGAGACTACTGGATGAAGGTTGCCGACCGTCTGAAGAACGACTCGGTTCCCGTGAAACCTGTGCGTGGAAACATTCTGTCGAGCGACGGCCGACTGATGGCTTCTTCGCTGCCTGAATATAAGCTGTACATGGACTTCCAGGCAGGCGACGCCGACCGCGACTCCATCTGGGAAAGCAAGGTGGACAGCGTCTGCGAGGGACTGCACGACATTTTCCCCGAAAAGAGCGCAGCCGAATTCAAGGAACACCTGGAGGCCGGACGCAACAATATCGTGAAAGGTCGCAACGACAATCCCGACACCAAGGGAAGCCGCCACTGGCCCATTTGGAACAAGCGCGTCAGCTATGACGTCTATACGGAAGTGAAGAAACTGCCTTTCTTCAACCTGCCCAAATACAAGAGCGGATTCCATACCGAGGAATTCAACTCGCGCCAGCGTCCGTTCGGCACCTTGGCACAGCGAACCGTGGGCGACATGTTTGGTGCGAAAGACACGGCCCGTTGCGGACTCGAACTCTCGTTCGACTCCACCCTGCGCGGAAAACTGGGATATGTGCAGCGAAAGAAGGTGATGAACAAATACCTGAGCATCACCGAGAAGCCCGCCATCGACGGTGCCGACATCGTGACAACCATCGACGTGAACATGCAGGACCTGGCCGAACGCTCGGTAATTGACGAACTGAAACTCATCAACGGCAACGTGGGCGTGGCCATCGTCATGGAAGTGAAGACCGGCGACATCAAGGCCATTGTGAACATGACAAAGTGCAGCGACGGCGAATACCGCGAGGTGAAGAACAATGCCGTGAGCGACCTGCTGGAGCCGGGTTCCGTTTTCAAGACAGCTTCCATACTGGTATATCTTGACGACCACAAATGCGACACCAGCCTTTGGGTTGACACCTACGGTGGCGTGATGGACATGCACGGCGCAAAGATGCGCGACCACAACTGGCGCCGCGGCGGCTATGGCAGGATTTCACTGCCCCGCACGCTGGAAGTAAGTTCTAACATCGGTGTGAGCCGCATCATCGACGAGCACTACGGCAAGAACCCCGAGAAATTCGTGGAAGGCATCTACCGCACGGGTATTGCCAGCGACCTGGGCATCCCACTGGTGGGTGCTACGCCTGCAAAAATCCGCATGCCGAAAAAGAACGACCGCGGACAGTGGCTCAACTGGAGCAAGACAGCACTTCCCTGGATGAGCATCGGCTACGAGACACAGGTTCCCCCCATCTCCACCCTGACGTTCTACAACGCCATTGCCAACAACGGACGGATGATGCGCCCTCGCTTTGTGAAACAGATAACGAAGGACGGACAGGTACTGATGGAATTCCCGCCAGAAGTGCTGAAGGAGAGAATCTGCAAAAATCCCGAAACAATCCCGATGATGCAGACCATCCTCACGCATGTGGTGAGCCAGGGACTGGGTAAAAAGGCCGGTTCGAAGAACTTCAAGGTGGCAGGCAAGACAGGTACGGCCCAGATATGGAACCGATTCGGTAACACGGCCGCCTATCTGCTGAGCTTTGCCGGATTCTTCCCCGCCGACGACCCTCGCTATTCGTGCATCGTATGTATCCAGAAGAGCGGACTTCCCGCATCGGGTGGCGGCATGAGCGGTGTGGTATTCCACAACATTGCAGAAGGCATCATGGCACAGGACGTGAAGATGAGAGTTGCCGACGCCCGCGACTCCCTGTCGGTGATGCTTCCCGACGTGAAGAGCGGAAACATACTGGCAGCCGACTATGTGCTGAATCACCTGGGAGTGAAAACCAGCGAAGGATGGAACGGTTCGTATGCCGAAGGCAACCCCATCTGGGGCAAGGCCACTCACGACAAGAATGCCGTGCAACTGGCACAGACCAAGGTCTATCCCAACGGAATGATTCCCGACGTGGTTGGCATGGGCGCCCGCGATGCCGTGTTTATGCTGGAAAGCCGTGGCGTAAGAGTCCGTTTGGCCGGTCGTGGCAAGGTGGTGGAACAGAGTCTGCCAGCCGGACATAATATTAAGGTGGGAGAAATTTGTAACTTAAGATTAGAGATATGAGACTAAACGAGTTGACAAAGGGCATCAAGACCCTGCAGATAGCAGGTGATGCCGACATCGATATCACCGGTGTCAACATCGACAGCCGAAAGATCAAGCCCGGACACCTGTTCGTAGCAATGAAAGGTACCCAGGTTGACGGCCACACCTTCATTCCCAAAGCACTCGAGCTGGGTGCCGCTGCCGTGCTCTGCGAGGACATGCCCGAGGAGCGCAAGGATGGCGTAGTCTACATTCAGGTGGAATCCACCGAAGATGCCGTGGGAAAAGTGGCGACCCTGTTCTATGGCGACCCAAGCACGAAACTGAAGCTGGTGGGCGTGACCGGTACCAACGGAAAGACCACCATCGCCACCTTATTATATAATATGTTCCGTAAGTTCGGCTTTAAGTGCGGTCTGCTGAGCACCGTCTGCAACTATATTGAAGGCGAAGCCATCCCTGCCGACCACACCACGCCCGACCCCATCGAACTGAACCAGCTGCTAAGTCGCATGGTTGAAGCAGGCTGCCAATATGCCTTCATGGAATGTTCAAGTCATGCCATCCATCAGAAACGTATCGGCGGATTGAAATTTGCAGGAGGCATATTCACCAACCTGACACGCGACCACATGGACTACCATAAGACCGTGGAAAACTACCGCAACGCGAAGAAAGCCTTCTTCGACGGACTGCCTAAGACAGCCTTTGCCATCACGAATGCCGACGACAAGAACGGCATGGTGATGGTGCAGAACTGCAAGGCACAGGTGAAGACCTACTCTACCCGCTCGATGGCCGATTTCCGCGCCCGTATCCTGGAATGCCACTTCGAAGGCATGTATCTTGAGGTGGACGGCCGCGAGGTGGGCGTACAATTCATCGGCAAGTTCAATGTCAGCAACCTGCTGGCAGTCTATGGCGCTGCCGTGATGCTCGGACAGAAACCCGAGGACGTGCTGGTGGTGCTGAGCACGCTGAAGAGCGTTAGCGGACGTCTGGAGCCTATCCATTCACCTGAAGGATTCACGGCCATCGTTGACTATGCCCACACTCCCGATGCCCTTGAGAATGTGCTGAAAGCCATCCACGAGGTACTCGACGGCAAAGGCAAGGTCATCACCGTATGCGGTGCTGGCGGCAACCGCGACAAAGGCAAGCGTCCGCTGATGGCACAGGAAGCCGTGAAACAGAGCGACCGCGTGATCATCACCAGCGACAATCCCCGGTTTGAAGAGCCGCAGGACATCATCAACGACATGCTTGCCGGGCTTGACAAGCAGCAGATGAAGAAAGTGGTGAGCATTGTCGACCGCAAGGAAGCCATCCGCACGGCCTGCATGCTGGCCCAGAAAGGCGATGTCATACTGATTGCCGGAAAAGGGCACGAAGACTATCAGGAAATCAAGGGTGTGAAGCATCATTTCGACGACAAGGAAGTGGTGAAGGAGATTTTTCAGAGTTAAGAGATAAGAAATAAGAATTATGCTATACTACCTTTTCAGATTCTTAGAACAATTCGGAATTCCTGGTTCCCATGTATGGGGATACATTTCATTCCGTGCGCTGCTGGCGCTGATACTGGCGCTGATTATTTCGGCCTGGTTCGGTGAAAGGTTCATCAAGTTCATGAAGCGCAAGAACATCTCCGAGACGCAGCGCGACGAAACCATCGACCCGTTCGGAACTGCCAAGAAAGGCGTTCCCACCATGGGCGGCATCATCATCATCGTTTCCATCCTGGTTCCTGCCCTGCTGTTTGGCCGCATGCGCAACATCTACCTCATCCTGATGCTCATCACCACCGTATGGCTCGGATTCCTCGGTTTCATGGACGACTACATCAAGATTTTCCGCAAGAACAAGGAAGGACTGAAGGGTAAATACAAGATTGTGGGACAGGTCAGCATCGGTCTCATCGTGGGACTTGTGCTCTGGGCCAGTCCCGACGCACTTGTCCGCGAGAATGTGGAGATCATGCACAAGGGGCAGCAGACGCAGGTGATTCACAAATCAGAACCGGTGAAATCGCTGAAAACGACGATTCCGTTCGTGAAAAACCATAACCTCGACTACGGACAGGCATTCGGATTCCTGGGCAAGTACAAGACAGCTGCCGGATGGGTGCTCTTCGTCGTCATGACCATCATCGTGGTGACGGCCGTTTCGAATGGTGCCAACCTGAACGACGGCATGGACGGCATGGCGGCAGGCAACTCGGCCATCATAGGTGTGGCACTAGGAATATTGGCGTATGTGAGCTCCCACCTGGAATATGCCGCCTATCTGAACATCATGTTCATACCCGGTTCGCAGGAACTGGTAGTGTTCCTCTGCGCCTTTATCGGTGCCATGATTGGTTTCCTGTGGTATAACGCCTACCCCGCCCAGATATTCATGGGCGACACCGGTTCGCTGACCATCGGAGGCATCATCGGCGTCTGTGCCGTCATCATCCACAAGGAACTCCTGGTGCCAATCCTCTGCGGCATCTTCCTCGTGGAAAGCCTGAGTGTCATGATTCAGACATTCTTCTTCAAATACTACAAGCGGAAAGGTCAGCGCGTGCGCATTTTCCGTGCAACGCCGATTCACGACAATTTCCGCAAACTCGACTCACAGCTCGACCCCACCAGCCGTTACGTGTTCAAGAACTGGCCCCAGCGGCAGTTCAACGAGTCGAAGATAACCATCCGTTTTTGGATTGTAACCATCATATTAGCCGCATTAACGATTATCACACTGAAGATCAGATAAAAGTAAAATGAGTAGAATTGTTGTGTTAGGAGCCGCAGAGAGCGGCGCAGGAGCAGCCGTACTGGCAAAGAAAGAAGGGTTCGACGTGTTCGTTTCCGACATGGGAACCATCAAGGACCGCTACAAGAAGATGCTCGACGACCACCAGATAGAATGGGAAGAGGGGCACCACACGGAAGAGAAGATTCTCAATGCCGATGAGGTCATCAAGAGTCCGGGCATTCCCGACGAGGCACCGATGATCCAGAAAATAATCGCCAAGGGAATACACATCATCAGCGAGATAGAGTTCGCCGGACGTTACACGAACTCTAAGATGATATGCATCACGGGGTCGAACGGCAAGACCACCACCACGAGCCTCATCTACCACATCTTCAAGTCAGCCGGCTACGATGCCGGACTGGCCGGCAATATAGGCAGGAGTCTGGCACTCCAGGTGGCAGAGGACCCGCACGAATACTACATCATCGAACTGTCCAGTTTCCAGCTCGACAACATGTATGACTTCCGTGCCAACGTAGCCATTCTGATGAACATCACGCCCGACCATCTGGACCGCTACCAGAACTGCATGCAGAACTATGTGGACTCGAAGATGCGAATCATCCAGAACCAGACACCCGAGGATGCCTTCATCTACTGGAACGACGACCCCATCATCCAGCGGGAACTGAAGAAATACGACATCAAAGCCATACAGCTGCCCTTCTCGGAACTGAAAGAGAAAGGTTCTATCGGCTACATCGAAGAGGGACAATACACCATCGAGCAGCCCACTCCGTTCAACATGGAGCAGGAAGCGCTCTCGCTGACGGGAAAGCATAACATCTATAACTCGCTGGCTGCCGGAATTGCTTCCGACGTGGCGGGCATCAAGAAAGAGGTTATCCGCAAGAGTCTCAGCGACTTCCCCGGTGTGGAGCACCGTCTGGAATACGTCACCACCGTGCGCGGCGTCCGCTATGTGAACGATTCGAAGGCCACCAACGTGGATGCCTGCTGGTATGCCCTGGAAAGCATGAAGACCAAGACCATCCTCATCATCGGTGGAAAGGACAAGGGCAACGACTACGAGGCTATCAAGGACCTGGTGCTGCAGAAATGTGCAGGACTCGTGTATCTGGGAGCCGACAACACCAAACTGCACAACTTCTTCGACCCGTTAGGACTCCCCGTCCGCGACACACATTCCATGAAGGAATGCATCGAGGCCTGCTACGAGATGGCCGAACCGGGAATGACCGTCCTGCTCTCGCCATGCTGTGCTTCGTTCGACCTTTTCAAGAACATGGAAGACCGCGGCGAGCAGTTCAAGACACTGGCCAGGAATCTTTAGGCTGGGCCAACCTTAAAGAGAATAGAAACATTGTAACAACCACACCGCTTCGGCGGTTTCATAAAAGATATTTGCTTTGATCGACCGGCTATTGAAAATCAAGATTAAGGGTGACGGCATCATCTGGATGGTGTTCTTCTTCCTGTGTATCATCAGCATCGTGGAGGTGTACAGTTCCTCCAGCACTCTGACCTTTAAGAGCGGCAGCTACTACGGGCCGGTGCTTCGCCACACAGGCCTGTTGCTGGTGGGAGTGCTGTTCATGATTATCACGATGAACATCAAATGCAAATACTTTAAGATAGTCACACCCTTTGCTCTTGTCATATCACTCGCCATGCTGATTGTGGTGCTGATGATGGGACAAAGCACCAACGGGGCCGCCCGCTGGATAGGACTATTCGGCATCCAGTTCCAACCCTCGGAACTGGCCAAGGGAGCACTGATACTTGCCGAGGCACAGATACTGAGTGCCATGCAGACCGAAATCGGAGCCGACCGCCGTGCCTTCAAGTTCATCTTCTGGCTGAGCCTGCCCTACGTCATGCTCATCGCCGTCGAGAATCTTTCAACGGCTATGCTCATCTGCATCACCATCTTCCTCATGATGTTTATAGGCCGCGTTCCCAAAAGCCAGCTTAACCGTACCATCGGCGTTGTCGTGCTACTTGCTGCCGTAGGCATCGGACTGATCATGCTGCTCGGAAGCCAGGAATCGAAAGAGAACCTGAACAACGAAAAGATGGTGCTGACCGAAAAGCAGCCGACGCCTGAAAAGACAGGCTCTCTCAGCAAAGTCTTCCACCGTTTCGGCACGTGGCAGGCGCGATTCCAGAAATTCCTGAACAACGAGGAGATATCGCCCGAACAGTACGACCTCGACAAGGATGCGCAGGTGGCCCATGCCAACATTGCCATCGCCTCGTCGAACATCGTGGGCAAGGGTCCGGGCAACTCGGTGGAACGCGACTTCCTCTCGCAGGCATTCTCCGACTTCATCTATGCCATCATCATCGAGGAAATGGGCATCTGGGGAGCGGCATTCGTCTGCCTGCTCTACATCATCCTGCTATTCCGTACGGCCACCATTGCCAACCGGTGTGCCAACGCCTTCCCTGCCCTGCTCATCATGGGCATCGCGCTGATGCTCACCATACAGGCGTTTTTCAACATGATGGTTGCCGTGGGACTGGCACCGGTCACGGGCCAGCCGCTTCCGCTCATCTCTCGCGGCGGCACCTCCACCATCATGAACTGCATCTACATCGGTATCATTCTGAGCGTGAGTTACTGGGCCAAAAAGAAGGACGACGCGGACCGAAAAAACGATGTAAGACAAGCATTGGCCACAGCATAACATAAAATAACATTTATCGTGCTCGAAAGAGGAAAAAAATAAGTACTTTTGCCCCTTAAAATAAATAAGGTATAAAATGGACGAAGAATTAAGAATCATCATCAGCGGCGGCGGCACCGGAGGACACATCTTCCCGGCTGTTTCCATTGCCAATGCCATCAAGGCCAAACGCCCCGATGCAAAAATCCTTTTCGTAGGTGCCTTAGGAAGAATGGAGATGCAGCGCGTGCCGGCAGCAGGCTACGAGATAAAAGGCCTGCCCATACAAGGCTTCGACCGCAAGAACCTCCTGAAGAACTTCAAGGTGCTCTACAAAATCTGGAAGAGTCAGCGCATGGCCAAGAAGATTATTCGCGATTTCCGTCCGATGGCAGCCGTGGGCGTTGGAGGCTATGCCAGTGGTCCCACCCTCAACAAGGCTGCGGCAATGGGCATCCCCTGTCTGATTCAGGAACAGAACTCTTACGCCGGCGTCACCAACAAGCTGCTGGCCAAGAAGGCCGACAAGATTTGCGTGGCCTACGACAACATGGAACGCTTCTTCCCTGCTGAGAAAATCATCATGACGGGCAACCCCGTACGCCAGGCACTGCTCGACACAAAGATGTCGAAAGAAGAGGCCATCAAGAGTTTCGGACTCGACCCCTCGAAGAAGACCATCCTCATCGTGGGCGGTTCGCTGGGAGCCGGCACGGTGAACAAAAGCGTGATGCAACACCTCGATGAAATCGCCGAAAGTGGCGTGCAGGTGATATGGCAGACAGGAAAATACTACAATGCCGACATCAACGAACAGCTGAAGGGCCGCGACCTGCCCATGATCAAGGTGCTCGACTTCATCAGCGACATGGGTGCCGCCTATAAGGCAGCCGACCTGGTCATCAGCCGCGCCGGAGCCAGCAGCATTTCTGAGTTCTGCCTGCTGGGAACACCGGTCATCCTGGTGCCGTCGCCCAACGTAGCCGAAGACCATCAGACCAAGAACGCCATGGCGCTGGTCGACAAGGACGCAGCACTCTACGTGAAAGACGCCGATGCGCCCGAACAGGTCATCTCGCTGGCGCTGAAGACCGTCCAGGACGAAGCAAAACTGCGCTCACTGAGCGAGAACATTCTGAAACTGGCCCTGCCAAACTCTGCCGACATCATTGCCGACGAGGTCATCAGGCTGGCAAAATCATATAACAAATAGGCAATCCAAAAGCCTGCAAGAAACATAGAAAATGGAACTGAAAGATATAAAGGCCGTTTATTTCGTGGGAGCCGGCGGCATCGGCATGAGCGCCATTGCCCGCTATTTCCTTCACAAAGGTGCCATCGTGGGAGGCTACGACAAGACACCCTCTGCACTCACCATGCAGCTCGAGAAAGAGGGTGCGCTGATTCACTATGAAGAGAACGTGAATCTGATTCCGCAGGCCTGCCGCAATGCCCGTACCACGCTGGTCATCTACACTCCGGCCGTTCCGGCAGAGCATGCCGAACTGGTGTATTTCCGTGAAAACGGCTTCGAAGTCGAGAAGCGCGCCCAGGTGCTGGGCATCCTCACCCGCTCGCACAAAGGACTTTGCGTGGCAGGCACTCACGGCAAGACCACCACTTCAACCATGTGCGCCCACATCATGCACCAAAGCAGCATCGACTGCAATGCCTTCCTCGGAGGTATCTCCAAGAACTACGGCACCAACTATATCCTCTCCGAAAAGAGCGACTACGTGGTGATTGAGGCCGATGAATTCGACCGTTCGTTCCACTGGCTGCGCCCCTGGATGACGGTCATCACCAGCACCGACCCCGACCATCTCGACATCTACGGCACCAAAGAGGCCTATCTGGAAAGTTTCCGCCACTACACCACACTCATCCAGCCGGGCGGTGCCCTCATCATCCACAAGGGACTCGAGATGAAGGCCGACGTGCAGCAGGGGGTGAAGGTCTATGAATACAGCCTCAACGAGGGCGACTTCCATGCCGAGAACATCGTCATCGACAACGGTGAAATCACTTTCGACTTCATCTCGCCCATCGAGAGCATTAAGAACGTGAAGCTGGGACAGCCCATCCCCATCAACATCGAAAACGGCATTGCCGCCATGGCCATGGCACAGCTGAACGGCTGCAACAGCGAGGAACTGCTCTATGGCATGAAGACCTATGGCGGTGTTGACCGTCGCTTCGACTTCAAGCTGAAGAACGAGCACATCACCTTCCTCAGCGACTATGCCCACCATCCGAAGGAAATCTTCCAGAGTGCCCGCAGCATCCGCCAGCTTTACAAAGACAAGAAGATAACGGCTATCTTCCAGCCGCACCTCTATACCCGCACCCGTGATTTCTATCGCGACTTTGCCGATGCCCTCAGTCAGCTCGACGAGGTGGTTCTCACCGAAATCTATCCGGCACGCGAAGAGCCCATCGAGGGTGTCACCTCGCAGCTCATCTACGACAACCTGAAGCCGGGCGTCGAGCGCAGCATCATCCAGAAAAAGGATGTCATGCAGTTTGTCAGCGAGCACGACTTCGAGGTTCTCCTCGTGTTAGGCGCCGGCGACCTCGACAACATGGTGCCCGAAATGGCCAAGGTGCTGGAGAAAAGGTATGGGGCAAACAGTAAGTAACGTAAAAACATATAACAGTATAAATCAATAATGAAGGTCAGCGTCAAGAAAACCATCATCGTGCTGCTCGATGTGCTGCTCGCAGTATATCTCGGGTTTGCCGTCACCTCGTTCAACAATCCGGACGAGACGATGAAGGCATGCTCGAACGTGAGCATACAGATTGACGACGAGACCACCAACGGGTTCCTGAGTGCCAAGGAGATAAAGAACATTCTGGAGCAGAAGAAACTCTATCCATATGAAAAGCCCATGGCTGCCATCAACCCGCGTTCCATCGAAGAGGCGCTGAAGAGCACTTCGTTCGTGAACACCTCGCAGTGCTATAAGACCAAAGACGGGCACGTGGTCATCAACATCACACAGCGGCTGCCCATCGTGCGCATCAAGAACAACAAGGGACAGGATTTCTACGTCGACGACCAGGGCGGCGTGATGCCCAACTCGAAATACACCAGCGACCTGATTATCGCCACCGGCAACGTGAACGAATGGTTTGCCAAGAACTATATCTCACACCTGACCAAGGCGCTGATGGAGAATCCCTTATGGCGTAACCAGATTGAGCAGATAAACGTATTGAGCGACCTGGGCATCGAACTCGTGCCGCGCGTAGGCGACCATATTATCTATGTTGGCAGTCTGCCCATGACGAAATACATCGACGAGCGCCCGAAACTGGTCAGCGACTTCATCAACAAGAAGCTCACCCGGTTGGAGAAGTTCTACAAATACGGACTCAGCCAGGCAGGCTGGAACAAATACTCGTACATCAACCTGGAGTTCGACAACCAGATTATCTGCAAGAAAAGAGTCCACAGAGAAAGAATCAATCAGAATAATAATATAGTAAATCAATAAACGGTATGGCAGCAAAGGAATTTATCGTAGCAATCGAACTGGGGTCATCCAAGATGACAGGTATTGCAGGAAAGAAGAACCTCGACGGCAGTATCACCGTGCTGGCAGTGGTCACGGAAGAGTCGAGCAGCTTCATCCGCAAAGGTGTGGTTTACAACATCGACAAAACCGCACAGTGCATTTCCAACATTGTGAAGAAACTCACCAACACGCTCAAGACGGAGATAGCCTATGTCTATGTGGGTGTCGGCGGACAGTCGATTCGCAGTGTAAGGAACAACATTGTGAAGAACCTTCCCGAAGACACCATCGTCACTCAGGAAATGGTGAACGAACTGATGGACGGCAACCGCAACATGAGCTACCAGGACCAGGAAATCCTGGATGCTGCCACGCAAGAATACAAGGTAGACAACCAGTACCAGATGGACCCCGTGGGCATTCAGTGCACCCGTCTGGAGGGCAACTTCCTGAACATCCTATGGAGAAAGCTGTTCTACCGCAATCTCAACAAGTGCTTCAACCTGGCCGGCGTGGCCATCGCTGACATGTATCTGGCACCGCTGGCGCTGGCCGACAGCGTGCTCACCGATGCCGAGAAACGCTCGGGATGCGTGCTCGTCGACCTGGGTGCCGACACCACCACCGTCTCGGTCTATTTCAAGAACGTGCTGCGCCACCTGGCTGTCATTCCCCTTGGCGGCAACAACGTCACCAAGGATATCGCTTCGCTGCAGATGGAAGAGAGCCACGCCGAGCAGATGAAACTGAAATACGGCTCTGCCTTCACCGACAACAGCGACATCGACAACTCGATGAGCATCTCTATCGATAACGACCGCTCTATCGAGAGCCGTAAGTTCGTGGAAATCGTTGAGGGACGTGTACAGGAAATCGTAGAGAATGTGTGGTATCAGGTTCCCAGCGAATATGCCGACCGTCTGCTGGGCGGCATCGTGCTGACGGGCGGCGGCTCGAACATGAAGAACATCGAGACCGCTTTCCGCAACCATACCCACATCGAGAAAATACGTACTGCCAAATTCGTCACGCAGACCATAACGGCCAAAGACCCCATCATCACTGCCCGCGATGGAAAGATGAACACCGTGCTCGGCATACTTGCCAAGGGCGACATGAACTGCGCCGGCGAAGAAGTAGACCCCACTGCCGACCTTTTCACTGAGACCAAGCCTGCCACCACCACTACTACTGCCGACATCCACCGCGAACCGCGCAAGGTGACCGAAATCGGACAGGGCGTGGTGCTCACCGAGGCCGAAAAGCTGAAGGCCGAGGAAGAGAGGCGCCGCCAGGAAGAAGAGGCTGCCGCCAAGGCTGCTGCCGAAGCCGCTGCACTGGCCGCCGAAGAGGAAAAAGACAACGGACTGAAGGCTTTCGGCAAGAAACTCGGCAACTTCATCAAGAAAATGGTTGCCGAAGAGTAAGCGGGAAAGAAGTGATAAGAGAGAAGTGATAAGTGATAAGTGACAAGATTAAAAACAGAAGAATATGAAACCAGATTTCGATATATTGGATTTCGGTGAACCCGAGAAAGAGAATAGCATCATCAAAGTGATTGGTGTTGGTGGCGGTGGCGGCAATGCCGTAAACCACATGTACCGCGAAGGCATCCACGACGTGTCGTTCGTGCTGTGCAACACGGATAACCAGGCACTCAACGACTCTCCCGTGCCCATCCATCTGCAGTTGGGCAAGGAGGGACTCGGAGCAGGCAACAAGCCCGAGAAAGCCCGCCAGGCAGCCGAAGAGAGCATCGAAGACGTGAAGACGATGCTCAGCGACGGCACCAAGATGGCCTTCATCACAGCCGGTATGGGTGGCGGAACTGGTACGGGTGCTGCGCCTGTCATTGCCCGCATCTCGAAGGAACTTGGCATTCTCACCGTCGGTATCGTCACCATCCCGTTCCGTTTCGAGGGTCCCAAGAAGATCGACCAGGCACTCGACGGCGTGGAAGAGATGTCGAAGCATGTGGATGCGCTGCTGGTAATCAACAACGAGCGCCTGCGCGAAATCTATCCCGAGCTGACCGTGCTCGACGCTTTCGGCAAGGCCGACGACACGCTGAGCGTGGCTGCCAAGTCAATCGCTGAGATTATCACCGTTCACGGACTCATCAACCTCGACTTCAACGATGTGAAGACCGTGTTGAAAGACGGTGGCGTGGCCATCATGTCGACTGGTTATGGTGAAGGCGAAGGCCGCGTGAAGAAAGCCATCGACGATGCGCTCCACTCGCCACTGCTCAACGATAACGATGTGTTCAACTCGAAGAAGATTCTGCTCTCCATCTCGTTCTGCTCCGACAAGAACTCAAAGCAGGGCCTGATGATGGAAGAAATGAACGACGTGAACGACTTCATGTCGAAGTTCGGCAGCGATTTCGAAATCAAATGGGGACTGGCCACCGACCCCGAACTGGGCGACAAGGTGAAGGTAACCATCCTGGCCACGGGCTTCGGCATCGAGGACGTGGACGGAATGAACGGCCATTTCACCAAGCGCACACAGGAAGAGGCCGACCGCATTGCCGCCGAGGAAGAGAAGGCAGCCGAGCGCCAGGACCGCCGCAACCGCTACTACGGCAAAGACGGAAGTACCTCGCAGTACAAGCGTCGTCCGCACATCTTCATCTTCCGCCAGGAAGACCTCGACAACGACGATGTGATTTCTTCTGTTGAGCAGACGCCTACCTACAAGCGTACGCGTGCCGTGCTCGACGAAATCCGCAACCAAGCTGCCGGCGAGGTGAAGTCGGGCGACGACGACCGCCGCGAAGCCATTCAGGGAACCATCAAGTTCTCATGATATCCCGTGAAACCATAAACCTTTTAAAATAAGAATCAATATGCTGTTCGATCAGATAAGCGAGGACATCAAGTCCGCCATGAAGGCCCGCGACAAAGTTCGCCTGGAGACCCTTCGCAACATCAAGAAAGTATTCCTCGAGGCCAAGACCGCTCCGGGTGCCAACGACACGCTGGAGGATGCCGACGCCCTGAAAATCATTGCCAAGCTGGCCAAGCAGGGCAAGGAGACCGCCAAGACCTACGCCGACGCAGGCCGTCAGGACCTTGCCGATGCCGAACTGGCTCAGGTGGAAGTCATCGAGGGCTATCTGCCCAAGCAGCTCTCCGAGGAGGAGATCGAGACTGAGGTGAAACAAATCATCGCACAGGTGGGAGCCACCAGCATGAAGGAGATGGGCCGCGTGATGGGCATCGCCTCGAAGCAGATGGCCGGCCGTGCCGAAGGAGGTAAAATCTCAGCAATTGTCAAAAAGCTTTTATCATAACAATTATTCATCATAAATGAGAGGAATCCCGAACGCTGTGAAGCTGTTCGGGATTTCGAGTTTTTATAGGGATGCGTTTACCAAGTGTTCTGCGGTTCTCCGCAGAACCCCCACCCCATCACCGCCAAAGTTCCTTCATCACATCCAGCGACCTGAGCTCCGGGAAAGCAGGCACATGCAGGCGGTAATAATTCACGATGACATCCACAATCCGGTTGCGGTCGTCGTGGTTCATCTTGAACAGGTGCATCGACGCATAGTTCATGCGCAGCAGGTTGTTGATGCGTGCAGCATCCACGGCCGTCAGGTAGTCGTTATGCAAAGGAACCTTCTGGGTGAAAGAGGCTGCACGGAGGTCGAACATGTCGCCTTCGTGATAGTCCTCCACATACGGGAAAAAGCCGATGAAACGGCTCAGTTTCATCATAAACACCAGATGGAAATTGGCAAACTGCTCGCTGCACCCGTCCAGCCATTGCAGGCTGTTCACCACAAACTGGTAAAGGTTCGGGTTGCACTGCTCGTCGCGCGTGCCGTGATAGATAAACTCGGCTAGGAAAAGCAATATGCTCAGCTTCGTGGGGTCGAAGGGAATGGAGGTGAAGGGAATGCCGATTCGCGCATCGCGTATATGGTGCAGCTGCTGCTTCGGTCTGACGTCGAGTTCCAGGTCGAGTATCGTCAGCGGCTGGAAAAACTGCTTCTTCAGTTTTCCCCGCTGCGTCTTTGGGATGCCCACCACACACGACAGCCGCCCTTCCTGTTCCGTCAGAAAGTCCACAATGAGTTTATTCTCACCGTATTTTATCGTGCGCAGCACCACTGCCTGAGTCTTCACCAACATGCTGCAAAGGTACAAATTAGTGAGTAAAAAACCAAAATCAAAACTATTTTCTCTCAAAAAATAGGAACTTTCGAATTAACTTTGTATATTTGCAACCAAACATGGAAGTAAAATAAAGAAGCTATGACCGTATATTGGACAAGTATAGAGTACGAATACAAATTCAAGGACAACTTGAAAGGAGGGTTTGTGTATGCTTTTATAAAAGCAAAAGATGCTATATCCGCATATGAAATAATAAAAAAGGACCTCATATCTAGGAATTTAACCCCTATCTCATGGGATTTTATTTGTCCATTCGATATCAATACAGAATGGGAGTCTGAAGAAGAAACCCTTCACTACAAAGGATTGTATGAAAAAGCTTTAAATCATAAACAATGCGTTTATGATAATTTCTATGCATATGTCAAATGAAAAATCTCACAGGGGGACAGACCCTCTGTGAGATTTTTACAGTATTAATGGAAAAGATATGGCACGACGGGCAAGAGAGACGAGCGGGACGGGCATCTACCACGTGATGCTCCGCGGAATCAATAGGCAGAACATCTTTGAAGACGAAGAAGACTACCGCCGTTTCGCGGAATTGCTTTTTATGATGGCCTTTCCGACCGATGACTCAGGCAAACCTTTGCCACCCCGCTGTTTCTTCTACGCATACTGCCTGATGACCAACCATGTCCACCTGCTCATCAAAGAGGCTTCCGAATCCTTGTCTGCAGTCATCAAGCGAATTGGTGTCTCTTACGCCCAATATTACAATAAGAAATACATTCACTTCGGCCATCTCTTCCAAGACAGGTTCAAGAGCGAGCCGGTCAACGACTATGCCTATTTCTTCACCCTTCTCCGCTATATACACCAGAATCCGATGGCAGCAGGCTTAACCAAGGATGTCGCCAGTTACCGGTGGAGCAGTTGGAGTGAGTATGAGCAGACAGGCAACGGAATCCAGACGATATGCAGTACCATGCCAGTACTGTCTCGGATGCCGCTAAACGATCTGCGAGAACTTGTAAACGACCCTCTGCCCAAGAATAGCCTGATCCTCGACTTCGATAGCGGCAGCAACATGAAGACCGATGACGAACTGAGAACTTTCCTATCTTCATCATTTGGACTAAAACATCCCATCGATTTACAGTCTTACAATCGAGAAAGCATGAATGATATCCTGCGAAAAGCCAAAGAATACGGGGGAAGCATTCGTCAGATTTCAAGGTTGACAGGTATTAGTTTCACAATCGTACGAAACGCCTAACCTCACAGGGGGGCTGTCCCCCTGTGAGGTCGCTAGTTGTAAGAAGGGTGCAGAAATTGATTTGTTTAATGTTGAATTATTTAATAGCATAAAGGATTATGTCAGATAAGGATTATATAGAGTTTTCAAAGAAACTCGATGAAGGCCTTCTGTTGGCCGAGAAGCGGATGCTGCAGGAAAAGGCATTGCATGATGAGAGTGTTGTCGTCTGTGATAACGACAACAAGATTAAACGCATACCTGCAAAGCAAATAATTTCAGAGAATGTAATCTTCCAATAAGTTGCATCTGAACTAGGGACTCCGTTCACACGGGCATCTGCCATGTGATGCAAGGGAAGGAATCAAAAACCTGTCCCTATGATTCTCAAATTTACAATTATGACTCTTCATCCTACAAATAACAATCTACTGCTGAAATATATGAACAAAGCAATAATCT
>JAEEGJ010009995.1_pt1 | contig 25017 bp, 26 predicted proteins | sample 8958761 | NCBI WGS metagenome assembly JAEEGJ01 (sample SAMN16246546, study PRJNA631951) | gut metagenome | biome: gut microbiome; feature: rumen; material: RS-attached | host: Bos | place: Iran: Karaj | collected 2018-10 | reverse complement strand
GACGAGCGAACATATGGCGAGGTAGCTCAGCTGGCTAGAGCACGCGGTTCATACCCGCGGTGTCGAGGGTTCAAGTCCCCCTCTCGCTACTAAAAAGGAAGCGTTTATCGCTTCCTTTTTTGTGTCTTCTGGCGTTGCTAATTTGCATCGCAGCTTGCTCGTCACCCCCGCAATCTCTTCCGCCGGCGTCACTTGGAAATATTTCCTGGAAAAAGAAAAATATTACCCGTAATTCTTCCGAAAAACAGGTAATATTATCCAACAAGTCTTCTTATATTGATAATTCACTAATCAGAATCCCCGATCAGCCAATGAAAACCGGTAATAAATATTAAAAACTCGCTCTCATGCCACAATAACAAATCCTTTGTTCCCATCATTTTGAGATAAACAGTACTCCCAATGTTCCTGGACCACAATGAGATGAAACAACGCTTCCTGCGCGGGTTTCAAGGATTTCTTTAAACACGCCGAGGCCGCTAAGATACTCTCTTACAGCTTCAACAACTTCCCTGTCGCATCCTGAATGGGTTATGAACACACGCTCAGGTCTGGCATTCTCTAGATCAGCCTCCATGTCTTTGACATAATCAAGCACATAGCGTCTGCTGGATCCGCGATATTTCTTTTCCGGGTGCATTGCTCCGTCAGTTACTGCAATGCGTGGATGGATCTTTAATGCCGTACCAAAGAAGGCTGCAAGCCCCGAACAGCGACCACCTCTATGAAGGTAGACAAGGGTATCGATTACAAAACTTGCTCTGACCTTATCCCTGGTATTCTCTATCTCTTCAACAATTTCTTTTGCTGCCTTTCCCTCTTTAGCCAGTTCTGCCGCATATACTACCAACAGGCCAACTCCGGTGGAAAGATTGGCTGAATCTATGACATGAACTCTGTCAGACATGCCAAGTTCCTGCGCCGCAAGCCTTACATTATTGAAGTTTACTGACATGGACGAAGATATAGTAAAAACAATATATTCATCCGAACCCGCAGGATCCAGGAATTTTGAGATATCTTCAATGCTGGCTGCTGCTGTCTTGGGCGTTTCCCCATGTTCATCAGACCACTTATAGATCTGTTCAGGAGTAATATTGACGCCATCCAGGTACTCCTCATCTCCTAGTCTTACATAAAGCGGAATTATTCCTATGTTGTATCTCTGAACCAGTTCCTTTGACAGATCACAAGTACTATCTGACAGTATTTTTATCATTTTCTTTTCCCCAACAATCAAGCGCCTCTGTTCTCTTCTTTCTTGATTTCCAAAGTCTCAGGAAATTCCAACTTCTCGGCGCTTTCTATATTTTCTTTTGCATAGTTTTCGTATGCTTTTCTATAGTGCTTCTGGCGAGCCCAGATATCATCTGCTACAGGTCCCCACTCTTTTGAATAATTATCGCACTTTGCGCAGAGGTGTTCAACGCTTTCCTCTGATTCTTCATTGGTACCATGGGCTCCAGATCTTGCCACCATCTCACGAAGAAGCTCAGGATTTTCAAGCATTGGGCATGGTCTTAAATGGTTCTTATTGAAAGGCTGTCCCTTGTGATATTCCATGAAAAGAGGGCTCTGAAGCATCTCAAGTATTGAATGAGTATGAATATTAGTGTTGGAGAAGTGGATAAATACGCAGGGCTCTGCATCTCCACTTGAATTGATGTGGAAGTAGTTTCTTCCGCCAGCGATACAGCCACCAACTGCCTCTCCATCATTCTGGAAATCCATAGGGAAGAACCCTATATCGCACTTGTCACTTCTAAGGTATCTGATTTGATCTACCATCTTTCTTCTCTGCTCTACAGTAGGCATAAGCTCTGGTACCGCATTATTTCCTACTGGCATATAGTGGAAAAAGAATCCGAATCTTGCGCCTTTTTCAGCTATGAACTCGATGAACTTAGGGTCAGTTACTGCATCGATATTATTTCTTGTATAGCAGATGGAAGTTCCATAGACAATTCCGTATTTCTTAAACAGGTCCATGGCTTTCATTACAGCGTCATAATGACCAATTCCACGTCTCGCATCATTTGTATCAGGAGTACCCTCGATAGAAAGCTGGAACGTGATATTTCCAAGTCTTACAACTTCCTTACAGAAGTCCTCATCAATTAAAGTGGAGTTGTCAAAAATAGAGAACTCAACATCATTGTGCTTTTCAGCAAGACGCAGTACATCCTTTTTTCTTACAAGAGGCTCCCCGCCTGTCATCATGTATAGGTAAACACCAAGCTCTTTTCCCTGGGTAACGATCTTATCCATGTCTTCAAAAGACAGGTTGTGCTTAGGGCCATAAGTACCGGACCAACAGCCCTGGCAATGCATGTTGCAGGCACTTGTAGGATCAAAGAGAATAAGCCATGGGATATTGCATCCGTACTTTTCCCTGTTTGCCCTGATCATCTTGGTACCTCTGAAAAAGGCCTCATAACCAAGGTTGAGCATTGTCATCTTGGCAACGTGAGGATCTGTCTCATCAACTACTTTATTTATAAACTTGACCCATCTATTGTCAGGGTCCTTGAAAGCTGCTCTTACCTGATCAAGCTTGTCCTTTCTTGCTCCATCTTTCCCCCAGAATTTCTCTGCCTGATCTACGAGTTTTAAATACGTTTCTGTTCTGTTCTCAGCTTTGTCGAGATTTGCAAGAAATCTATCGATCAATAGGCTAAATGCCTGTCTCTGCGCTTTGTGAGATAAGTTTTCTACTAATTCCATACTTGTTATTCCTCCCCTTTAAGTGTTACAATCGTTTTGATGTTACAAGTGTAACGCCGCGGGAGATGCAATACAACGGCTCTACTCTCGGACATGACAGTAGAAGTGTCAATTGGCGCGACGTGACATAATCACTTATTTTGTAACAACAGGGGAAAAGAAATATGAAAGCCACTAAAGAGCCTTTGACAGAAATGCAGAAAAAAGAAGTTCTGCGAATGAATAACAAAGAGTCTAACCAGCTGACCAGAGAATGCCTTCAGCTTGCGCTTATGCACCTAATGGGCGAACACCCGTATGAAAAGATCACTGTCAGTGAGATCGTGCGTCGTGCTGGAGTTTCACGTACTGCCTTCTACCGCAACTATACTGACAAGGAAGATATTTTGCATGAACTCGGTAACAGACTGATAAAAAGCATAGCAGAAATTTGTGAAAAACCAGAACTGCATGAGAATCCTCATCAGTGGTTTGAAGATGTTTTCCGTACCATCCGCGAGGATAAAGAAACCATTGCCTTGTTTGATCAGGCAGGTATATTGAAACGTGAGCTCTTTTCCAGCAGGTCCATATCAGAACTTCTGTATCCTACAACAGATACAGAGATCAAATACATCAAGCTTGCTTTAGAAGCAGCTTTTTTCCAGATACTTATCAGCTGGTTCAGAGAAGGGATGCAGGAAAGCGAACAGCGCATGGCTGATATATGCGTAGAAATGTTTGATAACACATTGAAAAAACTGTCATAAAACAAATGTTGATGATAATTTGATGATTGTCATCAGATGACGAAGCCGCAGGCCTTGTATTTATGCAAGTTTTAGAGGTGCGACAATGGTTCAAGTCCCCCTCTCGCTACTAGGATAAAGAAACGGGAATTGCAGTATTTATGCAGTTCCCGTCTTCTTTGTTAAAGATATAAGGAAAGTTTGGGTGATTAGCTAATCAAGAATAATGCCTTCATACTATTTATACCTCTAAAGGGCTATTGGTAAGCAAGATTTTTTTACATCACTCCATTTTTTCAATTGCATGCCACTTGGAGAGAAATGAAAAATGGTTTTTGCTTATCATTGCCGCGCGCGCTCACACCATCGCTATATCAATGGCTTTGTTGGAGTGAAGTTTTATGTATGAAATAGCTGACATTTCGAAAATCATGGCTTTCAAAGCACTCCAAGTATATCCTGATTTAAAAAATAGTATGAACTCAAAAAAAGACTCTTACTAAATCGCTATCAAAGCACTGTTTGGGGAGCAATTCTGACAGTAAAAAGTAATCTACCCAATTCATAGTATTCCAACGTTAATAAAATTTTGTATACCTCGTTAGAATTTTGTTGGATAATAGTATATAACATAATCTTTTAAGAGGAGGCGAAGTGAAATGACTCTTTATATCAATGCATGCGTACGTGCGGACTCAAGAACAAAAAAGCTTGCAGAAGCTCTTTTGACAAAACTTTTTGATGAGATTATGGAAGTGAAGCTGGAGGATATAGATTTTCCTGTTACTGATGAGAAATTCCTGGGTAAAAGAGATAGCCTGATACAACAGGGCAGATTTGATGATGACAGCTTTGAGCTGGCGAGGCAGTTTGCCGGGGCAGATACTATAGTCATTGCTGCGCCTTATTGGGATCTGTCTTTTCCAGCAATGCTAAAGCAGTACATTGAGCGTATAAATGTTTTGGGCATAACGTTTGAATATACACCTGAGGGCTTCCCAAAGGGTCTTTGCAGGGCGTCGAAGCTGTATTATGTGATGACGGCAGGCGGCAACTATGTTCCTGAGGAATATGGGTTTGGTTATATAAAGACACTTGCCCGGAATTTCTACGGAATCGAAGATGCTGAGCTGATCAAAGCTGTGGGGCTTGATATAGATGGTGTGGATTCTGATGGCATCATTGAAACGGCTATAAATGGGATTAAAAATCAAGAATAAAATTATAGATGGAGACATGCTCGCCAGTTTACCTGAAGATTACAGGTATAGTCAGGAAAATGATGATGTCAGTGTCAATATTACAGTAGAATAATGAGACTTAAGACAATGTGGGCTTACGAAACAAACTCTTATCAGATCTACACCCTGGGCTTTTGCGGAGCACCCTTTGAAAATGATTACAAACCGGTGCTTTATGACGAACTGGGCTCAGGGGCAGTTCAGAGCATAGACTCCCTTTTCACACAGGACCAGCACCCGTTGAATCCAATGCCGGATAAATTAATAGCATATAAATAATTTATTTAAAGTTTATTTTTGTATAATTGGTTATCTGCTTCTATACCATTAATATGGTAGTACAGTAGCTTTGACTTTTTTAATATAAAGGTACCTGAATGAAGCGGAAAATAACCATAATCATAATGACCTTTGTTCTGGCGTTTATGCTTGTAGTAGAAACGCCTGTTTTTGCATTTGCACAAGATACTCCGGAAGTCACTGAGCAGATTTATGAAAACAAGGAAGAGGCAATAACTGCACAGACTCAGGAAACACCTGAGACATTGGAAACACCTGAGACTTCGGAAACACCTGCAGCTACAGAAACTCCGGCAGGCTCTATTGTTTCCGAAACTACAGAAACTCCAACTTCCCAGGAACCTGATGACGCGGTAAGTGAGCTTACGCCAGGTGTTGTAATCACAAAAGGTGATACCGAATTTGCATCGGACTCTGTAACATATGGTGACTATACAACCAGTATCAAGGGACTGCCTGACGAAAAAACAGAGACAGTCCTTAATGGTGTAGCTACAGTTGTTCCGGAGCTTGTTGGCAATAGAGAGATATATGAATTTGAAATAGGCGGCTCTGTTGATGCTGAGAAATACTCACTAGACTTATCTGATTATGACTCATTGCTGTGCTGGGCAGGTACAGCATCTAATATGCTCTGGACGTCAGGGTATGCCCAGGAGGCCGTTAATCCATTTACCGGTGAGAATTTTAAAAGCGAAGATGAAGTAATGGATTACTGCAGAAAGGTTTTCACAGATGAAGCCGGAGATCCGGCTGGGGTGTTCGATTACCTCTTTGAAGGAGTATACCCATATATGGGCGAGGAAGGAATATCTTTGCCGAGAGATGAAAATGCAAATTATGGTGGGCTGCTGCCTGAGGTAGATGCTGGTTGTGGATTTATTGAGCAGCTTTGCGATGATAAGGGCAATGATTCAGATATCCTTTCAGAGCTGAATGATCTCAGCGACGTGTCTGCCGGAGCGTGGCTTAGATGGTTCAATGTAGATGAAAATGCATATGCCGACGGTGCACACTGGCTGACGATTGCAGGACTCACCAAAGATGATACAGAAGCGGATTTTAGAAATAAGTATAAGGGGATTATTCTGGCAGACTCGGATAACACTCCCGTAAGAGAAGATGATTATTCAAGTGACAGCCCTGAGGACAGGGCAAAGCTTGCTGCAGCGCAGCCCAATATATACACGTTCTATAATCTGTCCTGGGAGAATCTTGCAGGCGAGAATGCCTTCGTTATAGTAGATTATCTGAATCCTCTGAAATATCCGATGTATAGGACTGTTTTGGGCGGTTTAATGTGGCTCACAGACAGAATTATTCCAGAACCCTCTGCTCCTGAGGAATCAGGCAGCCATGATGACAATTCAAGCATATTGATTCCTGCTCCTGTTAACCCTGAACTGGATAAGATCAAGGCGCTTATGGTGGATGGAGACATGCTTGTATATTCACCCGCAAATAATCAATACAGTCTTGAAAACAATGATGAGTTTACATTATATGTAAGAAACATAAGAACAGCTCTGACCAACGTATACCTTGATGGAGTAAGACTTTCTGAGAATGCTTCCAATTACAAGATAGATGTACTTCCGAATGGTCTCTTTAAGATCACTCTCAGTAAAGATCTTATGAAGACTCTGGATAAGGGCAACCATGAGCTGCTTCTTGACTTTTACACAATTGATGACGTCACCGTTACCATTGTAGTGGAATAATCAAGACTAAGAATTTGCATAAAAAACAAATACAGGAAGACAGGAGACGCTTCCTTGAAGCGTCTCCTGTATCTTTTGTTCGGAATACTATTCAGAAAAATATGATAAAATAGTAGTAGGAGTTTCTGCTTATCAGTTAGTTGAGAGTTTTTGAGGATAGATATGCTTAAAAAACTAGGAACATTAAAGATCAAATTCCCTTTGATCAGTTTTTTTACATATTTTGTTCTTGTAGGCGTGCTTCTTTCAGCATGCTATATAAGGTTTTCCGACAACATGATAGAGACATACGAAGATCACGGAAAAGAGATACTCAATCTGGCAGCAGAGGATATCGTCATAGACCACATCCCCGACTATCTGAGCGGAAATTACGACAGGGCCGAGTATGAAGCAACTGTAAGAAAGCTGAATCTGTATCCGAGATATCATGAAGCGTGCAGATGAAGCGATGTATGCCGAAAAGGCTGCCTTCAAGGAAACCTATGGAAGCTATAGATGATCCGCAAGAGAAACTTTTGAACGTGCAATTATAAGGAGAGACTCTATGAATTGGAAGATTAGTAAAAGACTGGTAACGGTTTTTATGGCATTTATGCTTTTATTAGAGATTCCTGTTTATGCATTTGCAGAGGATGTCCCTGCAGAGAATGCGCCTGTGGAGGATGTTCAGGATAATACAGAGTGTTTTGTCCATGAGCCCTTCGTAGAAGGCACGGGGGATGTGCAGGAAGTCCAGGTTTTTGAGGAAGCTGGCAAGACTCAGGAACCCGAAGCTTCAGAGAATCTAGAGGCCTCTGTGAATTTTGAAACTCCTGCAGCGCAGACTGTTCCCGGAACAGCTGATGGTTCACAAGCTGTGGATCCCAATAGCGCGGGCGATGAGAATGTGCCTGAAGTGACATTTGTTGAAGGCAATACTGAGTTTGCATCTGAATCTGTATCATATGGAGGATATACCACCAGTATTAAGGGATTACCGGAAAACTCTGAGGATATTCTTCTTACTTTTGCTGAAAGTATACCGGATTCAATCAACAGCGGAGCGATGATCAAGCAGATAATTGATGAAGCTGTGGATGCTGAGAAATACTCAATTGGATTACCCGGATATGACCAGCAGATGTGCTGGGCTGCGTCTGCATCTGATATGCTTTGGATGTCCGGATATGCTCAGGAGGCCACAAATCCGTTTACCGGTGAAAAGTTCACCAGTGAAGATGACGTGTTTGAGTACTTCAGGAAGTGTTTTACTGATGGCTCCGGGATTCCAAAGGCGGGGTTTGAGTATTTCTTTACAGGTGAGTACCCTAATCAGGGGCAGCCTGGATTGTCTCAGCTGAGAGAGGAGTATGCCCAATATGGTAAATTGCTGCCTGATGAGCAGATTACAGTTGGAACTGAAGAACAGTGGCATGATGAGAGTGGGGATTCTGATATCCTTACACCAATTAATAACCTTAATGACAAATCTGCAGCAGCACTGCTTAAGTGGTTTTATCCTGAGGCAGGACTGTATTTGCCATCAGCTCATTTGCTGACAGTGGCAGGCATTACTCAGGATGATGCTGAAACAGATTTCACCAAAAAGTATAAGGGAATTATCCTGTCAGATTCGGACAATGATCCTGTCAGGGTGGATGCTTATGCAGGAGACAGCCTGGAGGAAAGGGCAAGGCTTGCGGCAGCTGCACCAAACTCATATACATACTATAATCTGTCCTGGGAGAATCTCGGGGGAGAGAATAAGTGGGTTGTTCAGAATTATGTCTCGGTCCCTTTATATAAGACGGTTTTGGAAGGCATATTATGGTTGACAGACCGTATTATTCCGGTACCTGAAATTCCGTATGCCGGCAACAGCGGTGAAGATGAACATAAGGATGATGTAACTACACAGATCCCGGCACCTGTTAATCCTGAGCTGGACAAGATCAAGACTCTGATGAAGGATAATAACATGCTTGTCTATTCACCGACTGTTTACGTATATAAACAGGAAAGTGATAAGGAATTCGTATTATATGTAAGCAATATCAGAACAGCACTGGTTAATGTTTTTCTGGATGGAACAAGACTTGCTGAAGACGCAGCTTATTACCGTATAGATGAACTTCCTGGCGGCCTCTTTACTATCAGGCTGAGTCAAGAACTTATGAAGTCTCTGAAAAAGGGCAATCATGAGCTTCTCCTTGATTTTTATACAATTGATGACGTTACTGTAAACATTCTTGTAGAATAAGATCAGGGATAACTGTACAGCTAGTATAAGGAGACTAAAGATTATGTGGGCTTTTGAAACAAACTTCTATCAGATATACACCCTGGGATTTTGCGGGGCACCTTTCGAAAATGACGGAAAACTGGAACACAGAATACTAAAGGTGCTGGACTGGATCCCCCATCTGGAAAAGCTGGGAGTAGGGGCAGTTCTCTTTAACCCGGTGTTCGAGTCTGACACACATGGCTATAACACCAGGGATTACCGGAAGTTGGATACACGTCTTGGAACCAACGATGATTTCAAGAAAGTATGCAATGCCCTCCACGACAAGGGTATCAAGGTGGTTCTGGACGGCGTTTTTAACCACGCCGGAAGAGGTTTCTTTGGTTTTGTGGATGTTTTGGAAAAGAAATGGGACTCTCCCTATAAGGACTGGTTCCATATCAGCTTTGACGGCAATAACGGCTACAACGACGGCCTGTGGTATGAAGGCTGGGAGGGCAACTACGATCTGGTAAAGCTGAACCTTAGAAATCCTCAGGTGGCTGATTACCTCATGGAGAGTGTCAAATACTGGATCGATGAATTCGACATAGACGGACTTCGCCTCGATGTTGCCTACTGTGTGGAGAGCGATTTCCTAAGAAGGCTCAGACATGATACCGCCGGCTGGAAGGATGATTTCTTCCTGATGGGAGAGATGATAGGCGGAGATTACAACCGCATTATGTCTGATGACCTGTGCCATTCTGCAACTAACTATGAGTGCTATAAAGGAATGTATTCAGCATTTAACAGCATGAATATGTTTGAAATAGTGCATTCTCTGATGCGCCAGTTCGGCCCTGAAAACTGGACTTTGTACAAAGGAAAGCATCTGTTATCATTTGTGGACAACCACGATGTATCAAGGATTGCCAGCACTTTGACTAATCCTGAGCATTTAAAGCTCATTTATACCATGATGTTCGGCATGCCGGGAATCCCTGCCATCTACTACGGAAGCGAGTGGGGAGAGAAGGCGAATAAGTCCCAGGGCGACCCTGCTCTAAGGCCATGCTTTGATGAGCCGAAGTGGAATGAGCTGACTGATCACATAGCAGCCCTCTGCAAGGCACAGAAGGGCTCAAAGGCTCTTAACTACGGAGCTTTCAAGTCACTGCTTCTGACAAACAAGCAGTGCATATTTGAGAGAGAGACAGAGGGTGACAGAGTCCTGGTGGTAATAAACGCAGAAGACCAACCCTTCAGAGCTCACTTCGACGCCAGAGCCGGCAGGGCAACTGATCTTATAACCGGAGATATGGTTGATTTTGGCGGAGGCCTTGAGGTTCCCGGCTATACATCATATCTGCTGCAAATCTGAACATGAGGAAATCATTTTTAAATAATAAAAGATAAATATCCATAATTTCCAAAGGGTACACTATTGTAAAATGAACTTGTTGCATTTATAAGACCTGACATCATGGAGGCATTTCATGAAAATATACTTTGACAAGCTCTACAAAGACGACAGAAAACAGGAGCTTTGCGGAATATGTGTACCTTTTGGAAAAGGGACTTTGCCATCGGACAAGGCGGATACCCTTACTATTCTTGACGGGGACAAGTCTGTTCCCCTTCAGACTGAGATCACATCCAGATGGGATGATGGTTCGGTTCGCTATGCATATCTGCATTTTCTCGCAGACCTTCCCGGAAACAGCAAAAAAGCGTTTGAGCTTTCCTTTGCAGGTGAGGCAAAAGACACTTTTGAGTTATTAAAAACAATCGATATCAATAAGAGCACCGATGCCATTGAACTTAATAATGGGCTCTTTAGTTTTTGCGTGAAGAATTCAGCAGAGAGCCTGTTTGAATCCTTTGAATACGCCGGAAGCTCTTTTGCCAAAGAACGGTTCGTAGGACCGCTGGTAAGGATCGGCGGAGAGAGACTTACGACTGTATTCGACAAGTGGCAGGTAGTTAAGGAAGGAAAGATTTACACTGTTCTTCAGGCGAAGGGCAGATGCCTTTCGGCAAAAGAGAATGCTTTCTCCGGCAAGGGAATCGAATTTGAAATGAGAATTTCCGTGACAGCAGGAAAGCCCTGGATGGACATGGGCTTTAAGTTCATCAACTGCACAGATGGGGATATCATACCTGATGATATTATATTTGCTGTAAAGGCAGATGCTGCCAGCACTTTGGACCTAACCAGCCCTGCTATGCAAAAGACAGAAGTTGATTCCACGGGCTGCGGCGATACATCAAGGACTGTTGAGGACGCCGATGTAATAAAAACAACAGGCATAAGAGAACTGGCTGGGTTTAGCTACGGCGGGGAGCACTATAACTCAGAGGCCGGAGTGAGAACTATTGTTGGACAGTCCAATTACAAGACGGATTTCAAGATCAGTACCACCGGAGCCAGAGTGGAGAACAGCATATTGGCAGAGACACTTCTGGGGCAGGCAAACGAGCATTTTCCGGAAGTTTTGTATGGAACTTTCTTTGCAGATTACACTGATGCGGCAAGTGATGTTGGCGTCTGTGCGACTGTGTTCCAGGCGTTCCAGAACTTCCCAAAGGCTGTAAGAGCGGAAAAAAACGGTATTGTAATTTATATTATTCCTGATCAGGAAGAGAGTTCAAAAAGCACCAAAGCCCAGAAGGTAACCTTTACATCTGGAATGGCCAGAGAAACCAGATTCCTTCTGCATTTCCATGATGCAAAAGAGCCTGTTTACGAGCTGGACAACAGAAGCCTCATTTATCAGATGCCTGATAAACCGTATATTAATCCTGTCGAATTTGATAAAGCAGGTGTTATGCCCAAGATATTTCTTTCAGCGGATGAGCAGGATGATGATGTGGAAATAGCACTTATAGACAAGGCTGATTCCCATGCCAGATGCTACGGAATGCTATGCTTTGGAGATGCTCCTGATCCCGGGTATACACAACAGGGAAGAGGCAACGGAGATCTTGTCTGGACTAATAACGAATATGATTTCCCTCATGCCATGTTTATGATGTATGCCAGAACCGGCATCCGCAGGTTTCTGGATTATGCCAGTGTGGCAGCATGGCACTGGATGGATGTGGACGTGTGTCATTACAGCTCTGATCCGCTCAGGATGGGAGGTCAGTGGGAGCACACAAGAAAACACACAGGAGGCTCAGAAGAAGGTTGTGGCTGCAAAGGAGAGATGGTCTGCAGTCACGAGTGGGTAGAGGGACTGCTTGACTATTATCACTTTACGGCTGACGAAAGAGCTCTTAAAACTGCCATTGGTATAGGTGAGAACGTACTAAGGCTCCTGGATACGCCAATGTATCAGGTGCCGGGAGAGGCTACGGCCAGAGAGACCGGCTGGGCCCTTCGTACTCTTACAGCTCTTTTCCTGGAGACCAATGACAAGAAGTGGGTTGTAAAGGCTGAGTGGATCGTGTCCCAGTTTAAGGCCTGGAACGAGCGATATGGCATCTGGCTATCGCCGTATACCGACAACACTACTATAAGGGTCGGATTTATGATATCGGTTGCTATTGGCTCTTTGATGCGCTATTACAGGGTGTTCCCAAGCGATGAGCTTAAGAAAATGATCCTGGATGCCATAGATGATCTGACGCAGGAATTCATGACAGGGCAGGGCCTGTTTTATTATAAGGAGCTTCCGAGCCTTTCGCGCAATGGAACAAACACACTCCTTTTGGAGGCTATGGCCATAGGGTACGAGCTTACCGGAGACATCAAATATCTTGAGTTTGGTAAAAAGACCTTTAAGAGGTCATTAGATGGTAAAGCAGGTTTACCGGGTGGAAAGAAGATTGTGGAAGATACTGTAATCCTTGGCAGTGGCCCCACCAAGAATTTCGCTCAAAGCTTTTTACCGATCACTTACTTTTATGTTCAAATGAGAAAATTTGTATTATAATCAGTATATGGAAATTCGTACACCTATAATTGCAATATTGGTATTGACAATACTGGTTGTAATCTACCTGAGGAAGAGCATGCCTCGGGTATTTTCTGCGCGTGTATTTTTCTATTTTCTGGTGGCTGCTTATATAAATATTTGCAGCGAGATTTTCGAGTGTGCGGTCTTTAAATATCTGGACAAATCTTTTTATGTGCTTCGCAGGGCCTCACAGGGGTTTTATGTAGGAACTCTTATTATATGCGCGTTTCTTATGGCTTTGTATGTTTACGCCAAGGTTAACAGCGGAAGAAGAGTATCCAAGAGGATGATAGCTCTTTTAACTATTCCGGGTATCATCGGTATTGCTTCAATCTTTATGGGCAAGATCTACTATAGTACCAATGTTTCCGGGGAGTTCTACAACGCCGGGCCTGCGATATTGTTCTGTTATTTCATTGGCTTTTTGTACATCTTCACCACGATGGTAATGGCGATCATTTACAGAGACAGGATGCGCAAGGAAGATTCCGTATCCATAATCGTGGGTCTTATAGTCTGGGCGGCACTTGCCTTCTTCCAGTTCAGTTTCCACGGTTATCAGGTTTCATCTGTTGCCATGATGCTTATGGTGCTGATACTGTTTTTGTCCAGCGAGAACCCCAAGGAATTCTACGAGAAGTATATAAATGGCGTTAAAAACAGAGATGCTTTTATCATGATGCTTGTGGAGAAGTTTGGAAGCACAAAGCCTTTTTTCATAGCTTCTGTAATCTTTACCGGAAAGAGCACTAACCTTACCGGGCAGGACAGACAGATGCTCAACGAGCTCCAGAGCCGGATTTCCAGACAGGTTGAAAATGCCATCGGCGAGGGAGCATATCTGTCCAGCTGGAACACGCTGTCATATGTAGTAGACTCTCCAAAAAAAGTTGAAGAGCTGATGTCCCTCATAAACAACTATAAGGATGAGGGTGAAAACTATAAACTTATGTATTCTGTTCTGGAGGTGCCAAAATATACCGGCAAGGTCGATGAGGCGCTTCAGATCCTGAGCTATGTATCCGGAGAATATGTTTACACCCAGTATTCACCGAATCTTGTTATCAATGACAAGATCGTGGACAAGATGATACTTCGAAACAGCATTGAGGATATTGTCAGACAGGCTATCAAGGATAAGGCCTTTGAGGTTTATTATCAGCCTATCCTCAGCGTTAAGGAAGGAAAGTTTACCTCTGTAGAGGCTCTTGTAAGGCTCAAGCGGTCAAACGATGAAAACTACATTTCTCCGGAGGACTTTATCCCTATTGCTGAGAAATGCGGACTTATTCTTGAGATAGACGATCTTGTATTTGAGAGGGTTTGCTCATTTATTGCCAGGGAAAACCTGCAGAGCTACGGCATTAAGACGGTGGAAGTCAATCTGTCGGGAAATGAGGTAGTGGACAGGCAGACCTATGCAAGGCTTATTGGAAAAATGGAAAAGTACCATATTCCACCCAAGTTTATCAACTTCGAGATCACAGAGACAGCTTATATCAATAACGACGATGCATTTAAAGAGAACGTCCTCAGGCTCAAGGAGATGGGAAGTACCTTCTCAATGGACGATTTTGGATCGGGCTATTCAAATCTCTTAGAGCTCCTCAAAATGGACTACGTTCTCGTTAAGATGGATAAAGAGTTCATCTGGAACTGTCTGGATGAAGATAAACCTGAAAACATGAGAATGCTGGAATACTCCATAAACTTCTTAAAGGACTATGGACTTCATGTTCTGGCAGAGGGAATTGAAACATCCGAACAGGCTAAAATTTTGATTGAAAAAGGTGTAGAATATTTACAGGGATTCTATTATTCGAGACCAATACCTGAAGGTGAGTATATCGAGTTTCTTAAGGCACAGAAAGGAGAAAGGCAATGAACGAAGCTCTTTATGATGCGGTTTTTAGCTATGGTGAGAAGAAGGTTGATCCATTCGCAGCAACAAATGCGGATTTTAAGACTATCATCGAAGATATGAGACTTGTGGGCTATGAGATCACATCTTTTAATGTTGCCCATCAGATAATTCTGCAAATGCTCGATGACCTTATCAGGACTAAGGGAAGGATAATCGAACAGGCAATGGATCTGGACAACAGAGACCAGTACTGTAAGGACACCTATGGGCTTACCTTCAAGGATATTGACGCCCTGGACCCTTCCAACGACATTGAGTGGGATATCAAGAGTGGACAGGTAATCTACTACCTGACTCATGATGCCAAGCACAAGGAAGAGGCCTACTTTATACTCTTCAAGAAAAACTTCGACGCTTTCACAGGCAAGACCGGATTTAACTACGTGAGCCTGTAACACAGGAAAAGACATGATACTTGAAACTAAACGTTTGATACTGCGGGGCTGGAAGGATGAAGATGCTTCCAGCCTCTTTAAATACGCCAAAGATGACCGGGTAGGGCCTGTGGCGGGGTGGGTTCCCCACAAAGATGTGGCATACTCCAGGGCTGTGATCAGGACAATCCTGTCCGGTGAAGAGACCTACGCCATATGTCTTAAGGAAAAAGACTGCGAACCAATAGGCAGCATTGGTCTGACTCTTAAGGGGAGTCCTGAGAGACCTCTGGACGAGGACAGCGCTGAGCTGGGCTACTGGGTTGGCGTCCCATTCTGGGGCAGGGGAATAGCAACAGAAGCTGCGGGAGAACTCATAAGACGCGGCTTTGAGGACCTGGGGCTGGAAAAGATATTCTGTGCCTACTTCGATGGCAATCTAAGATCAAAAAAAGTCCAGGAAAAATGCGGTTTTTCCTACCATCACACCAATGAAAATTCCTACATAATCATGCTGGGAGAGACCCGTACAGAGTACTTCAACGTGCTCACAAAAATGGACTGGAAAAAACGATATTAACTCAAAAAAATCTCCGAAAATTCAAATTTAATTATTACAAAAATCGTAATAATATGGTATAATTTATGTGCTGGCGGCGCTCAGGAACTGGTTGATCAGTTTTAAAATAAAACAAGGAGGAAAAGATGTTAAATATTGGAGAGTGCGTTATTTATGGCAGTCATGGTTTGTGCAGCGTACGAGACATTCTGGTTCCATCTTTCCTTGAGAGAGGGAAGGAGAAGGAGTATTATCAGATGGTTTCGGCAGTAGATACCGGAAGCATCCTGTATGTGCCCGTGGAAGGCGCAGAGAGCAAGATCAGAGACGTGATCAGCCCGGATGATGCTGAGGAGCTCATAGACGAGATTGAATATACTCCGGAGCTTACGCTTCCCGAGGGTAAAAAGGCTGAGCCTGCAATTACCGAAGTTATTAAACGCAACATGACAGACGAGATGATGAGTCTTGTAAAATCACTTCACAAGATCAAGGCGATCAGACAGGCAGAGGGCAAGAAATTCGCCGCCCTCAACGAGAAATATCTGAACATAGCAGAGAAACTTTTGTATACGGAACTTGCCTTCTCCTTAAAGGTTGAGAAGGATGACATAAAGAGAAGAGTTTTCAAAGAGTTATCACAGCTACCTTTAGAGACTGCATAATGCAGTCTCTTTTTTTGCGAATCACTACGCAAATGCAGAAGAAATGTGGTACAATGTGTTCTATGGTTAAAACTAAGGCTATTTACTACGAAGATGCATATATTCAGGAGTTTACGGCTACCGTCCTGTCATGTGAACAGGGTAAGAACGGCAGCTTTCTTGTGGTTTTAGACAGGACAGCTTTTTTCCCCGAATCAGGCGGACAGAGCAGTGATATCGGAACTATAGCAGATGCTACGGTCAGTCATGTCAGTATCCGCGATGATATCATCACCCATGTCCTGGATAAAGAGCTTACAGTGGGATCTACAGTTACCGGCAAGATAGACTGGCAGCACAGATTCAGCAACATGCAGCAGCACACCGGTGAGCATATCTTTTCGGGCATTGTCCACTCCAGATTTGGCTATGAGAACGTGGGATTTCACCTGAGCGACTCCGAGGTTACTATGGATTACAGCGGAGTGCTGACAGACAGCGATATCAAAGATATCGAGCTGGCAGTCAACCAGGCTATCTGGGAGAATGTAGAGGTAAAATGCGAATATCCTTCCAAAGAAGCTCTGGAGCAGATTAACTACCGCAGCAAAAAAGAGCTCACGGGAGATATCAGAATAGTAACGGTAACAGGCTACGACGTCTGTGCCTGCTGCGCACCCCATGTCAGAAAGACCGGAGAGATAGGCTTTCTTAAGGTGGTCAGCTGCCAGAACTACAAGGGCGGCGTAAGAGTCAGCATACTGTGTGGTAAAAGAGCTTTAGAGTACGTAAGTTTCCAGCAGAGCATTGTAGGGGAGCTCACAGCTCTTTTAACAACCGGTGCAGACAAACTTACGGCATCCGTTAAAAAGCTTTCGGATGATAACTATGCTATAAAGGGCCAGCTCTCAGAAGCCAGGGAGAAACTCCTTGGATACGAGCTGGAAAGTATAGATAAGAACCTTAAGAACGTGTTCCTGATAAAGGATGCGGGTCTTGATGGCAATCTGATGAGAAATGCTGTAAATGCGCTCACTGCAGAGCATCCAGGGTATTGCGGAGTTTTCTCCGGCGATGATGCAAGTGGTTATAAATACATCGTTGCAACAGCTGGCCCTGAAGGCGATGCAAGAAATGTCCAGAACATGCTAAGGGAAGAATTTGGAGCCAAGGGCGGCGGCAGCAAAGCCATGATCCAGGGCAGCATGAGTGGCGCTGTGATATCAGATGTTATTGCAAAATGTGAAGCCCTCCAGTAATTATCGGGGCTTTTCAGGGGATGAAAGTATGAATGTTGGGACTTTTAAGGATTTCAAGGAAGGATGCAGGGATGCGATCCCGATCTGCCTTGGCTATATGGCGGTTTCTTTTGCTTTTGGTATAGAGGCTTCCAAGATCGGAATGACCACCTTTCAGGCGGCTATGACATCGCTCATGAACGTAACCAGTGCGGGACAGTTTTCAGCGCTGGAGCTCATAGCCAGAAACGGAAGCTTTGTTGAACTTGCAATCCTTCAGTTTATTATTAACTTAAGATACATGCTGATGAGCTGTGCACTGTCTCAGAAGCTGGACCCCAAGGTCAATACACTCCACAGAATGGGAATTTCCTACGGCGTGACGGATGAGATCTTTGGACTGAGCGTCCTTAAAAAGGGTCAGCTATACCCGATGTATTCCTACGGACTTATCGTGGTATCAGTATTTGGATGGGTATTTGGAACTGTTCTTGGAGCTTTTTCGGGACAGATCATGCCCCACAGACTCATAAGCTGTCTTGGACTTGCTATTTACGGCATGTTTATTGCCATAATAATCCCGGATACCAGGACCAGTAAGGCGGTAATGGCAGTGGTGCTCTCTGCAATGGTGCTGAGCACACTCTTTACCTATCTGCCTGTTATCAGCACAGTTATTTCATCGGGATTTCGCATAATCATTGTTACGGTTGTTATTGCCGCACTGGCAGCGCACTTCGCACCGATTCCTGAAAAAGAGGGAGGTGCTGAGCAATGAGCAGAGTTTACCTGTATATCATTCTGATGGCGGTGGTAACATATCTTATAAGAGCGTTGCCCCTTACCCTTATCAGAAAAGAGATAAAGAGCAGATTTATCAAGTCGTTTTTGTACTATGTTCCATATGCCACGCTGGCAGCCATGACCTTCCCGGCCATTTTGCATGCCACAGACTATGTTTTGTCTTCAGTGGTGGGATTTGCGGTAGCTCTTTTACTGGCGTTTAATAAAAAGAGCCTTCTGACCGTGGCAGGTGTTTCCTGCGCGGCAGCATTTATAGTGGAACTGTTTTTACACTGATGAAAGTATTCAAAATAAGAAAGGAATATTGCGATGCGTATTGGAATGGGATACGATGTTCATAAGCTTGTGGAGGGAAGAGACCTGATCATGGGAGGCGTTAAGATCCCATATGAGAAGGGGCTTCTTGGTCATTCGGATGCGGATGTTCTTCTTCATGCAGTTATGGATGCTCTTCTTGGAGCAGCAGCTCTTGGAGATATCGGCAAGCACTTTCCGGATAGCGATGAGAAATACAAGGGAGCAGATTCTCTTGAGCTTCTCAAGGAAGTGTATAAGCTTCTGGACAACCACAGCTACGTAGTTGAGAATGTAGATGCGACAATCATTGCTCAGGCACCCAAGATGAGACCATACATTGATGAGATGCGCATTAACATAGCCCATGCCCTTAAGATCGGCATGGATCAGGTGAACGTCAAGGCCACCACAGAGGAGGGACTGGGATTTACCGGAAGCGGTGAAGGAATTTCATCCCAGGCGATATGTCTTTTGACTGAGAAAAAATATTGTTGCAAGGAGCAGGGAAATGAGTAATAGTTTTAGATTTTATAATTCACTGACAAGAAAGATAGACGAGTTCGTGCCTAATGAAGAAGGCAAGGTGTCAATGTATACCTGCGGACCAACCGTTTACCATTATGCACATATCGGAAATATCAGAACATACATCATGCAGGACGCGCTGGTTAAGTCTCTGGAGTATGCCGGCTACGATGTTAAGCGTGTCATGAACATCACAGATGTCGGACATCTTTCATCTGATGCAGATACCGGTGAGGACAAGATGCTGGCTGGTGCCAAGAGAGAGCACAAGTCTGTAATGGAGATAGCCAAGTTCTATACAGATGCGTTCTTTAAGGATTTTCAGGCTGTTGGCAATAAAATGCCGGATGTTATTGAACCCGCAACAAACTGCATTCCTGAGTTTATCCATATGGTAGAGGTGCTCCTGGAGAAGGGCTATGCTTATCAGGCGGGCGGAAATGTTTATTTCGATACCAGTAAGCTGGATGACTACTACGTTTTCTCATCTGCCATCGAGAAGGAAGAGCTTCAGATCGGTGTAAGAGACGACGTTGAAGAGGATGTTAATAAGAAGAACAAGACTGACTTTGTTCTCTGGTTCACCAAGTCTAAGTTCGAGGATCAGGCTCTTAAGTGGGACAGCCCATGGGGCGTAGGATATCCCGGATGGCACATTGAGTGCTCATGCATCTCCATGAAGCATCTTGGGGATAAGCTTGATATCCACTGCGGTGGCGTAGACAATATGTTCCCTCATCACACCAATGAGATCGCACAGTCCGAGAGCTATTTAGGACATAAGTGGTGCAACTACTGGTTCCACAGCAATCACTTAAATGACAGAGCAGGCAAGATGAGTAAGTCCAAGGGAGCTGTCCTTACAGTTTCAGTTCTCCAGGAAAAAGGCTATGATCCGCTGGTTTACAGATTCTTCTGCCTCCAGTCCCACTACCGCAAGCCTCTTGAGTTCTCCTTTGAGGTTCTGGACAACACCGTTGGAGCTTATAACAAGCTGGTCAAGAAGGTTGCAGAGTTTAAGAACGACGGAGCAGTTGACGCCAAGGTTCTGGGCGAATTTGAGGATAAGTTCCGCGAGGCACTCTCAGATGATCTCAACACTTCAATGGCAGTGACCATTCTCTATGATGCACTCAAGGCTGATACCAATGATGCTACCAAGCTCGCTATGATCGAGAGCTTTGACAAGGTGCTTTCCCTTGATCTTATCGGACACGCCAAGGCTTCCAAGGAAGGCGCATCCGTAGATCCTGAGCTTGAGAAGTTTATTCTTGATGCCATCGAGAGAAGAGCAGCTGCCAAGAAGGAAAAAGACTTTGCAACAGCTGATGCCATCAGACAGGAGCTTCTTGATAAGGGTGTCGAGATCAAGGATACTCGCGAGGGAGTTAAATGGCAGTTGATTTAAATTCGTATTTTAATGAAAAGTTTGATATAGAGCCTCAGGACATCAGGACCTATTCGCCCCTGACCCTGGCTTATATCGGGGATGCGATCTTTGACGTGATTGTGAGGTCCATCCTTGTAAATAAGGGCAATACCGCTGTCAACAACCTCCACAAGAGGGCCAGCGGTGTGGTTAAGGCCCAGTCCCAGGCAGCGATTGTGAAGGCTCTGATGGATGACTTTTTTACCCAGGAAGAGATCGATATCTTCAAAAGGGGCAGAAACTCCAAGCCCCACACCAAGGCCAAGAATGCCAGCACCGGTGAGTATCTGGTGGCCACAGGGTTTGAGGCGGTAATGGGATATCTTTATCTTACAGGGAACATGGACAGGGCCTGCGAGATTGTCAGAGAAGGCCTTATGCGCACCGGCGCAGACATTTTATAAGAGGAATATTTATGAGTAATAATGAAGAGAATTTTGAGAGCAGAATAATTGAGGGCCGCAACGCCGTTCTTGAGGCATTTCGTTCAGGAAAGAGCGTGGACAGGCTGTTTGTGCTGGATGGCTGCAAGGACGGACCTGTACAGTCAATCCTTCGTGAGGCAAAAAAGCACAAGGATACAGTTATCAGCTTTGTGAAAAAAGAGAGACTGGATCAGCTCTCAGAGACCGGCAAGCACCAGGGAGTTCTGGCCTATGCCGCATCCTATGAGTATGCGGAGGTTGAGGACATTCTTGCCAAGGCAAAGGAAAAGGGAGAGGATCCTTTTGTCATCGTTCTTGATAACATCGAAGATCCCCACAACCTGGGCGCCATCATAAGAACCGCCAACCTTGCGGGAGCTCACGGCGTCATCATTCCCAAGCACAGAGCTGTGGGACTTACAGCCACCGTTGCCAAGGCTTCAGCCGGCGCCATCAACTATACACCGGTGGCCAAGGTTACCAATATTGCCCAGACAATTGAGGAACTCAAGGATCAGGGACTTTGGTTCGTGTGCGCCGACATGGGCGGAACCAGGATGTACGACCTTAACCTCAAGGGACCCATCGGCCTTGTTATCGGCAACGAGGGCAGCGGAGTAGGAAGACTTGTTAAGGAAAAATGCGACATGATCGCTTCCATTCCCATGAAGGGAGATATAGATTCACTGAATGCTTCTGTTGCGGCAGGAGTTCTTGCTTTTGAGATCGTAAGACAGAGGATGAACTGATTTTTCTGAGGGACTTTCATGGATACCAGAAGATTTAAGGAAGAGTCTGACGAGCAGCTGATAGTCAGGATACATGACGGCAACGAGCCGGACATCATCGACTATATCATGAACAAATATAAGAACCTTGTCAGAAAAAAAGCAGGTTCCATGTATATCCTTGGAGCCGACAGGGACGACCTTATTCAGGAGGGCATGATTGGGCTCTTTAAGGCGATTCGTGACTACGACATAGGGAGAGATTCAAGCTTTCTTACCTTTGCGGACCTGTGCGTATCAAGGCAGATGTATTCCGCCATACAGGCTTCCGCCAGGAAAAAGCACGGACCTCTCAACAGTTATATTTCCATCTACGCAAGGCGTGAGGATTCCGAGACGGATGCGGAGTACTCCCTGGAGGATATTCTGGAGTCCAACTCCAGCTTCATTCCCGAAGAACATGTGATGGAGCAGGAGAACCTCAAAGATCTGGAAGAAGCCATCGACAAGGAGCTGAGTCCTCTGGAGCGCCAGGTTCTGGACCTCTACGTCACCGGCATGAACGTTAAGCGTATTTCCGCAGTTCTTGGAAGGGATGAGAAGTCCACGGACAATGCAATGCAGAGAATAAGGCATAAGCTTAAGAAATATCTATAATACACGGACAAAAAAATAGCGTCGGCGGAAGTGCCGACGCTTATTCTATATGGTTATATGGTTATACTGAAATTCCCGGAGTTGTAGGCTGGAGCTATGGTTATCTGGGGCGGTGGTGCGGGAGATGACGAAACTGAACCGCCGGCGGATCCAAAGACTGGAGTTGAGGTGGTGGAGGGGGATAATCCTGAGGCGGCGCCTTTGTTCTTGTCCGCTTCGTGCTTGTCAAAGACTGCCTTCAGGTAGTCGGCGTCTGCTTTGACAATATCCTTCATCTCCTTGTTGCGGTGTTTTATTTTCAGCATCTTGAGGTCGTCCTCAGACATGTTGGGATCAGGAGCGGTGAGAGTTTCTGCCAGTTCTGTGAGATCCAGCTCCTCCATCATGTCCTTCATGGCCTGCTCCATCTGAGCCATCATTTCTTCATTCAAATCGGACATAGCCTCAGTATTTTCAGATGCAAGCTCCTGCATTTCCTCAAGACCTTCCATCATCTCTTCCTGGGCTTCTTCCAGTTCATACTGGTATTCTTCCTGCAGCTCCATCAGGTACTGCGCGTTGGCAGCCATTTCTGCGCTATAGTCCCTATAAGCTTCACCAGAAATATCTGAGTTGCCAGTATCGCTATCAGGATCAATCTTATTATCCTCAGAATCTTCAGTCCTATCATCAGATTCTTCCTCTCTTTCTTCTATTTCTTCAGACGAGCCCTTGCCCGTCCGTTCAATCATCTCTTCCTGCTGCAGGTGGTGCACTTTTTTCCTGGCAACACGTTCCATGGATTTGGCGTGCTCTATGGATATTTCAAGTTCTTCCTGATCGTAATCTTCGTTTCCTCTGAGGCGCTTAAGGCGCATGACTTCTCTTTTTGCTGCAGAAGCGGCGCTTCTTGCACTGGTTGAGGTCTTGCTTCGAAGTATCTGGGAAGAAATTTTTTTATAACTGTACTGGAGCTTCTTTTTCTGGAGAGCAGCTTCCTTGGCCTTTGTTCTGGAGGCCTGGAGGGACTGGGCATAGCTGATTCCCTGATCAACCACGGAAGTTTGCTTCTGGGCTTCTCTGTGCTGGGACTCCAGCTTTCTCATGGAGGCTTCGTACTGGCCATCGGTCTTGGCGTTATTCAGCTCCGCAATGGTCCTCTGAGTATAAAAATTCCCAGACTTATAGCTCTGATTTCTCTTGCTATATAAACCTGGGTTTGTCATCATCATTATACTCATGTCGCATCCTCCGTGATGCTGCTCTTTTCGGGAAAAGAGTATAGGAATCCATTTCACATTTTATATCGGATAAATACGTTTAAATCTTTAGCTCTTAAGTGAAAAAATGTAAATATATTATGGAAAGAGAGAAGCTGGAAAAGAAGCGCAGTTTCAAAAGAGTTACCGCATTTATCTGCGTGGTTGCGCTTTTTGGAGTGACAGCGGCACTGGGAATCTTTGCCGGCAGCATATCTGAGACCACCTGGGGCGGCGTGCTGATCCTTTTGGCCGATATAGTCATATTTTTCATAGTGCTCATGGTGCTTCTTGTAAAAAGAGTACCTTTATCAAAGCCATTTTTTGTATTCTTATCGATTCTTTTGGTTGGTGCAGCCATCATGCAGTTTGGAGTTATGGACATCTACTCTGCAGTAAGAATGAAGCACCTGCTGTATTTCTGCTTCGTTCTGGCCATGTACATAACCCTTGATTATGCTTTGTTCCTGATTCTCGTGGATGACAGCAACGATCCCTTCAGATATGCCAGGGGCTATTTTGACGAGGATCTGTCAGAGAAGACCCGAGAGGAAGATGAGCGTTACAAGGTCAGAATCGTTCAGCTGAACAATGGAAAAGCGATAAAAGTCCGCAGATTCAATATTTATGAGCAGAATTTACCCAAAAAGTGCGTGAAAACAGTTGAATCTCCCAGGAGATATTTTGTATACTATGTTGAAAACAGCGATGTAGTCTGCGCTGATGCTCCTGACAGTCAGAAAGTCAGTCAGATATCTTATAGATCAATTTGCAGCGTTATGGATCAGGAGCTGTATACTATGGGGAAGCTTTGATATTCAAATGCAAAGCAGATAAGGAGGAGCCTATGATCATTACCGAAGAACTGGACAAACTACTTGATTTGGCAAAAGAGGATGAGGCCCTGAAGCAGAGCCTACTTGACACACGTAACGGTGAGAATCCCTTATCTGCATTCTGCGACATTGCCTGCAGCAAGGGCATTCAGATCTCAGTCATGGATATCGTCAATCAGGGCGAAGAATTCTACGCGGAGATCAAGCGCAGCACCAACGGAGGCGGTGAGAACTCCCCCGACCTGGACTTCCAGAACGATGAGTACTCAATCTTTATGATGAGATTGGGCGGACTATAAAGCAAAATCAAGCGTCGGCTTAGGCTGGCGCTTTGTTTTGTTGCACAAGACCGGCAAGCGAATGGATGCTTGCATACAAATTCATTTGCCGGTTGTAAGAACATGGAGCACGAAGTGCGGAATGTTCGTGTGCGAAATCGAGTAGGAGTCAGCCT
>JAEEGJ010009994.1_pt1 | contig 25019 bp, 21 predicted proteins | sample 8958761 | NCBI WGS metagenome assembly JAEEGJ01 (sample SAMN16246546, study PRJNA631951) | gut metagenome | biome: gut microbiome; feature: rumen; material: RS-attached | host: Bos | place: Iran: Karaj | collected 2018-10 | reverse complement strand
AAGGAGAGGGAGACCTTCAGGACGACGAAGGAGAGGATGATCAGGCAGACGGAAAGGATCAGCACGATAAAGGCAACGATCATGTCCATGACGTAGCACATGGAGACGGTGTCGCGCGACTGTGCGAAGTTGATGCTCTTGCACTTCGTGGCGGCTTCCTGGACGGCGCTGACATCATGTGTGTCGATGCAGCAGATCTGACCGGAGTAGTCTTTCGCGATCGTTTCGTTGTTTTTGAAAATCTTGTAATCGTCGGTGTGCATCAGGATTCGGGTGTTGCCCATGAAGTTTGAGCCGAGGAGTGCGTCCTTGACTTTGCCGTCGATGATGAGGCGGACGGTCACGCCTTCCTGACCGACTTCGAGGACGTCGCCGACCTTCATGTCGTTCGTCTTCAGGAAACTGCCGGTGACGTAGCAGTGACCGGGCTCGAGGGCCTTCGGTTCTTCGTTGTTCGTGTCGAAGAAGTGGAAGGTGGACTCGGAGAGGTCCTGCATGATGAGGACGTTTTTGGTTTCGATCCTGCTTCCGTCGCCCTTCTTCAGGGTGTCGCGGGATCCGAAGATCACGGTGTCGAGGCGGTAGGCGTCGATGGCGGGCTCGGTGGCGAGCATGTTGTCGAGGTTGCCTACGCAATTCCTGCCCATCGTGATGATGACGAAGTCGCCGACGCCTGCCTGGTCGAGGTAGTAGTCGGTGCCGTTTGTGACGGTGATGACGTTGTTGAGGCCGGAGCCGACGAACATGGCTGCCAGTGTGATGAACAGCAGGACGATCAGGTTCATGGCCTTCTTCTTTTTCAGTTCCTTTTTTAGAATGCGGAAGAACATTTTTCGGGTTCCTTTCTGTGGCCGCGGGCGCCGGGGGGGGTTCGTGGTTCGTGGTTCGAACTGTGAGGCGCCGGGCGGGCCGGTTTGGTTTGTGGCCCAGAAGGAGTGGCCGCGGCCGGCGGCGGTTGTTGTGTCTTAGGAGGGGTAGCGCCGGCCCGGTTTCTCATTCTGTGACTACATCTTACCGCGGGAATTATTAAACAATCATTAAATGGTGGAGGGAGGGGCGGCGCGGGGGACGGTTGGGCGGCGGAAGCGGCGTGGATGAGTGCTTTTCAGGAGGAGGGAAGAGGCACGTACACGGGAAAAAGAGAAAATGAAGATTTCACGTGTCAAGAAAACGAGTGCTTTTCAGGGGGAAATAGAAAAAACGAAGTTTAACGTGTTGTTTTTCGAGTAGGCAATCAGGGGAAATCTCAATTTTGGAGGAAACCCGTGAAGGATTTTTGGAAAATCATCATGGGAAATTGCAATAAACGGAAAAACCCTTGAAGAAGCAAGGAAAAATCATCAAGGGAAATCGAAAGAATTAACAAAACCCGTGAAAAGCTACGATGAGATCGACACGTAAAAAAGTCATTTTGGAGATTTCCCTCGATAGCCTGTTTAGGGAGGATCAAAGGAAATCCCGACAACAAGAAAAAAACCCCGACGGATTTCCAAAATATTAACAAGATGATGACTATAAAATATTGTTTTCGGCGCGGGGTATGAATTACGATTAGAAAAAGCGAACGCCGGCGTCTGTATGCGTGGACTTTGGCGCCACGATCGGAGTTTATGACTCTCTCTTATGTTAATCCTATCTTATTTTTTATCCTAATCTGAGCCGGTGCGCCCGAGATGAACGCAGCATGATAGCAGTATGGAAGCGTGAAGGAGGAATACATGAGGGATTTAGTCGATTTGCTGAAAAGAAGGAGCGGCCTGCTGGGCAAGAGTATCTCGCAGGCCGAGAAGAACGCGACGAATGATGCGGAAGGGCATCTTCTGATTTCCACAAGAGGAAAGAGAGCCGACTTTTATCATGTGCGAAATCCGCAAGACCGGCATGGGAAATACATCCACGACGGCGATATTGCCCTGGCAAAAGCACTTGCGGCGAAGGATTATTCGCTCAAGGTGCTTCGAAAGCTGGAACGGGAAAAGCGGCTCCTCGACCGGTACATCCACCTTCTGGAGGCGGGGACGGCGGAGGATGTTTTTTCGAAGATGTGTGCGGCGCGGCGGGAGCTGGTGACGCCGGTGCTGGTGTCGGATGAGGTGCGCGCGAAGATGTGGGAGGAGGAGACTTTCACGCAGAGCACGTACAAGCCGGAGATGAAGATCTACCCGACGAAGAAGGGGGATCTGGTCAGGTCAAAGTCGGAAGTGTTTTTTGCGGATATGTATCTGGAGATGGGGATCCCGTACCGGTACGAGGAGGTGATTGCGCTGGAGGACGGGCAGCTCGAGGCGCCGGACTTTTCGCTGTGGGACAGGAAGCGGCGGCGGGTGATCTATCACGAGCATTTTGGGCTGATGGACGATCCGGTGTACCGGAAGAGGAACTTGAAGAAGGTCGATGATTACCGCCGAAGCGGGATTTTTACGGGGAAGAACCTGATCCTGACGTTCGAGGGTGACGGCGCGGTCCTGAACATGAAGGAGATGCGCGCCATGATCGAAAAGATAATGAGATGAGGAGAGATGAGGCTGCTTTTGGCGGCCTTTTTCTTCGCGAAAAGCACTGATGCCGGACGTGTGCCCGTTTTTTTGCGGAAAAAATCAAAAAGATTGCAACAGATCCGGGAAGTGCCTCGTCATATTTTCAGAAACGATTGCGGAAAAACAGATTTCGGGGGACAGGGGAAGCCCCCGTTGAAGTCCCGTTGAAGCAGGAGGCACATTATGAAAAAGAAGATAATCACAGTCCTGATGGCGTGCGTGATCGGCGGTTCTTTTATCGTCGGATGCAGCAAGGCTTCGGACAAAAAGTCGTCGAAGAAGAGCCGCTCGGATGACGTTGAAGATTACTACGATGAAGAGATCGCGTATGAGACTACGGTGGCGAGATATAGTGCTAAATCCAACAGCCTCAGCATGAATATGGGTGATTACGAAGATGCGGCGCTCGAGTCCTATGCGGAGTATGCAGAGGAAACTGTTGACCCGGGTGATCGTTCTGCCCTGCAGAATGCCCCGGATTCGAATGTGGATGTCTCGAAGGAGATGCTGGTGTACCGCTGCACGATGTCGATCGACACGCTGAATTTTGATGAGTCGCTGACGGCGCTGAAGACGAAGGTTGCCGAGTACCACGGTTTTGTCGAGAGAGAAAACCAGTCGGACGGAAATAACGGCAACGGCAGATACATCCTCGACGAAGAAGATAAGGATTACTACTACACCGCGACGATCCGCATCCCGTCGGAGTACTACGAGTCATTTGTTTCCGCGACGGAAGGCATCGGCACGCTGCGCTCCAAGAATTCGAGCGTGGATAATGTGGCGACGCGCTACGGCACGCTGAAGAATGAGCTGGAGATCTACGAGGCTGAGTATGACCGCTACCTCAAGCAGTACAACGAGACGAAGGACGAGCAGGTCGCGCTCGAGATCCAGAGAGAGCTCCGCAATCTGGCGATCACGATCTCCGATATCAAGACACAGATGAGCTCGCTCGAGAGTGACGTGGCGTATTCCTACATCACCGTCACGATCCACAAGGTTAGCGAGAAGGCAGTTAAGAAGGAGAAAGAGGAAGTTAAGGAAGAGGACAGCTTCGGTACGCGTATCGGCAAGAAAGCGAAGCAGTCCTGGAACAATCTCGTTGATTTCTTCGAGGGCATCGTCCTCGGAATCGTCGGCGCATGGTGGGGCATCTCGATCGGCCTGATCGTGTTCCTCGTTCTCTTCTTCGTGATCCGCCACAAGATCAAGAAGGCTAAGAAGAATAAGCTTTCCGCGGAAAAAGCACCGGTGACTGAAGATGCCGGGAAGACAACAGAGCAGACAACTTCCGAGCAAGTAGTTGAAGAGGGAAAAAAGGAAGGAAATTAAGGAAAAAAGAAAGAAACTGAAGAACAATAACCCCTCTGGAAAGTGCCGGGATCAGGCCTTCTTCACCACGACGGTGACGGAGAAATCCCCGGCACTTTCTTTTGCCGCGAAAATATCGCCGTTCATCATGCGCATCAGGGATCTTGCAATATAAAGACCCAGGCCGGAGCCCGGTGCTTTTTCCGAATTCGAACCGCGATAGAAAGACTCGAAAAGATGCGGGATCTCGTCTTCTTTTACGCTGCAGCCGCTGTTGGTGACCGTGATCAGGCGGCAGTCTTCTTCGTCAGAGAAACTGATCCTGACCCACTTGCCGTCGCCGTACTTGATGGCGTTTTCGAGAAGGTTCTGCAGGACTTCCTCGAGGCGGTCACGGTCGGCGGAAAGAAGGACATTCGTGTATTCGCTGATTGTAAAGTCCGTGCGCAGGGATGCGAACTTTTCGTCGTAGAGGACCTTGATGCGGTCCATGATTTCCTTGAGATATACTTCGCTCATCGTGACTTCGAGATTGAGGAAATCCTCCTTCGATGCGGTGACGATATCAGCGACATACTTCTCGATTTCAGAGGCATTGTGCGCGATGCCGTCGATAGCTTCCTTGCGCTTTTCCTCGGTGTCATAGATGCCCTCGTCGAGTGCGCGGGCATAGAGCTTGATGGCGGAAAGCGGCGTCTTGATATCGTGGGAAAGAGAGAGGATCAGCGTCTTCTTATCTTTCTGGAGTTCGAGCTCGCGCTCCTTATTTGTCTCGAGATTGTCGCGGAGCATGTTGATGCCCCAGAGGAATTTGCCGAAGAATTTGCTCTTCTCTTCATTGACCGGGGCAGAGAGGTTGCCTCTCGCGAGATCGACGGAGAGCTTGCTCATCGCGTTGAACGGACGAAGTATCTTTTTGGCGACATAGACGAGGATCACGATCGTAATCAGAAGCGAGAGACCGAAGCCGATGTTCATGTAGATCAAGGGGCGGACGTCCGGCTTGATCTCGTATTCGAAGCGGATGAGCGTACCGAGGATCTCCTTGACTGCGTAGTCATTGTTGACGACTTCGCTGGCGTCGAAGGTGGAGACGCGGAGAACCGAAGGGTACTTTTCCATATCAAAATCGAGGCGCGGATCGGGCTTCGGATCGTCGCGGCGGATGTCGATTTTCACCGGCTGTTCACTGCTTAGTGCGACGATCATTTCGAGGTCTTCGGCGGCACGCGAGACGTCCACGACATACTGCCTCGAGGCGTCTTTTTTCAGGCTTCCCAGAAGAAGGAAATTGCAGATCCCGATCACAAGGATCTCAAGCGCGATGATCAGGCAGACGATCACGCGAAAACGGGTCATGCCGGAGCCGTAGGTGCTGCGGAGTTCAAGGGCTTCCGGTTTACTCATAGCGGTACCCCGTGCCCCACACCGTGATGATGTGCTTCGGATTCTTCGGGTCCTTTTCGATCTTCTCGCGGAGCCACTTGATGTGGACGGTCAGCGTCTGGATCTCAGAGTCACTGTCGAATCCCCAGATGTTGTTGAAGATATACTCCTTCCGGAGGGTGGTGTTCTTATTCTCGATCAGAAGCTGCAGAAGGGCAAACTCCTTCTCGGTTACGACGACGGGCTTCCCGCCGACCGTCAGTGTGTGCTGCACGGTATTGAGCCGGAGGTCACCGTCGATGATTTCTTCGACGGCGTATTTCCTCTTGAAGACACCCTTGATTTTCGCCAGAAGAATGTCGATATCATAGGGCTTTTCGATATAGTCATCCGCGCCGAGGGCGAGGCCTTCGAGCTTGCTGTCCTTGTCGCTCTTTGCGCTCGCGATGATGATGTGGGTATTCGAAGATTCACGGATCTTGCTGCAGACGGCAAATCCGTCGATGCCCGGGAGCATGATGTCGAGGACCATGAGCTTGGCGCCGTACTTGTCGAAGAGCTCGAGCGCGCGTTCACCGGTCGGCGCGATGGCGACGGTGTAGTTTTCCTTCTTGAGAAAGGCGGAGAGAAGTTCTCCGATCTCCTTATTGTCTTCGCAGATGATAATGTCCGGCATACGATGATCCCCTCAGGCAAAAGTGCTTTTCACACATCATTATAACACTCGGGAAAGAGGCGGTGGGAAGGGCTCTTTTTGCAAGTGGAACTGCAATTACGGAAGGGTATTTCCGAGCACCTGTCCTTGTTGAAAAATGGGGCTGAAATTAGTATATTAACATAAGGAGATAAGGAAAATGACTGAGATAATTTCTAATCTGAAAAAGCATACCTGTCCGACATGTGGCGGACAGCTGATCGTCAACGAAGCACGCCGTATGTACGAGTGTCCTTTCTGTGGAGTGACGTTCGATTATGAATACTTCCGTGAGGATGATGTGCTCGAGAGAGCGGCCCGTTCCATGCGAGCCGGCGAGATGAAGTCCGCGCAGGAAGCTTATGAATTCATGCTCGCGAAAGAGCCCTCCAATTTCGAGGCACTCCGCGGCATGATCCTTGTCGCTGCCGGCGCGAAAAGCACTTATGAATTCGCGCGTGTCGAGTCCCTCAAGAAGATGAATACATCGCTCGTGGATGAGCGTGTCCAGAATGCGATCGGCAACTGTCTTCCGGAGCATAAAGAATACTTCCTGAAGATGAAGGAGCTCTTCGACGCGACAGACACCTACGAAGATGGTCTCATGAAGAACAGGGATCTTCGCATCGACCAGAAGAAAGAGATCTCCGAACTGCAGAGAGTGGCGGATAAAAAGGGTGAACTGTTCTTCGAGTTCAGAGCATCCGAGGATCCCGATGACATCGTCCAGGTGCATCCGAGGAGCATCGCTTTTCTGCTGATCACAGTCTATGTGTTCTACTGCATTTTCGTCCTGCTGGGATTCGGCATGGTCAAGAACAATCCATACACGAAGACTGCCTCTACCTCAAAAAAAACGAGTGTGTCGGTACGCACGGCCACGAATGACTCGGTCTCCTACTATGTTGTCAGAATGTCTATGGAGAGAGACCTGATCAAGACCTATGAGAATCAGGGTATGGATCCGACGGAAGCTTCGAAGAAGGCCAAGGAACAGATGAATAAGCTCCCGAATTATCAAAGCATGAACATATACAGCTCCCTTGACGCCAGGAAGGAAAAGCAAGCGGCGGAGTCGGAATCGAAGAGAAAAGAGAATGAGAAAGCCTGGGAGAAGCGTCACGCGAACGATGGAACCAAGGCGCTTCTTTGGATCCTGATCCCGGGTGCAGCCGTGACCCTGATCTGCATCTACCTCTTCCGCAGAGAGAATAAGATCAAGAGATTTGATGGCGAGATGCTGGCACCATACAGAGAGAAGGCCAGCGCGATCACGGGTGAGATCCTGAAGAACGAAGACGACACCAACCGCATGAAGTTCAAGCTGAATCAGCTTTATAAGGAGATGAAGGCGCTCGATCCGATCCCGGAGAAGGTGTCTCCTCCGACAACGATCAAGCTGCATAAGAAGCAGAGAAAAAGATGGGAGTAAGCCGCTAAAGGCCGTCCCGGAACAGGAGACCGTTTATGGAATTTCGAATCTCAAGTAAGACTATCAAAGAAGGAAAGACAGTGATCCTTTATGACGACGGTGCTTTTTCCGGAGTCAAGAAGATCGCGGGAAAGGTCGCGTCGGACATCGGAGCGGTATTCGGTTCCGCGCCAAAAGCACTGACGGCCGATGACCTCTCTGATGACGAGATCTCGAAGATCCGGTACCCGATCCTGGTCGGCACTGTCGGATGTAACATACTTACAAAGCTTGAGACGGCAGGGCTTCTTAGCCTCCACGATGTGGACGGCAAGAGGGAAGTCTACTATCATCAGGGGATCGGAAAACTCCAGGGAGGAGTGCTTTTCGAGCAGGAAACGGCGGCATTCGTGATCGCCGGATCGGACAAGCGCGGCACGGTCTACGGACTCTTTGCGCTGTCGGAGAAGCTTGGGGTATCGCCCTTCATTGACTGGCTGGATGTGAAGCCGGAGAAGAAATCTTCGTTCACGATCCCGGAAAAATATGCGTTCACATCGAAGGAGCCTTCGGTCAGATTCCGCGGATTCTTCATCAACGATGAGTGGCCGGCCTTCGGCAACTGGTGCAATAAGCGTTTCGGCGGATTTAACGCGAAGTGCTATGAGCACGTGTTTGAACTACTTCTGAGACTGAAGGGCAACTATATGTGGCCGGCGATGTGGTCCGCGATCTTCCCGAACGACGGTCCGGGACTCGCAAACTGTGAGCTCGCGGATGAACTCGGTGTCGTTATGGGTATGTCCCACCACGAGCCGTGCCTGCGTCAGGGTGAAGAGTACAGATACCTGCGCGGACCGAAGTCCATCTACGGAGACGCGTGGAATTTCCTTGCTAACGAGAAGGGCATCACGAAGTTCTGGGAGGACGGACTGATCCGAAGCGGCAAGTTCGAGAACGTCATCACCGTCGGTATGCGCGGTGAGGCAGACACGGCCATCATGGGAAAAGAAGCGACGCTTAAGGATAATATAGAGCTTCTTCGCAAGGTCTTAAAGACGCAGAACCGCCTGATCAAAAAGCACGTGAACAAGGACCTCGATGAGGTGCCGAGAATGCTGGCGCTCTATAAAGAAGTCGAGCCGTATTTCTATGGCGATGAGAAGACACCGGGACTTCAAGGCGATCCGGAACTCGAGGGCGTAACACTCATGCTCTGCGATGATAATTTCGGCAACTTAAGGACTGTGCCGACAGAGCAGATGCGCGGCCATAAGGGCGGCTACGGCATGTACTACCACTTCGATTATCACGGCTATCCGGTCTCCTTTGAGTGGTTCAACACCACGCATCTCGCGAAGACCTGGGAGCAGATGACTACCGCGTACGACTGCGGGATCCGGGATCTGTGGATCGTAAATGTCGGTGATATTTTCAGTAATGAATATCCGCTCGCTTTCTTCCTCGACCTCGCCTACGACTTCGATAAATGGGGCACTTCAAACAAGAACGCTGCCCATGAATACACGAAGCTTTTCGTAGAGAAATACTTCGGAACGACGCTTACTCCGGCGCAGAAAAAACAGGTCAAAGACCTGCTTCTCGGATACACGCGGATCACCTCCGCGCGCCGCACCGAGGCCATGAACGACGAGGTTTATTCGGCGTATGCATTTGATGAAGCAGAGGAAACGCTGGAGACTATTGAGAAGCTGATGAGCGCGACTGCGCGTCTTTATGAGAAACTGTCAGGAAACGTGGCGTACCGCTTCTATGAACTTGTTTACCTGCCGCTGATGGCGAATCTCAATGTGCAGAAGATGTGGCTCATGACTACGCTGAATCACGCGTATGCGAAGATCGGAAGCACCTATGCGATGACGCTCGCAGAGAGAATCAACGCATGTCTTGAATTCGATCAGGAACTGGTCGATGAGCTTCATAAGATTCACGGCGGCATGTGGTACGGCATGGGACTTTCCGAGCATATCGGATTCAAGAACTGGTGCGAAGAAGGCTGCCAGTATCCGGTCGTGCACACGTTCATGCCCGGAAACAAGGACCGTCTGATCGTGACGATCCCGGGTACGGAACAATTCTCGGAAGGTTATTCCTGGACGCGAAAAGCACTTGTCCTTCCATCCTTCCTCGACTCTCATGCAACAGAAGGAAAGATCGAACTCAGTACCGGATGCGATAAGAAGATCTCCTACACGATCGAAACTGATGCAAAGTGCCTGACGATCACGCCTGCTTCCGGCAGCGTGGAAGCGCGCGCCAGAAAGCGCATCAAGGTCACGCTCGACAGAAAGAAAATGCCGAAGAAAAATACGGAAGCAAAGATCATCGTGCGCTTCGGAGCAGATGCTTTTATCGAGGTAAAAGTACCGCTGAAAAAGAGCGCGGATGTGATGAGATCTCTTGAAAAGATCGCGCCGGAATTCATCGCGATCGACGCAGAAAACTATACCGAAAACATCCCGGGAAAAGTCGGCAGATTCGAAGTGATCCCGGACTACAGCAGAGGGCTTTCCGCAATGAAGGCCTACCCGCAGGATGTGACATTCAAAAAGGCCGGAGACGCGCCGACACTTACGTATCAGGTGAGTGTTCCGAAGGATGGGAAATACACGCTTCGTCTGATGACGAATCCGAGCAATCCGAATACACGTCTGATGGAGCTTTTCGTCGGTGTAGGAAGTAACGGCGGAAGACTGAAAAAGGTCAACATGATCCCCGACGGATTTGCGATCGGCGATGAACAGGAACTCTGGAAAAAAGGCGTGCTCGATAACCTTCGTATAACCGAAGTCGATCTGGATCTGAAAGAAGGAAAGAACACGATCGAGATCTCTGCGATCAGTCCGAACTTTGTGCTGACGAAACTGGTGCTTTTCGAGAAGGGAAAAGCGCCGATGGATTCCTATTACAGATCGAATTCCGCTGCGATGCGATAATCTGTTCTGATTCCGTCGCCCTGGTCGGGATCACTTAGTATCTCCCCGACGATGGTGACTGATTTTGTGATGCGATAGTGTCCGGAAGGATGTTTCACGTACTCGTCCAGAAAAACGACCTGTGTGAACGATCCGCCGGGATTGATCGAGGAGATGTCGTGGCTGAAGATCTGTGTAATGCCATCGTGTTCATAAAACGGGACGACATACCAGACACCGTCATCCAGATATTCGAGGCTGTAAGGTGCCGGAATCTCGAGAGTGTTGGAGCTGTAGTTGTTTGTGATCGTGAGCTCGGCTCTTTTGTCAGAAATCAACTCCACGGAAAACTCAAGTGACAGCTTTTCTGTGTCCGTGATCACGTAAGGTGATACAGTGGAAAAAGACGGCTTTTTCCAGAATTTGAGATATACCGCGTAAAGTGCGAAGAGGAGAACAAGCGCCGCGAACACAAAGATCAGCATCTTTTTCTTATTCATGAGCAGCGCCCCTTTCGTCATTTTTCTTCATTCTATCAGAAGTAGAACTCTGCCGCGAGAGTCTCACTGTAAAGAGGTGCTTTTACTTCAGTCCAGTCGTTCTCGTCCGGCTCATAGAAGTGTGCGTCCACGAGCAGTCGGGCAGGACCATCCCAGAGCTCGTAGTGTTCAACGAAGATGTTGAGCGGGAACTCAAAAGTTTCGTTGGCGGCGATACACCGCTCCGATTGCAACGCCTTGTCACCTGTGATCTTCACGCAGGTCTCCCACTCACCCTCGTCATTCAGTTTCTGAAGAAGGAATGTGGAGTCATAGTAGCACGGGTGATCCACGAGATTCGAAAGCTTTACGATCAGTTCAGAGGGAACCATCTTCCCGTCTTTCTCGATCATGTTATCAGAGGAAACACGGACGGTCATTTTTGCCCAACCTGAGAATATCGTAGGGGACGTTGTCAGAGAACCGGTCGGATCTACAGCTGTTACGCAGGCAGAGGTCAGATCCGTATCGATATCATCGGTTACAACGACGACCGTATCCTTGTGTTCTATAATGCCTTCTTCTTTCTTTTCAAAGACACCGGCTTTCCAGAGTCCGAAGAATACGAGTGCGAGCGCCGCGATGCCGGCAGCGATTGGAAGTAAGATGCGGATGCTGCCCGGCTTTTTTGAAACAGGCACGACCGGAGCGGGTTTTTCAGGTGTGGAAGAAGATGCTTCAGAAGGTGCAACTAATTCTTCCTCGTGTGCTTCCATAATATACTTATCGTCGATATCTGAGATGATCCCGAAAAGGTCTTCTTTCTTCATGAAATCAATCCTCCTTCCAGAAGTTTCGTACGAAGCTGATTCCTCATACGGTTGAGTGAGACGGAGACGTTATTCTCCGTCATGTTCATTCGCCCGGCGATGTCCTTGACGCTGTCGGAGTACCAGTAGCGGCAGACGAAGATCTTCCGCTTTTCCGAGGGCAGGGATGCGAGAAAATCATTGATGACAGAGAGCAGTTCTTTTCGATAAAGCTCACTGTCCGCGGATTCAGATCCCGCGATCACCTCGCTCAATTCGTCGAGTACTAATGGAAGGTTTCCGCCGCCGCGCTTCTCCGCGTGTTCCTTATTGAAACGGTTCAGTGCGAGATTACGCGTGATCCTGCCGAGAAACGGAGGCAGTACCGTCGGCCTTTTCGGCGGAATGGAATTCCAGGTAGCAAGATAGGTGTCGTTGACGCACTCTTCCGCGTCTTCCGGGCTCGTCAGAATGTTCCTGGCGATCGCATGACAATAGCGGCCGTACTTGCTTGACACGGCTTCTATGGCTTTTTCGCTTCTGTCCCAGAACAGCTGGACTATGGTGACGTCATCCATCTTCGGCTACCCCCTTCGTACATATTAACAGATTACGAAGGGGAATCTTACAGGGAGCCGGAGGATTATTTTAGAAATGTTTTATGTGGATTATGCTATGTAGCAGCATTCTCCGATGAGATCGAGAAGTGCGTCGAGGGAATCCACGTCGATCTTATTGTCATTTCTGCCACGCATGTAGATGTAGTAACGTGTGCCGTCGATCGTGAAAACGAATTCCTGCAGGCCGGAAGCTGTGTTTTCGCGCATCTGCATACCGTTTACGTCCACCCAGTCCGTGTCGTTAGTGCTTTTCGCAAGGTAAGAGTCGTCCGGATCGGGCACGATGGTGCAGGTTTCAATCACGGAGTCTTTTGTTGTTTCCAGACGGATGCTTTTGCCGCCGGCACTCCGCAGATGGTCAAAACTTGTAATATGCTTTCCGCCGAGGATCGGGGTGTTCACGAGCTTGTCGTAGATATACGGTTCGTCGAAGTCATCCGGGCTCAGGTGGTCAAAGAGGATCTCGGAGTAATGAACAAAATTCTGACGGTCCTGATTCGTCACATCATCTTTGCCGGAATAGTTCCGGAATACTGTATAGAACAGCTTTCCGTCGAGGGTTCTGGCATAGTAGAGACTCTCGTTGCTTTTGTTACCGCCGTAAATCTCAGCAACTGTGGCAAAGACGTGGTCGTCTTCCAGTTCGACGATCGTGACCTGCGGCGCATTCGGATCTTCCGGGTCATAGTATCCCATGTTACCGACATAGATCTGGCCGAGGTCGTCCGCGAATCGGGTGAGAGAAGTGTAGTCGGGTTTCTTAAGGTATGCGTCAGTGACCGTGCCATCGATCGCTTTTCCGTCTGCTCCGAGAAAGTAAACGGTGTTACTGTTCTGAAAGAGGCTGCTTCCATAGTCTGCGCAGTAAAACTCGTGGCTCATCCGGAGCTCGTTGCAAGCTGTGTAGATCAGGGTCGAGTGGTCCACGATGAAGGCATATTTCTGCGTTGCTTCTTCAAGTGTGTACGCATCCTTCAGATCGCGGGACGGATCCCAGTACACGATGTTTTCCGGAAGATCCGGCTCATCGGACATTACGCGGGTCCCCGTCGGAACGACCAGATCGTAAGAGTGCCTGTTCAGTGTGTGCGGTGTGGATTGCGTGATACCCGAGGAATCTTCAGTGGAATCTTCAGTGCAACTGTGATTCGCCGGATCCTCAGATTCTTCCTCACTATGACTCGGGATGGTCAGATCCCATGAGGATTCCTCTGTTTTTTCAGTTTTTTTGCATCCCGTCATGGGGAACAGAGTCGCCAGGGAAAGAAGAGCTGCCATTAAAATTCTTGTTTTCATTTTCATACCAAATACCTCGCTTGCATTTTCGCTTTCACCCTCTTAATCAACAAATCTTTCCTGACCGTCACATCTTATTATAACTTTTTTCGAAAAGCACTCGGGGGCGGGTGCTTTTCGCGCGGAAAGGGGCGGAAAGGGCAGGGGCAGAAGCGCCGTCAAACTTGAAATAACGCACTTTTTGTGGGATACTTTCTTTGCTTATTTACGCATTTTTACGCATTTTCAGATATCTGGAGGACGCATTATGGATGAATCTTTAAGACAGCAGTTTGTCCGCACGGTGCAGGATTTCACCGCGATGACGGGCATTTATCTGCCGGATGATGTTGAAAAGAGACTTCGTGAACTTCGCGACAGCGAATCGATCGAGAACGCGAAGACGATGTATGACTGCATGATCGAGGATCTCTCGCTTGCCAAGAAACTGCACCGTCCTTTGTGCCAGGACACCGGTGTCCTTCAGTATTTTGTCGAGGTCGGAACGGAGTTCCCGTATCTGGCGGATATCGAGGGTGTGCTTGTTGAGGCCGCCCGAAAAGCAACGCTGGAGACGCCTCTGCGTCCGAATGTTGTTGAGCCGCTTGGTGAGCACAACACCGGCGATAACACCGGCTACGGTGCGCCGTATATCGAGTACGATCTTGTCCCGGGTTCTTCCGATCTTCGCCTGCGTATGTATATGGCCGGCGGCGGATGCTCGCTCCCGGGCAGAAGTAAGGTCCTGATGCCGCTCGAGGGCGTCGAGGGCGTCAAGAAGTTTGTTTACCAGACGATCCTGGACTGGGGTGTAAATGCCTGCCCGCCGCTCTGCATCGGTATTGGTCTGGGCACCTGCGCGGCCACATCCGCGATGCTTTCCAAGAAGGCGCTGCTCCGTCCGATCGGCACACGTTCGCAGTATCCGGAAGTTGCCAAGCTTGAAGATGAGATCCAAGCGGGTCTCGATTCTCTGGGTATCGCGCCTCTGGGATTCGGCGGAAGCCACACTGTCCTGAACGTAAATATCGAGGCGGCAGCCCATCACCCGGCAACGCTGGGCGTCGGTATCACGACCGGCTGCTGGGCTACAAGAAGAGGCGAGATCATCATCCACAAGGATCTCACTTCTGAAATTATTTCCCATAAAAAAGCACTCACCGCTGCGGCGGACGCGAAGAATGAGGAGGTGTAAGACATGAAGAAGGTTTTAACTACTCCTGTTACATATGATCAGATCAAGGATCTCCGCATCGGGGATACCGTGTACCTTACAGGTATGCTCGCGACTTGCCGTGACAGCGGCCACAAGAGAGTCGTTCAGGAAAAGGTAATGCCTGAGAACTTTGAGTTCAAGGACGGCGCGATCATCCACGCCGGACCGATCGTCGGAAAGGACGAGAACGGCAAGCAGTTCATGGTTTCCATCGGACCGACAACGAGCCGCCGTATGGAAACTGCGGAAGCGGACTTCATCGAGCAGACAGGTATCCGTGTGATCATCGGTAAGGGTGGTATGCTTGAGAAGACAACAGAGGCCTGCAAGAAGTTCGGTGCGATCCACTGTGCATATCCGGGCGGATGTGCTGTTGTTGCCGCTCAGGAAGTTGAAGAGCTCCAGGGCGTGGAGTGGATGGACCTTGGCATGCCGGAGGCCCTGTGGATCATGAAGGTAAAGGAATTCGGTCCGCTGGTCGTATCCATTGACACAGAGGGCAATAACCTCTTCGAGAACAACACGAAGATCTTTAAAGAGAGATTTGATAAGCTGCTGGAGAAGTGATTTTCCAGAGACAAAAACAGGGAATAATAACAAAAGTCGCTGAAACTGTTCCTGTTAGAGTTGTTTCAGCGACATATTCAGAGACTTTTTGAAATAAACTTAGTCTTTCAGTTCATCAGAAAGTTTTTCTGCAACCTCGGCGATGCTGAGGTTGTTTTCTTTTGCGATGCGCGCGAGATCTTCGTACTCGGCTTTCTTTCTGGTCACGCCATACCCGGAGGAGACTTTCACGCGGACGCGGCCGAGTGAGGTGTCCACTTCATAGATGCGTCTGTCGAGCGTGTAGCGCTGCATGAGCGTCTCGCGGACCCCGATCGTGGTCGTGTACTTGAAAAGAAGCGTTACGAAATTCTCCTTGTCTTCGGGCTTGCAGAGAACGCGCAGAAGGATGCCAGGACGGGACTTCTTCATGCCGCAGGGAACGGTGAATACTTCGTTGGCACCTGCTTCAAAAAGACGCTCCATCGCAAAGCCGACCGCTTCGCCGGTCATGTCATCCACATTGCAGGAGAGCTCGATGATGTCTCCGTTGGATGAAAAAGCACTAGCCTTGGCTGATGCCGGCGCGCTTTCTGCAGCCGCAGATGAATCCGCAACAGAATACGCGGAAGATGTGACGGATTTGCCGGTTTCCTCGCAGGATTCGCCGATCATCACGCGTACGCAGTTGGCCCTCGGGAAGTCTTTTTTACCCATGCCGTAGCCGATGGCGGAAGTCTTCATCATAGGCTGCTTTCCGAAGCCAGTCGCAAAGTGCTTGAGAAGCGCAGCGCCAGTCGGTGTGCAGAGTTCGCCGCTGATATCGGCGCTGTAAGTCGGGATGCCCTGAAGGATCTGCGCCGTTGCCGGAGCGGGGACCGGAAGGATGCCGTGTGCGCACTTCACTGTGCCGGATCCAACATGGATCGGAGAAACGATCACTTCGTCCGGAGCGAGTTTTTTCATGAGGAGACATACTGCCGTGATGTCGGCGACAGCGTCCATTGAACCGACTTCGTGGAAGTGGATCTGATCGACGGGCTGGCCGTGTACGTGGCTCTCTGCCTCAGCGATCTCCTGATAGACTGCCAGAACATCCAGTGCGACTGAAGTCGGGAGCTTCATGTGATCGCCGACGATATGCTCGATGTCGTGCATGCTGCTGTGGTGATGGGAATGACCATGCTCATGATCGTGCTCGTGATGGTGCTCATGCGCCTCATCGTGCGAGTGCTCGTGCTCGTGCTCATGCTCGTGGTCATGATCGTGATGATGGTGGTGGTCGTGGTCCTCGCAGCCGCAGCCCTCTTCTTCGCCGTTGACGGTCACGGTCATGTGTGTGCCGGTGATGCCGCACTTGACGGAGGGCTCTGCGGAGTACTCAACTCCGGGGATGCCGCGCGAATTCAGCTTCGCGATAAAGGCTTCGCGCTCTTCCTTGGGAAGAAGCTCGAGAAGGGCTGCGCTCAGCATGTCGCCCGCAGCGCCCATGGAACAGTCGATGTAGAGAACCTTCATTTCTTTGCCTCCATATGGTTGATCATGCCGGCCAGATAACCGGCGCCGAAGCCGTTGTCGATGTTGACGACGGACACGCCGCTGGCGCAGGAATTGAGCATCGAGAGAAGTGCGGACAGGCCTTCAAAGGAAGCGCCGTATCCGACGGAAGTAGGGACGGCGATGACCGGGCAGTCGGCAAGCCCGCCAATGACACTGGCGAGCGCGCCCTCCATACCGGCGATCGCGATGATGACGCTCGCGGACATGATCTCTTCCTTGTGCGCGAGAAGACGGTGCAGACCGGCAACTCCCACGTCGTAGAGGCGGAGAACCTCGTTGCCCATGCTCTCTGCGGTGATCGCGGCTTCTTCCGCGACAGGGATATCGCTGGTACCGCCGGTCGCGACGACGATCCTGCCGATGCCGTCTGCCGCAGGAAAAGCACCGTAGAATCCGATGCGTGCGTCTTTGTAATACGTGATATCGTGTGCGGCTTTCACAAGCTCAGCCGCTTCCTCGGAGAGGCGGGTGATCAGGATCCGTTCCTGGCCGTTTTCGATCATGGATTTCATGATGCCGATGATCTGCTCAGGTGTTTTTCCCGCACCGTAAATTACCTCGGAGACACCCTGACGGATCCCTCTGTGGTGGTCGACCTTGGCATATCCGAGGTCATCAAAAGGCGCGGCCTTCAGCTTCAGAAGTGCTTCTTCCGAAGTGATGTCACCGCGCTCTAATGATTCCAGAATATCTTTAATTCTTGTTTTCATTCTTTCTCAAAGCATTCTTGAGGACGCCCTTAGGATCCTTGACCAGAAGAACTACGAGCCAGATGATCAGACCCAGAGCTACAACGGTCAGGCCGAGGAAAGAGTCATTGATCATGTCAGCTGTTTCCGGCTGGAAGAAAGCTTCTTTCAGCTCCGCGTACTCGAAGATGGCGTCAACCATCCACATGAGGGAAGCGCCCCAGTACATCAGTGCCAGAGTTCCGACTTTCCATTCGTCCTTCGGAGCATTCTTATACCATACGATCGTTGCGATGATCGCAGCAAATACAGAAATCAGTAAAGTCATGCGGTCACCTTATTTATTCTCTTCAATTGTTTCTTCTACGAGAGCCTTAGTGGTCTTGCCGGCACGCTTCTCGAGACGGGAAGATACGACGACCATAACGACCCATACTGCGGTTACGAGAAGAGCCATGGTTACACCGACGATGGACATCTCGCGGAGCATCTCCGCGCGGTCAGCAGAATCGGTAGCTGCCGTCAGGAACGGGAACCACGGAACTACTTCGCCGTGCCATACGTGCTCGAGTGCCAGAAGTGCGGAACCGCCCCAGAGCATGTTATTGAGCCAGCCCAGTTTTCTGGAGAAATGAGATTTCTCAACGACCTTATCAGATCCGCTCTCGTGGTGGATCTCCATATTTTTTTCCTTAGAAGCAAGGACTTTCTGAGCAATCGTTGTTACGATCGCTTCTGCGGTAGGAACTAAAAAACAAGCCATACAAGTACCTCCGTTTATATGAACTTTGTAAGGAGATTATACTTTCCCCCGAAGTGCTTTTTCAACAATAGCGCGAAACATGAGCAAAAAACCGCAAGTTTTCAGCAGGATTACTACATCAGTCAATGACGTATACGACGAGCTTGAAAGTCTCGCTGTTTACGTTGTTGGTAAACGTGATCATCGTCTTTCCGGTGGTATTTCCGGCCAGGAAAGTAATGGAGCATATACCGAGATTGCCCTGATATGCCCAGTCCTGCTGCCAGGTAGGAGTTATCAGTCTGTTATCGGAATTCCAGTACACAGTGAACTGGCCGCTGGAGAGGAAGCCGACCTTGATAGTCTCGGATTCGCCCTTATGCAGTACGACTACGTTCTTGGTTGCGAAGAACTTCTCGTTTCCGGCAGGATACGTAGCAATCTCGCCAAGGATCGTCTGATTGGTCAGATCGCCTACGTTCTTGGCGGCATCCTCTGCCTGCTTCTGATACTCATCACGCTGCTGGAGAGCCGTTGTGAGGCTTCCCTTAAGGTCGCTGTTGGACTGCTCGAGAGTCTTATTCTTGCTCTGCAGCTCCTCGATCTCGTCCTGCTGTTCTTCAAGCTTGTTCGCGCGCTCTTCCAGACGGTCCTCGAGCTGCGCGGTCGCACGCTCATGATCGCCCTTCTGCTTGAAGAAGAAGTATGAACCTACGCCCAGTCCGGCCGCCGCCAGTCCGAAAAGCACTGCGAAAATGACCATGGGTACGAGGAATTTCTTCTGTTTCTTCTCCGGCACCTGCGCCGACTCAGTCTCGGCACCGAGATAAACGGGCGCGCTGATCGGAACCGGAGCGGTTTTCTCTTCCTCCCAGGAAGACTGGAAAGCAGGCTGATATGACGGGAGAGGAGCATGCTGCTGCTCCTGCGGTTCGATATTCATCGCAGGGGCCTGCTGCTCAATACCCATCGCCGGAGCCTGTGGCTCATAATTCATCGCAGGCGCCTGCGGAGACATGGTCTGTCCGATATTCTGAAAATCAGAAGGACTCATGGGGACCGGTACAGTCTGACCAAGAGAATGCAGCGCAGTGCCGCATTCGGAACAGAACATGGCTTGATCATCATTTTGCGAATTGCAGTTCGGACAAATCATAAACAGCATTCCCCCTTTGGGTTCGCGTCAAATCGCGAAGGATAAAATCAGATTACGAATACGATGACCTGGAAAGAATCACTGTTCATGGTATTTGTGAAAGTGAGTACGGTCTTTCCGGTAGCGTTGCCGGCTGTGATCGTGATGGAGCAGATAGCGTTCTTGCCTTCGTTGAGCCAGTCATTCTCCCACTTTACATCAACGTTCTTGTTATTGCTGTTGCAGTTGAATGTGAAGTTGCCGGAAGCGCCGCTGAGGGTGACAGGAATATTATCATTCGCGCCCTTCTGAAGAACGATTACGTTTCTGTTGGCGTAGAATGTTCTGTTCGGATCCTGCAGCTTGTCGATATCAGAGTAAACGCCCTGCAGTGCTTTTGCATTATCTTCTGCCTGCTTCTTATACTCGGCGATTTCCTTCTGGGCAGCGCTGCTGTCATTCTGAGCGGTTGCCAGATCATTTGCCAGCTGATCCTTCTCGTTGGTCAGCTCGACGATCTCGTTCTGAAGATTATTCTGCTTCTGAACATAATCCTTTACGTCGTCTTCGAGATTGGAGATCTGATCATCCTTCTCGTCGATTTCCGCTTCGCAGTTCTCGACCTGAGCCTTCAGATCCTTGTTATCCTTCTTCTCCTTCAGGAAGAGGTATGTGCCGACACCGATGGCAGCCGCGGCCAGCGCGAAAAGCACTGCGAAGATGACCATCGGTACGAGGAATTTCTTCTGCTTCTTCTCAGACGGTGCAGACGGATCGACATAGTTCATCGGAGCTGCCGGCTGCGGTGCGCTCTGGAACTCCGGTGCGCTCTGGAATGCCGGTGCAGGTGCCTGCGGGAATTCCGGCTGGACCGGTGCTTCCTGGGCAGGCTGGAAAATCGGCACGGTCTGTGCTATAGACTCGGCATTCTCCTGGAAGCCCATAGCTACTGTCTGATCTAACTCGGAAACTGCTTCCGGCGCAGCTGCCGGGGCAGGAGCGAACGGAGATGCAGCGTTTTCCGGAACCTGGAAATCATCCGCGATCGTTTCCTCAAGAGGATCTGCTGCCGGGATCTGCGCATCATCAGAAGAAGGCAGTTCGACGGCATCTGCGGCAGGTGTATCTACAGCAGGTGTATCTGCAGCAGGTGCATCTGCAGCCTCGGCAGAAGGTGTATCAATATTCTCCGGCGTTGCAAATCTGGTTCCGCATTCAGAACAGAATAAAGCGCCTTCCATGTTTTCTGCATTGCAGTTCGTACATTTCATAGTTAGATCCTCCTTAAAAAACCTTTAGCCTATTGTACCTATTGTATAGCAAAAGAAACGCTCCGTGCAATTCCCAAATTACAGGAAAAACACGGAGCGGAGGATACTTTTTAAGACTTTATCGGGGTTATCCGAACAGTTCTACATGAAGTGCTCCCGATTCGTCTGATTCGATGGTCATGTAATTGCCGTTTTTCATGGCGCCCGGATTCAGAAAACGGATACCGTATGTCTCCTTATCCTGCTGCCTGTGCGTGTGCCCGTAGACCACCACATTGCACCCGCTTTCCTTCGCCGCATAGGCCATCAGCTCCATACTTGCGCGGTAAAGGTGGCCATGTGTGACCAGTGCGCGCTGTGTCTTGCTCAGCGGCACCGTGATGCGGTCGGGAATTCCGGAGGAAGAGGAGAAGTAGTAGTCGCAGTTTCCACGGACCATGCGGATGTCCATCGAGCGCGAGGTGCATCGTCTTACGATCTCTTCCAGATCATAAGACTCCATCTCCAGGTCACCGCAGACGATCACGGTATCGATATCCTTGTGGCGCGACAGCGCCGACTCGAGCCGGGATTCCGACCCGTGAATATCCGAGCAGACAAAATACTTCGTCATGAGCCTGTTCCTTTCCGGTCCCTCTGAAAAGAAGGAACGTCCGTATTACTGTGCCTGAACGGCCGTCATTGCTACAGTGTTTACGATATCCTCGACAGAGCAGCCGCGGGACAGATCGTTACAGGGCTTTGCGAGACCCTGAAGTACTGCGAAGCAGTCTGCGCCGCCGATACGCTGTGTGATCTTATATCCGATGTTACCCGCCTGAAGATCCGGGAAGATCAGGACGTTGGCACGGCCGGCAACCGGGGATCCCGGTGCTTTTGAAGCGCCTACTTCCGGAACGAGAGCTGCGTCAAACTGCATCTCGCCGTCAAGGAGAAGATCCGGTGCGAGTTCATGAGCGATACGAGTTGCTTCCTGCATCTTGGTAACGAGGTCATGCTTTGCGCTGCCCTTCGTGGAGAAGGAAAGAAGTGCGACTCTCGGCTCTTCGATGCCGCAGAGAACACGTGCGGTCTCTGCAGCGGAAACAGCGATCTGCGCGGTCTCTTCCGCAGTCGGGCACGGGTTAACGACACAGTCGGCATAGACGAGAAGTCCGTCTTCGCCGAGGCTCTTGTTCGGGCACTCCATCAGGAAAGAACTCGATACGATGGACATACCGGGCTTTGCCTTGATGATCTGAAGTGCCGGACGGAGCATGTCGCCCGTGGTGTGAACGGCGCCGGAAACGAGGCCGTCCGCGTCACCGAGCTTGACCATCATGACGGCAAAGTACATCGGGTCGGAAACCAGCTTCTTTGCGTCCTCTTCGGTAACGCCCTTTGCTTTTCTCAGCTCATAGAGAGCCTGTGCATATTCATCAAACTTTGCGCTCTTTGCGGGAGAGATGACCTCGATGCCCGTGATGTCCGCGCCCTGCTCAGAGGCAACCTTGGCAACGGCGTCCGGATCTCCGATGAGGATCGGCTCCGCGAGCCCTTCCTTCTTAATGATCTCCGCCGCCTTTACGGTACGCTTTTCGTCACCTTCCGGAAGAACGATCTTCTTAACATCAGCCTGTGCTTTTGCTCTGATTCTATCAATTAAACTCATACGAAAATCCTCGCTTTCTTAAATCTCGAATCCTTCAAATCCCTGCCATACATCCTCTCCGGAGTATGTGCGTGCGGTAAGCTTGCCCTGCATGACCTTCAGTGCCGGAAGCGCCAGAGCCTCCTGCTCCATCTCGCCCGGATAAACGCTGATCGGTGCGATCCATCCGCAGCGCTTTTCGATCGTTTCCTTAACGTCGGAGAAGCGGAGAAGTCCGCCGGTAAGAAGGATGCTGTCGACCTTGCCGCAGAGCACGCAGCTCATCTCGCCGATCATCTTGCAGATCTGGTAGAGCATGGTGTTCCAGACGAGGTCAGCCTTCTTATCGCCCTTTTCGAGCAGATCGTGGATCGTGTCGGCATTCGCGGTTCCGAACAGATCGACAAAACCGCCGGCACGGGAGCAGCGGAGACGTACGTCTGCGACAGAGTGTTCTTCAATATAGTCGAGAAGGGCCAGTACCGGCACAGATCCGATTCTTGTCGGTGTAAAAGCACCTTCGCCGTCGGCGCCCATGTTTCCGTCGACCATCTTACCGTGGTCGTGCGCGCTGACGGTGATACCGCCATCGATATGAGCGACAACGAAATTGCAGTCTTCGTACTTCTTACCCATGACTTTTTCCGCATGGTATTCGGCAACAGCCTTCTGGTTCAGCACGTGGGAGTGGGATACACGGTAGATGCCCTTGATGCCGGTAAGACGGGCATAGTCACCGTACTCGTCTACGTTGGTCGGGTTCAGTGTGAATGCCGGCTTATTAAATTCCTGCGCGAACTTCCAGGCGAGCATGACACCGAGCTTGGCCGGGTGCTCACTGCCGCCGACGGCAGCAACTGTATCGTCGTAGAGCTTCTGGTCGATCTTCGTGATACCGCCCGGCTGCGTGTGTGCAGAACCGCCGCGGCCGACGAATACGTCGATCGCTTCCGGCTTATATCCCTCATCCTTCAGCATGTCGAGGATGACGCCGTAACGGAAAGGCATCTGGTCATTTACGTGCGGAAAAGATAGGAGAACATCCGCATCATGAAAAAGGCTTTTCTCGAAAACGGATTCCTCGTTCTCGAAAAGACTCACCTTCGTCGAGGTCGAGCCCGGGTTAATGATCAGCAATTTGAACTTCTTTTCATCCTGCATAAGAATGTCTCCTGTCGTAAAGAAAAGTGCTTTTCACGAAGAAGGATCCCCGTGAAAATCCACATCGTATTCTATACCCCGCCCCATTGAAAAACAATTCAATAATAGTAATACGCGGGAAGACGTAAAAGAACCTGTACGGAAACGAACCAGAAAGGAATTTTGAAATACAGGACAAAATTGCAAAACCGGCGAAACCAAAATGGCACATAAAAACGACATTAGAAACAGCTATGTAACATACCCTTCACAAAAAGATGATAGAATGTGGCAAAGACCATATAAAGGGGATAATGGTCTTTCCGGTACATCACGGGTGTTTTGCGAAGGAATGCAGGCAGCCGCGGTAGTTTTTGGTACACACATATCCCCTGACATTTTATTGCCCGCAGACCCTTGGGGGATGCAAAATTGGAGGGAGATAAATGGGTAAGAAAAGATTAATATCACTGCTCGTGAGCGTGGTCATGATCGTGGCGATGTTCCCGGCGATCGTGTCGGCGGATGACGGAATCGATACTTTTGCTGAGATTCAGGCAGCGATCGATGAGGCCGATGTAGGCACTCCGGTTGCTGTGCAGATTGCAGCCGACTGTTTCGCCGGCGAGGATGACACTTGTATCGTGATTCCATCTGGAAAGACCGTCGCGATTTTTCTTAATGGACATACGATCGATAGAGGTCTGACCTACGCGGATGGCCCTAGTGCAGATGGTCATGTCATCAAGGTTGAAAATGGTGGAACACTTTATATTAATCCGAACGGCGGTACAGGAATAATCACTGGCGGATATGCAGTAAATGGTGGTGGCATCTATGTTGAGTTCGGCGGAGCCTTGAAAATGAATGACAGTACTATTACTGCGAATCGTGCTTCCCAAAATGGTGGCGGCATCTATTTTGAAGAAAACCCAGCCGGTGCTGATGGAAAAATAAACGTCAATGAGTTTTTTGGTGGAACGATCAACAATAATATGGCCACAAACGGTGGCGGTATCTTTGTCGGCGTTGGAGCAGACACTGTGAATTTCAAGAATGGACAAACCAATGGCGCTACTATTACCGGAAATAGAGCTGCGCTGGGCGGCGGTATGTATATTGCCGGACGCGTAAGTGCAGAAAAGCTTTCAGTTACGAGCAATCTGGCTACATCCCACGGTGGCGGAGTCTATTTTGGGCAGTATGGACATTACGGACTCAGAGGAAAGAATGTCGTTAAGTCGAATAGAGCCGGCGCTGATGGATCTTCGATTGACGAGGATGTATACCTTCCGACCGGGAAAACAATTGAAGTAATGACATCGGGTCTCACCGGTTCGGAAATCGGTGTAGCTGTTGAGGATACGTCCTCTGAGGTTACCTTCACGACCGGATTCAGCAATGCAGGCGTTCAGATAGATCCGAATACCTATTTCTTCTCCAATGATAGTGAGAAGGAGATCGCTCTGGATACAGAGACGAATGAAGCAATTCTTAAATCAACCGGCGGTCAGCAGGATCCCGTATCTTTCGCAGGATACAACCTTACTCTGGATGACGGACAGATCGGTTTGAATGTTTATGTTGATTTCGGTCCGCTTACGGATAACGAAACTGCAGAGTCTGTAG
>JAEEGJ010009993.1_pt1 | contig 25020 bp, 15 predicted proteins | sample 8958761 | NCBI WGS metagenome assembly JAEEGJ01 (sample SAMN16246546, study PRJNA631951) | gut metagenome | biome: gut microbiome; feature: rumen; material: RS-attached | host: Bos | place: Iran: Karaj | collected 2018-10 | reverse complement strand
GCAGTCGGTTCCTACGATTTTGGTGCAGTCGAGCCAGCGAACGTCCTTGCTTGTTTCTGCGGTGGCGCGCAGTTCTTGCATAAAGGCTTGCTCGGCGTAAACGCCCGTGAAATCTTGAACCGTGATGATCATGATTCAAAAATAGCTAAGATGGGGTTGGAACGAGCGCTTTTTATTGTTTTTCGTTGAGTTTTTGATTATCTTAGTGAGGTCAAGGAGTTTTTATGCAAGCAGAATTGAAGAATATTACGGACGAAGACAAGCGCTTTATGCAGATGGCGATTCAGCTGTCGGTTGACAATGTTGATAATGGCGGTGGTCCGTTTGGTGCTGTGATTGTCAAGGATGGCGAAGTTGTAGCGACGGGCGCAAATCGCGTTGTGCCGAATAACGATCCGACGGCTCATGCCGAGGTGACTGCAATTCGAAATGCTTGTGCAAAACTCGGGACGTTCATGCTGGACGGTTGCACCGTTTATACGAGCTGTGAACCTTGCCCGATGTGCCTGAGCGCTCTGTACTGGGCTCGAGTCAAACGCATCTGCTATGCCAATACAAAGGCTGATGCTGCCGCAATTGAATTTGACGATTCCTTTATTTATGATCAGCTTGACTTGCCGTACGAAAAACGTGCCATCAAGTGCGACCATTTTATGCGGAACGAAGCGCTCGTCGCATTCAAAAAGTGGGCAACGAAGACGGACAAGACGCGCTATTAGATTCCTGTTATTTCTAATAACTAATAACCAATAACTAGTAACTAAAAATTTATTTAAACCGCTTGCAAAAACTGCAGGTTTGGCAAAAAGGGTGGCGTAGTTCATGCTGCGCGAACCCTTCTTTTATGTTTTGCGCGAGTGGGCTTTCTAAAATTTCAGCAAGGCTTTGTTCGGTGATGTGACCGAGCGTAATTTGTCCGCTGTGGTCAAGGCAGCAAGCGACAACGCGACCGTCGTGGAGTATTGCAATATGAGTGTCAAGCGCACGGCAAGTGCCGGGGATTCTTTCGTCTCTCGTCTGTAGGGCTTTGCCCGTTCTTTCGTCTATGCTTGGCCATTCAAATCTGGTGTCTTCGTGCAAATAGAGGCGGCCGGTGATGTTGAAACTCTTGTGGCGACTGCAAAAATGCCCGGGCGTGATTTCGACGCCGAAAGTCTCGTGGATGCGCTTTAGCATGTAGCTGTTCCACGGGGATGCTTCTTCGGCGCCGACATTCCACAATCGCAAATTGATGTAGAGATCGGGGCGCTCGACAATTGCGAAACGGCAAAAATCAAGCACATTTTGCAAATAGCGCTCGGCGGTCTCGCGGGGGAGTTCTGCGTAGGCGTGTGTCGAAAAGTTGACTTGGCGGACTGCAGGCGAGGCTAGAATTTGGCGGCCAGTGCGCTCGATTGTTGTGCCGTTTGTCGTGAGCGTGAGCTTTAAGGGCGTTTGTTCTAACTTCTTGACGTAGTGTGCAAAGCCGGGATGGAGTGTGGGTTCTCCGAGAACGTGAAAGTACACGTTTGAGGCTCCAATTTCTTGAGCGCCTGAGATGCATGCTTCGAACAGCTTGGAATCCATGAACGTGCGATTCGCAGAGGTTGGCGAATTTTCTTCCGCAATTCCGCTGTCGGCATATCCGTTGTCTGCGGCGGTTCCGCAAGGACAAAAGTTGCAATGCAAATTGCAAACGTTCGTGATTTCGATATAGACGCTGTTCACGAGTGCTCCCTCATCTCTATGATGGCTTCTTGGTATTCGCTGAGTTTGCCTGCTTTCTTGATTTTCTTGAAAATCTTTTTAGGGATGCTTGGTTCGAGATATTCCCAGAAACTTTGAACGTGCGAGAGGATCTGGCTGTCGCCTTGATACGTTTTGCAAGCGTGGTCGAAAATGACTTGGTGCATTTGGAAAAGCTTGCTGAGAAAATCCTGCGGGTTGGCGCAGTTTATATCGCGCAATCCCTTGTATTCCGCGGCCAGACTTGGTCGCGTGAGCATTCCGCGTCCGATCATCACGCCTGCAAGTTTCGGATAGCGTCTTTCTATCTCGCCGATTTGCGAAACGCTTGTGATGTCGCCGTTGTACACTAGTGGATGGCGACTTTCCTCATAAAATTTTTCGAACGATTTGAAGTCGATTGCGCCTTTGTACTGTTGTTTGCCGAGTCTCGGGTGGAGCGTGATTTGCGTGAGTGGCGCTTCGTTTATAATCGGGAGAAGTGCGAATGCTTCGTTGGGGGTGTCCTGTCCAAGGCGCATCTTGACGGAAAATTTTATCGGCGCGGTTCCGTTCGTAACGCTAGACAATTTCCTGATTTCGTCCATGATTTTTTGGACGGCCTGTATGTCGCTTAAAAGTCCGGCACCGCGATGGCGGTTGACTTGCATTGGAAAGGGGCAACCCATGTTGAAGTCGATTTCCGTGTAACCTTTGGCGATTAATGCGTTTGCGAGGATTTTGAATTCATCGACGCTGTTCGCAATAATCTGCGGAACGACTTTGTAGCCCGCGCAGTTCTCCTTGCGCGCATTCCCGTCGCGCGCAATTCCTTCCGCGATGCCCGCGCATTTTACATTTGCGCAATCTGCATTCGCAATTTCTAAATCCCGCAAATCCTTTTCGCGCGGTTTCCCGTTTTCAATCCGCAAAAACGGTGCGTAATAAGCATCGACACCGCCAAAGATTTCAGCGTGGGCTTTTCGATAAATGCCCGTCGTGTAACCTTGTAGCGGTGCGAATAGAATTTTCAGCATGGCGCGATTTTTGCGGACTTTTAGATTTTTGCAGACCCGGCGACTCTCGTTATTTCCCGAGTGCTTTCTTCAAAGCTCTGATGGCGTTTCCGCGATGGCTGATGATTTTTTTCTCTTCAAGTTCCATCTGCGCGAAAGTTCTCGTTTCGCCATCTGGGATAAAAAGCGGATCGTAGCCAAAGCCCATGTCGCCAACGGGTGCGTGGTTGATTTCGCCACGGCATTCGCCTTCGAAAATAATCGGCTTGCTGATGACAAATTCACCTTGTTCGTTCTTGGTGACGGTTTGGTATGAGAGCGCACAGAAATAACGTGCTTTGCGGTCTTCGATACCTTCGAGCTTTTGCATCAGCTTGACATTGTTGGCTTCATCATCGCCGTGCTTGCCGCAATAGCGGGCGCTGTAGATGCCCGGTTCGCCATTCAATGCGAAAACTTCTAGGCCGGAATCATCGGCGAGAACGGTCGCTTCGATGTTGCGCTTGGCGAGCCATTGAGCCGTTGTATTCGACTTGATGATCGCGTTTTCGGCAAAGGAATTACCGTCTTCGATGATGTCTTCGTCAAAACCGATGTCTTTTAAGGTCTTGAATTCGTAATGGTCTGTGCCCAAGATGTGGGCAAAGTCTCTAATTTTTCCGGCACTACCGGTTGCGATAACAAATAAACGTTTCATTTTTTCTCTGTCTACTTCCGACTTCCTACTGTCTACTAAACTAATTAATAATTTGACTGGATCCTTCGACTACGCCTTTACAGGCTCCGCTCAGGATGACAAGTCTAATAACTATTGACTAATAACTAATTAATAATGTTCCGGTTTCATGACGATCAAGATGGCGTCAACGACAACGCCTACGCCAAAGAGTCCTGCGGTGCAAAGCCACAAGATTCCTGTCCAGATCTTCCCTTCGTAAAAGCGATGCAAACCCAGGTATCCGAGCAGAATACAGAGGGCGAGAGCTATCCATTTGTTGTGTTCACCAGTAGAAGGCATAAAGGCTCCTTGTTTTTTACGAGTACAATTTAGAAAATGTGCGGAATAGCCGCTAGTCAATGGTCCATAGTCATTAGAAATATTCAATAACCATCAACTAATAACTAATGACCATTTCTACCTACTTAAACATTTATTATTATTCCTTTTGTGAAAATGAAAAAAATATCGACTTCTTTTTTGTGCCTTGCAGGGCTTTCTGCGGGTATGTTCCTTGCTGCATCTTGTGCAGCTCCGTCTGTCAATCCTTCCGTTCAAGCAGCTGAATCAAAGACCCCGGATTACATTCCTCCGATGCCTGTTGCTCCAGTCGCTGTCTTTGAAATGCGTGTGCTTGATTTTGATAAGCAAGTGCGTGTCGTCGAGAAGCCAACTCTTGCGGCTCTCGATTTTGCAGCGTATTTTTCGAATCCGATTCGCATGGCGGGTATGGATGAAAAGCCTGAAAATTACACGGGCAAAATGGCAAATGCAAAACTTGCTGAATACCCTTTCCCGATGCTCGACTCGATTTCGGAATACGAACCGGAGGCTGTTGCCGGTGTAGCTCCGATTGCGTGGGAACCGTTTGCGAAAATTCTCTATGCGCAGACGGGCGATGATGCCCTTGCAAAGGCTTTGAATGAAGTTGAGGCGGTCAAGTGGAATGAACCCGATGTTTTCCGCGCTTTCCAGACGGTAAGCCGTTTGTGGGGTGTGCCTGGAACGGGTGAAAATCAGGGCAAAATTGAATGGTGGGCCGAAGTGATGCCTGCTGTCTGGACAGGCCGTGCTCCATTTTACGGTAAACTCAAGTTTGTTTCGGGCGGCGAGTCTGCGGAAGTCTTGAACTACTACATGACGGCCGAGATGAACAGTGAAGAGGCGATGAACTGGGCGCGTACGCTCTCGTCTTACTGGTATCCGACTTTGAATACGGACTTGGAACAACATACTCCAGGTGCCATTTGGGAAAATTCCCGCGCTAATCGTCCGTTTGCAGTGATGCGCGGAAACCCGATGGGTAAGCCTATGTGGGTGGCGTTTGAAGTTCCTGCGTTCCGCTTGACGGATGAACAGCTTCGTGCTGCTGCCGTGGCTGATTCTCTTGCTGCTGCGGGCGAAGTGGTGCCTGTGAACCGTACCCTTGATACGAGTTCTTATGCTCGCTTGGAAACGCTTGCCGCTATGGAAAATAGCTGCCCTGCAACGCCTGCGACAAAGAAGTTCCGCGAAGCCTTGAAGAAAAAGCTTGCAAAGCTCCCGAAGGAACAGAATGCCTGGGCCGATAACGGAATGCTTTGGTTCCGCCGCAATGCAAACTATCTTGTTGCAGATAAAATTAGTGGTCAGGATAGCCTCCACAATCCGCTCCCGAGAATGATTGAACTCAAGCAGTACCTGGATTCCATGAATGTTCAGCTCCTTGTGGTTCCGGTTCCTGTGAAAGAAGAAATTTATGCAGACATGCTTGTAAAGGGAACACCTGCAGATTTGTGCGTGAACGTAAATGGTCGTGAATTTATCCGTGAAATGCTTGCGGCTGGGATTGACGTACTTGACCTTTACCCGTCGCTGATGGCGGCCCGCAGTGGCGATGACGCTCCGCATTACAGCTACCAGCGCTACGATACGCACTGGGCGCTGCCGGGCATGCTTGCTGCAATGGAACAGCTTGCTTCTCGCGTGACGCAGTACAGCTGGTATGCCGATGCGAATCCGCAACCGGGTAGCCTCGTGATGAAGGATACGGTAGTGCTGCGCGAAGGGGACTTGGTCGCTCACTTGCCGGATAAGGAAAAGTCCAAGTATGCTGCCGATACTCTTGCAGGCATGAAAATCTACAAGGGCGACAAGGCTTACAAGGGCGGCAAAAATGCACCGATCCTCTTGATGGGCGATTCTTTCACGGGCGTGTTTGAATCTGTGGACCAGAAGAGCGGTGGCCCGGGTTCTCTGCTTGCTTATGCAACGGGGCTTGATGTGCAGGTGCTTACGAGCTGGGGCGGTGGCCCTGGCGTTCGCGCTCGCCTCAAGAAGATGAAAAAGGACATGCTGAGCAAGCGTCTCGTGATTTACATGATGACCGCTCGCGACTACTGGCAAAGCCCGATGGAATGGGACGGCTTCTAGACGAAAGAACGCTCGCGAAGCTCGCTACAGACGAAAGACTAGAGAAGGGTCTTTCGTCTCTCGTCTCTCGTCTCTCGTCTAAACTTTTTTTGTTGCTGTTCCTCGCGACGCTCGTGATTGCACTTCCGTTTCTGCTTTGGAATGGCAAGGGCGAGTCCATGAGCTATCGCGAAATGGCTTGCGTTTTTGAAGAACGTGCGCCGGATTGCCTTGATTCTGTTAGCGATTGGCATGCGGGGCTTGCTTACTTTGATAGTAGCGTTTCCGTGACTCATGACACTTTGCAATCCCTGAAAAATCTGCTTTGGCAATTTTGGAATATCGAATTTGCCGGGGCGGGCGAGGCTGCGGTTGCAAAAGAATCCGTGCTCCCGCTTCGCGTTCTTGCAAACAGAAAATCTGGTTGCATGGGGCTATCGTGGCTTGCGCTCATGGTGGCCGAAGTGCGCGGTTTGCCTCTCGACGCCATTCTCCTTCCGGGACACGTCTTTTTGCGCTACGGCTCCTCGGGCAGCTTTGTGAACCTGGAACCGAACCGTCGCGGTTTTACCTACACCGATGACGAATACCGTGAAAAGTACCAGGAAGGTCCCTGGACCGGTCTTGAATTTAAGCCTCTTGAAACACGACAGTTCATAGGGCTTGCCGCATTTGATATCGGCAATCTGTATCTTGAAAACGACATTCCTCGTGCGCTTACGTGGTACCGCATGGCTGAAGAATTTTTCCCTGAATATCCGGGTGTTGGCGTGAATCAGGCTGTTGCAAAAAGCCGATTGCCGGATTTATTGTAGCTTGGCGCATTTCATGTTTTTTCTGCTTATTTAAAAGGGATGCCAACGGGGCGTTCTTGCTTTTGATAGACGTAAAAAGCTATTTTTTAGGAGAAATGTCCACAGCTCGTAATTGTTTTAAATTTTTTAAAGAGATACTTTTTTTAGTATCGGCCGTTCTTGTGCTTTCTGGATGTGAAACTTTTTTTGGGGATCATGTCTGGCTCCATGCTCCGATAGAAGAGGATAAGGTTCATGACGGCCTTGTGGTTGTTAGAGCTTCGAATGTAAAGCATAAAAGCGGCGGCTCGGTGACTTATCTTGGTACTTATGCGCCCTCCGCGAAAGTAAATGAACAGCCCCAGTTGCGTGTAGCCTTGAATTATGATTATTCCTTAGGCATGCATGAAGTCACTTGCGCTGAATTTAAAAGTGTTATGGGGACAACTTTTGACGAACGGTGCCGAGGCAAGGATTCTGACTTGTTGCCTGTAACAAAGGTGACTTATTACGATGCAGTCCTTTATGCCAATGAACGCAGTAAAAGGGAAGGCTACGATACGGCCTATACGTATTCATCTGCAAATATAGATGGTAATGGAAACTGTACTTCAATGGAAGGGCTAGTCTTTCATCCTGAAGTAGACGCATATCGTTTGCCTACGGAAGCGGAATGGAACCTGGCTGCTGATCGCGATTGGGACCCTTCTGCGGAATGGAATGCGCAGAACTCTGATTTTGAACCTAAAAATGTTTGTTCGTATCCGCATCTTCACGGTGATTTCTGTGACATGGGCGGAAATGTGAAGGAATGGGTTTCTGATTGGCTTAACTATTTTAGAGATACGACCATTACAAACTTTGTCGGTGCTCCAGATGGCGGAGTTCTTGGGGAACGGGTCATTAAGGGCGGTAGCTATCGCAACGATCCGTCTTCTATCAAGCTTTATAATCGTGGCGATGTCTACATTGTGACATCGGCGGCAAAGTCAGATTATTTGGGATTCCGTATTGCATTCGGCAAGATCCCAAATGCGGTTTGGATGGGACATGACGGTTTAGTTCGTGAAAGCCGAATCATGCCGTTAGCGAGTGCTTCTGTCATCAAAAAAAATTTTGATACATATCATATTAAGCTTGCCTTTCGCAATGATGCAACGGGAAACTTGGCGTTTGTCGATTACGTTAATGGAACTTTATCTGTTTCAGAAATCACAGATACACTAGATTCTTATCATCCAGATATTTCTCCAGACGGTAGGCTTATTGCATTTTGTACAGGTCTAGAAGGCGTTTCTGGAAAGTCTGATCTTTACATTCGCCCTTTGGGCCTATCCAAAACAAGACCTATAAAGCTTAATATCAAGGGAAATGCTTCTATTCCACGGTGGAAAGTTCTGGATAATGGCGATACGGTGATCGTCTATGTGTCCGATGCGGGAAACAATAAAGAAACTTCGGAATTTAAATCCAAGAGTACATGGCAAGTGAAGTATGCAAAGGGTCGATTCGGAGCGCCTCAGAAGCTTTTTAGCGGGGCGTATCACGGAGGTGTTTCTGACGACAATACACTTGCTGTTACTGGCGCCCGTCTGCTTCGTGCGCGTATTGCAAATCCGGGAAAAACGCTTTCGGACGGTCGCGATACCGTGTGGTATAACGGTGAACAGGCTTGCAATGCCTCCCTTGCAAACGATGGATCCAAGCGTGTAGCGTTCCTTGATTTTGGTGGAAAAACAGGAGCTGAGTTTGTTGGGAAAAGTTACAGAACGCACGAACGTTTGCTGATTGCTGACAGTACAGGAAAGCTTATTAAGACTATTCCTGCGCCTGAAGGCTTTACATTTGACCATACGGAATGGGCGCTGAATTATGCCGACGCTAAAAAGGATGGCGGCTTTATTGTGGCTACGGTCGTAAATGCAAATGGCGCCCATTTGAAAATTGTTCTCGTGAATGTTGCGGATGGTTCAATCCTGGATTTGGTGGAAGGTGATGATCTTTGGCATCCATGTCTTTGGCGAACAAAAAATTATGCCCCTGAAAAATCTAAACTTGATCCGGACAGTGCTGGCGTTTATTTGCATCCATCGGATGAGTGGGCCTCTATTATCATGCGGTTTAAAATGGAACTTCTCTGGAAATACCATGATTCTATTAATGTGGCGATATTGGGTTCTTCGAGGTCCATGTATGGAGTTAGCCCATCTAGATTGGATGAAAAATTTTTTGCCGTGAATTTTGGTCACACGCCTAATTCTATTTATACGTCTAGGGATTTATTAAATCATTATCTCTTTAACCATCTGAAAAAGCTGAAGTATATTGTTGTTTCGCTAGATATTGATTTTTGGTATAAAATTGATGGACCTGATGGAGATAATTTATTCTATACGACTTTTGATAATTATCCAGGGTATGTGTATGATAAAAATCATAATTACTGGAAAGACGGTGTTCCGGAAGGCTTGCTGGAATATACGCAGAATTCTGTAGGTTCATCGGATGAAAAATACTATATGAACGATCGTGGGCGCTATACAAATGCTTATTGCCAGTGGGAATGGAAAGAAAAGCCCGAAATTGAAATGGATAGCACCTATTATGATCAACATAAGGGCTTTTATAACGATAGCAAGAATGCACTTATCGATATCGTTAAAGAAGCCGCCAAGAGAGATGTTCGTGTGATTGGCCTTATTTTCCCGCAGAGTCCGGAGTATGCGAAAACAGGTGCTTTTGGACGTTATGGCCTTCGTCGTAGCGTTGCTCAAAAGATGATTAGTGAATTAGAAGCTTTGAATAAAAAGTATCCGAATTTTGTGTTGATGGATGAAAATAAAATGGGCAAGCATGATTATGACGGACAAATGGCGATTGATGAAGACCACTTGTGCAATGCCGGTGCTATGAGGCTTACATCTCGGCTGAATGACGTTTTGCTGTCTCTGGAGTCAAAAAAATGAAAAACGTCGTTCAGATGAATTTTGGATTGCTTGTGGCTGTTTTATTTTCCCTTGTATTTTTTAATTCATGTACTGAGGAAAATAAATTTCCGTATGGAGTAGATACTCCGCCGGTGGTCAGTTTTGATGGCTTTGTTTATGTTAACGCGAACAGTCAAATGACATCGCTTGGAATAAATGAAAGTGGCGGACGTGCTAGTGAATATCCGAGAATGGATGTTGGTTTTACTTATAATTTTTATATAAGCGAACATGAAGTCTCCCGAGCGGAATACAATGCCTTGCGGAAAAATGCTGGTGCCGAATGTAGTGGTGTGTGTAATGATAATAGTCCTGTGACAAATGTGACGTACTATGATGCCGTTCTTTATGCAAATGCAAAAAGCAAGGCTGAAAATTTGGATACCGTCTATACTTATACGAAAGCTTCTTTCGATGCAAAGGGAAGCTGTATTGATCTGGATGGGCTTGTTTTTCATGAAAAAGTAAATGGATTTCGTTTACCGACTGAGGCTGAATGGGTGTATGTCGCAAGTAAAGGTTGGTATCCTGAAAAGGGATGGAATAGCCAGAATTCAGGTTTTGTCGTTCATGACGTTGCGACTTCTCCAGCAAATGATCTTGGCGTTTACGATATGGCCGGGAATGTTCTAGAGTGGGTGAATGATTGGCTTACTTTTTTTAGCAGTAGTCCTGTAACGAATTTTGTGGGAGGCGCTGATGGTGGAAGTCTTGGGGAACGCGTTGTCAAGGGAGGTAGTTTCCGGGACGATCCGTCACAGATAAACACCTATGGCCGTGGTGATATTTATACGGTATCGTCATCGACAAAAGGCCATTATTTAGGATTCAGGCTTGCAATAGGACCGATCCCTAATGCGATTTGGCTTGATGAAAATGGCACTGCTAAAGAGTCCGTTGTGATTCCGCTGTTAGGAATTTATGAGACTAAGCACATGACGGGTTCGTTCCAGTCAAAGCTTGTTTTTCGCAATGATCTGACGGGCAACTTGGCGTATATCGACTATGGAAACGGAATCAACTCCGTCGTTGAAATCAAGGATACAATTCAGGCTTACCATCCCGATGTTTCGCCAAATGGCAAACTTGTTGCATTTTGTTCGGGCGTCGAAGGGGTTCCTGGGACTTCAAGTATTTATGTCCGAAATTTAGATGCTTCGGGTTCAGGACTTGTGAAGCTGAATGTCAAAAGCGCTGCGATTCCAAGATGGCGCGTCACGGATGATGGCGACACCTCTATTGTCTATGTTTCAAGTGCCGCAAATAATAAAGAGGATGCTGACTTTGCGGCTATGAGTACATGGCAAGTCCCGTTTGCAAAAGGAAAATTTGGAACACCGCAAAAGCTTTTTGATGGGGCGTTCCATGGAGGCGTAAGTTCTGATAAGAAGCTTGCGGTTACGGGATCTACTCTTTTGCGTGTACGAATGTCGTCTGGGAAAGATTCTGTCTGGTATAATGGAGAGCAGGCATGCAATGTCTCTCTTGCCAATGATGGCAGTAATCGGACGGTATTCCTTGATTTTGGCGGCAAGACTGGGGCAAATTATGTAGGTCAATCATACAATACCCATGAAAGGCTTCTAGTTGCAAATGAGAAAGGAGAACTTGTTCATAGTGTGGCCGCGCCACATGGCTATACCTTTGATCATACGGAATGGGCCTTGGGCGGCTCGAATCTGGTGGTTGCGACGCTTACGAACCTGAATGGCGCCCATCAAAAAATTGTTCTGGTTGATCTGTCTACAGATTCAATCAAGACTCTTGTCGAAGGCGATGAACTTTGGCACCCGTGTCTATGGCATTCCAAAAATCGCTATGAAGGTAAAACTCTTGATACGGACAGTGCTGGGGTCTATTATTTAACTTCGGCGTCTAGTGGCGCTTTAGACCTTCGCGTTAAAATGGAACGCTTCTGGGAAAATCGAAATGAAATTACCGCTGTAGCGCTCGGTTCGTCGAGAATGATGTTTGCTCTTCGCGATAAAGAGGTAAAATCCCATAATCTGTTGAATATGGCGTTTTCTGCGGGACAGATGGCAGGTGCGAGTTACTTGTTTAAAAATTATATTCTGAAACATTTGAAAAAATTGAAGGTCCTGGTTTTGGAATTGTCGCCAGATTTATTCTGGGCGGATGCTTATGCGACCTGGATTGATGTGATTTACAATAAGGTTCCTGGATATATGTACGATGAAAATCATGATTTCTGGGTGGATAGCCTGCCAGAACATTTTTTGGATGTCGTAAAGGAAACTCCTCGTCCTGAATCCGCTTTGCAGCTTCTCTATACACTTGAAGATTTTTCATTGCCGACCGGAAACTGGGCTGCCGCCGTTTGCATCAGGGATTCGAATGTGCTTACATATGATTCCCCTGTATTTGCCGAAAATGAGCATTTGTTTGAAGAAATTGTTGTTGAAGCCCGTAATGCAGGGCTAAAGGTCGTATTGGCCGTCTTGCCGCAGAATCCGGGTTATGCGAAAACGGGAACGTTTGGTATTTACGGACCGCGTCGTAGTATCGCCATGGAACTTATTGAAGCTTCTAAAAAGTTCGATGCCATAGTGTTTGATGAAAATAAATTTGGTAATCACGACTATACGGATGATATGGCTTACAATGCGGATCACCTGAGCGGTGTGGGGGCAAAGCTGTTTACGCATAGACTTGATTCTTTGCTAATGACTTTGGAATGAGTTTGTGAAAATACGGAATAATTAAGTTTATTTCTTTAGCTTTGGAAAAGTATTTTTTCTATTTTGACTATTATCCCCCCGGTAGGGGAGCATGAGACAATTTGTGGTGTATTATATGTATGAAAAATATGCGATGGTGCCTGTTTTTACTTTAGTTACAGCTGTAGCAATGCTGTTTCTTGTGGCGTGTTCTGGGGAATCTACAAATGGATTCGCATGGGATGTTGATTGCTCAAATGTTGATTTGAAGGATGATTTTATCTATATCAATTCTGCTGGAAAATCAGTAGTACTAGGTACGACTCTTAAATCAGCGAAGAGCAATGAACGGCCTGAAATGGGTGTCGCGTTTGATTACAGTTTTCTGTTGGGCAAAAATGAAATCACTTGTAAAGAGTTTAACGACCTTATGGGAGGAAAAAAGGGTCACCTTACGCTTGATTGTGACAATGAATCTTTGCCTGCGGCTAATGTGACTTATTATGATGCCGTTCTCTTTGCCAATGCGAAAAGCAAAAAAAACGGGATTGATTCCGCTTATTCCTATTCTTCAGCGCAATTTGACAAGAACGGCCATTGTGTGTTGCTTGAAGGCTTTAAGTTTAAGCCTGAAGTTGATGCGTTCCGCTTGCCGACAGAAGCTGAATGGGTGTTCGCGTCGGGTCTTTCATTTGATTCGACGAAAAGCTGGAATTCAAGCAACTCTGATTTTGCGACACATGAAGTATGCCTGAAGAAAGATAAAAAGGGCTTTTGTGACTTGTCGGGTAATGTAGCTGAATGGGTGAATGACTGGCTTGGAAATTTCCAGGATACGGTAATTTCAAATTATATGGGTGCTTTGAATGGAGGTAACTTTGATGAACGCGTTATTAAGGGGGGTAGCTTTAGGAGTGATCCTTCGACAATAAATCTTTATTCGCGGGGCGATGTATATACTGTAACGAGTGCAAGTTATTCGGACTATTTGGGATTTCGTCTAGCGTATGGAAAAATCGCAAAACCAGTTTGGCTTGATGCTTCGGGGGAGGCCATTTCTTCGAATATCCTTGTCTTGCCCAATAGGAAAATGTTGTCGTCCCTTTTAGGGACAAACCGTTTGAAACTGGCTTTCCGTAATGATGTCTCTGGAAATTTGGTTTATGTCGATTTGTCAAAGATATCTCCGGTTGCTGTTGAAATAAAGGATTCGCTAGAGGTCTATCATCCTGATATTTCACCGGACGGAAAGCTTGTGGCGTTTTGTACTGGACTGGAAGGTATTGCCGGTAAATCAACGGTCTATGTTCGCGATCTGAACGAAGCGGGAACGAATCTTGTTAAGCTGGATGTCAAATCTGCTGCGATTCCGCGTTGGCGCGTCCTTGAAAATGGGGATACGGTAATTGTCTATGTTACAGATGCTGGAAACAATAAAGAAAAGTCTGATTTCTTTTCGCAGAGCACATGGCAGGTTCCTTTTTCAAAGGGAGCCTTTGGCAAGCCTGTTAAGCTTTTCGATGGAGCTTATCATGGGGGAATTAGCAATGATGAAAAACTCTCTGTCTCTGGGGCGCGTCTATTGCGGGCCCGTGTTGCAAAGAACAAGTCTACGGTAACATCCAAAGCTGTTGATACGGTATGGTTCAATAGCGATCAGGCTTGCAACGCTTCATTGAACAGGACTTCTAAACAAACGCTTTTCCTGGATTTTGCAGGAAAGACTGGGACCGAATTTGTTGGAAAAAGCTATCAGGTGCATGAACGTTTGCTTGTTGCCGATGAGCAAGGAAAACTGCGTACTTCTGTTGCTGCCCCAAAAGGTTATACATTCGATCATAGCGAATGGGTCCTGAATGAAGAAAATTTTGCGGTGGTTACACTTACAAATTTTGATGGTGCGCATCAGAAAATTGCGCTGGTGAATATAAAAACAGGCTCTATAACGAATCTTGTTGAGGGCGATGAACTTTGGCACCCTTGTTTCTGGACTCCTTTTGATAAAGCGACGAGTGAAACTAGTTGGAGCGAAGACAGCGTGGGCGTGTATCTTTCTGCGGAAAATCAGTCTGCTGGTGAATTATCCCGTAAAATGCTTGCTTTCTGGACTTTTAAGGATTCCATAGAATTGATTGGACTTGGCAATTCACGCGTGAGATCCGGTTTTTATCCGCTTGATATGAGTGTTCCTTCCTTGAACTTTTCTGCAATTCCCTGCGACATGCACTGCATCCATTATCTTTTTAAAAACTATGTCTTAAATCAATGTCCCAAATTGAAGTATGTTGTTGTAAGTCTTGATTTTGATATGTGGTCCAATTATGATGAACATACGGATGTTAATAGGAATATTGGAGGCTCTTTAGGCTTTGAATATGATAAAAATCATGAGTTTTACCCAGAAGGGGTCGATTCTTCTTTTGTCAATTTGGTGAGACTGAATTCACCTGCTGAATCTGAAGATTATGTTGCCCGTAAAGGCTGGTTTGAGAGCATGGAAAAACGTGGATGGACTGATGAAAATGGAGTGGCTGAAATCGATATAGATTCTGCGTGGAGTACTTGCCTGGTAGATAAAGATTATGCTGAATGTGTTGTTGACAATAGTAGGGAAACTTGTTATTGGACTTACCATTTAGAAAATTGCATGCCGGATTCGAATGTGAATATGTGCTTGGCCAAGCATCTTTTCAATGAATGCCTTTCTGATTTCTTTAGTAATTACGAAAAGCTGAAAGATCTTGTCCGTTTGGCGAAAATGCAAAATATCACAGTTGTTGGGGTTACATTCCCTGTAAGTCCGTATTATAAAAAAACAGGTTCCTATTCGCGCCATGGAATGCTACGTAGCCATGCAGAAAAATTGATTGAAGAGATGCGCCGAATGGAGGATGAAAATTCGAATTTTATTTTCATGGATGAGAATAAAATGGGCAATCACGATTACCCAAGTTCGATGGCTCATGATTATGACCATTTGAATAAGTTTGGTGCTGAAAAATTTTCTGCGCGTCTTGATTCTCTGATAAAGTCTTTGCAAAAATCAAAGTGATTGACTTTAGGGCTTGCTACTTGTATTTGATAATCGTTTTTGTTGCTCTTTTTGCGGTATTTCCGCTGACGGATACCGATATTTGGTGGCATCTGGCCTGTGCGCGCAAATGGGTGACGACCTGGACGCCTGTGCGTGAGCCTGTTGTGAATGTACACGAGTATTTTCAGCAGGTGGTGGCAATTGTCTATGATGTTGGCGGTGCTCCGCTTTTGGTTGCGTTCAAGGCGGTTTTGTGGAGCCTTGTTTTTGCGTTGTTTTTGCGTGGCGTGAAATGCCGCAATTTGACGTCTTCCGCGATTGCTGTGGTTATCCTCTTTATTTTCCGATACCAGCTTGAAATTAGGCCAGTGCTTTTTAGCTTGTTGTTTCTCGGGATTTATTGGAATGTGTTGCCGTGGCTTTTCCGTACCCGAAATGAAATGGGCGGATTATGCGCGAAGCGCGTTGCCAAGCCGCATAATGTCGTGAAAACAGCGGGGGCGGCGGTCTTGATTCTAGCCATACAATGGCTGTGGTGCAAGTTCCAGGGATTGTATATTCTCGGTCCGATTTTTGCGTTGATTGTGGTTGCTTTGCAGTGGTGGAATTCGCGCGGTTCTGGGCATCAAATGGCCCGCAATTTGCTTTTGTTGCGTTTCGCTTTTGTGACGCTTTTGTTTGCAATGCCGCTCTTGCATCGCGATGGCCTGAACTTGTTCCTGTATCCGTTTGGATTGCTGGACCGTTTGCTTGGGCTTTCTCCTTCGGCAGCGTTTTTTGCGAGTGAAATTGCGGAGAACCGTTCGCCCATTACGCTTTTGAAGGCTGGGGAGAACGTTTTGCAGTCGGCGCTGATGGTTGTATTTTCTGTGGCGGGGATTGTTGCGTCGGTTCGTCATTTGCGCCGTTCTGAATCGGTTTGGCTTTTGACAACTGCGATTCTTGCTCTTGTTGCCGAACGCAATTTCGTTCTCTTTTTGCCGGTGTTTTTCGCAGTAGGCGTCAAATGCTGGCCTCGGTTATGTCTATGCAAGCAGAGTCACGATGTTCGACCTTCGTGTTTGCCCAATCGTCTACCGCCTGCTGCCTACCGCCTGCTTCCTACTCTCCTTATCGCCTTTACCCTTGGTCTTTGGGCGAAATCCCTTGCGTTTTATGACCGTTCCATGGTCGCTTACCAACGCGTACCTGTGGCGGCGACGCAGTGGATGCTCGAAAATCCGCATTCGGGCAGGCTGTTTAACGATGATCGCGCCGGCGGCTATTTGGCGTTTATGAATCCATCTGATTCGACATTCATCGATGGACGTTTTATCTTGAAAACGGCGGAATTTTTTGAAAAATATTTGCAGTACGCCGAATCCCCGCAAACATTCCTCCACGATGCCGATTCGCTGGATATCGACCGTGTCGTGCTCCCTTTGCGTTATTATGCAAGGTGGGATAAATTGCTTGAAACCCTTGATTTTAGCGAAAAATGGCACGTTGCGTACCGTGATTCTCTTTTTGCCGTGATGGATCGCACAGAGCATTAAAACGTAAGACTAAAAAAATTTAAATTTAGTCGCTAATAATTTATTTTTAGATAGATTTAACGGCCCTTAGGGCATAGGAGTTGTGTATGAATCGTTTGGTCAAATTGGGACTTGCTGGCTTGTTCGCTTTCGGGCTTGCCGAAGCTAAGGTGAATTTCCCGTTTCCGCAAATGTCCGATTACGGTGGAAATGCGACGCTTTTGAGCGACAAGGCTAAAGCTTCCGAAGAATTGAAATCCCAGTTTGCTTATTGGATGAAGACCATGTACAACGAAGACGGGGATGTCGCCGGTGTGCGTTCTGATCCGGGTTCCAACGAATACTTCTCGGAAGGTGTCGGTTACGGCATGCTTTTGATGGTCTATTTCAGCGATAATACGACAAGCTATCAGCCGCAATTCGACAAGATCTGGAACTTCTACAAGAAGATGATGAACGAAAACGGCTTGATGGTCTGGAAGGTCGGTAACTTGAACCAGGCTTATGACAAGGGTGCAGCTCTTGATGGCGATATCGATGCCGCCGCAGCCCTCGTGATGGCTTATTACCAGTTTGGCGATGAAAAGTACAAGGAAGATGCCAAGAAGCTCATCCAGTCCATGAAAAAATTCGAGTTTGAATCGAACGGCTTGCACTTGCCGGGCGACAAGTGGGGCGATGCCGGCTACAACCGCAAGAACCCGGGCTATTTTGATCCGGCCTATATGCCGCTTTTTGCTTTGGTCGATACGGAAAACGCGAGCTTCTGGAGCGAATCCGCATACGAAGCCAACATGAAACTTTACGAAGCGAGTTCTGCTGAAGTTTCGACGGGCCTCATTGATGACTGGACCGACAAGAACGGCAAGAGCGAAGACGACTATTACAGCTACGACGCTTCCCGCGCTCCGTGGCGTAACGCAAAGGCTGTTTGCTGGCATGGCGATAAACGTGCACTTGCTCTCGACAAGAAAATGGCTGAATTTGTTTCTACCGTCAAAGCAGCCGACATGAAGGGTCCTGTGCTCAGAAAGTCGGGTAGCCTTGGCAACGATCACAACAGCACGTTCGTGACTTCCCTCATGACTTCGCTTATCTCTGATGCAAAGTACCAGGCCAAGCTCGATGAATACTGGAAGGAAGCCGTCGCTCTCGGTGACGAGAACTACTTCAACCAGTCCCTCAAGCTTTTGAATGGCTTGCTTGTTTCGGGTAACATGCCGAACCTCGCCGCTGCAAATCCATCTCAGCCGTCTTCTTCGAGTTCCGTGAATTCGGGGTCCAGTTCTAGCGAAGGCACAATTGCTTTGCCGACCATCACGGCGAAATCCCCGAAGATGACTCTCTCCGGTAGGACTCTCCAGATTGACGCCAATGGCAATGTCCGTGTAGACTTGATTTCTATGACAGGCAGCGTGTTGAAGTCTTTTGACCGTCAGGCCAAAGGCTCGTTGAATGTTTCGCTGAAGGCTGTTCCGAACGGTCTCTATGTTGTCCGCGTCAAGAACGCTGGCGTCACGAGCCTCAAGAAGATCAAGTTGGATTAAATCATAAAATGAATTTTCTGGCTCGGTTGAGCCTGAATGACAAAAGTCCGGGAATTTGTGATTCTCGGATTTTTTTTTATTTGTAAATGTTTGTTTGCTTTTTTACAGACATATTGTATCGTCCAAGTGAAATATTTACGGCTAAATTCTGTAAAAATTAAGTTACCTGGTGTGCTTTTTTGCCTAAATTCTTGAAAATTAAGCAATTTATGCCTTTCTTGTAAAGATATTATATACTTAAACTTATTTTGTATGATTTGTTTACTAAATTTATTTGACCTTAAAATAAACTAAAAAAAGGCAAATAAATGAAAACAACCAAAAAAACAACCTTATTCTTGGGCTTGGCATCAGCAATGGTGTTTGCTCAAGAAGCTTCTCCTTGTATTCCGTTTGTAAACGGAACGGGCGATTATGACAAGCATTGTTATAATTCAGGTCTTCTCGATATGGCTCCGGGCAAGTGCTATACCATCAACCCGGATCGTATTAAGGAAGGCGTCCCGCAGTGGATTAACCAGATGGTTTCCCAGACTTGGTGGTGGACTGAAACGCCTTGCATCGAAGCTGCTTCCAGCTCCAGCGCAGAAAGCTCCAGTTCTGTCGTCTCTAGCTCTAGCGAAGTCTCTTCCAGCTCTGTAGAATCCAGCTCCAGCGTGGAATCTAGCTCCAGTGCAGAAAGCTCCAGCTCTGTTGTCTCTAGTTCCAGCGTAGAACCGATCGTTTCTACTTGCATCGAGTTCAAGAACGGTACGGGCAACTACGGCGACCACTGCTACAGCTCTGGTCTTAAGGAAATGGCTCCGGGCAAGTGCTACACCATGAACCCGGACCGCAAGAACGAGAACCCGCTCTGGATCAACGAAATCGCCACCCAGACATGGTGGTGGGTTGAAACTCCGTGTGGTGTTGAACTTTCCAGCTCCAGCGCAGAAAGCTCCAGCTCTGTCGTCTCTAGTTCTAGTGAAGAATCTTCTAGCTCTGTTGTATCCAGCTCCAGTGAAGAATCCTCTAGCTCTGTTGTATCCAGCTCCAGTGAAGAATCCTCCAGCTCTGCTGAATCCAGCTCCAGTGAAGAATCCTCCAGCTCTGCTGAATCCAGCTCCAGCGAAGAAGAATATATTGTAATTACCAGTTCCTATAATCCGGATTCCAGCTCCAGCGAAGAAAGCTCCAGCTCCGAAGAATCCAGCTCCAGCGAAGAATCTTCTAGCTCCGAAGAATCTAGCTCCAGCGAAGAATCTTCTAGCTCTGAAGAATCCAGCTCCAGCGAAGAAAGCTCCAGCTCCGAAGAATCCAGCTCCAGCGAAGAAAGCTCCAGCTCCGAAGAATCCAGCTCCAGCGAAGAATCTTCTAGCTCTGAAGAATCCAGCTCCAGCGAAGAATCCTCCAGCTCCGAAGAATCCAGCTCTAGCGAAGAATCCTCCAGCTCTGTTGAATCTAGCTCTAGCGAAATCGTCGTCTCTGCTTGCATCGAGTTCAAGAACGGTACGGGCAACTACGGCGACCACTGCTACAGCTCTGGTCTTAAGGAAATGGCTCCGGGCAAGTGCTATACCATGAACCCGGACCGCAAGAACGAAAACCCGCTCTGGATCAACGAAATTGCTACCCAGACTTGGTGGTGGGTTGAAACTCCGTGCGGTGGTACGGTTGTCTCTAGCTCTAGCGAAGTCGTTTCTAGCTCCAGCGAAGAATCTTCCAGCTCTGTTGAATCCAGCTCCAGCGAAGAATCCTCTAGCTCTGCTGAATCCAGCTCTAGCGTGGAATCCTCCAGCTCTGTTGAATCTAGCTCTAGCGAAATCGTCGTCTCTGCTTGCATCGAATTCAAGAACGGTACGGGCGACTACGATCAGCATTGCTACAACTCTGGTTTGAGAAACATGGGTGCTGGCAAGTGCTACACCATGAATCCGGACCGCATCCGTGAAGGTGTTCCGCAGTGGATTAACGAAGAAGCCTCCCAGACCTGGTGGTGGGTCGAAACCTCTTGCGGTGAACCTGAAGTCGTGAAGCCGAAAGCAGATCCGGTTATTTCCAAGGCTAATGGCCGTAACAACGGTACGCTCGATGTCGTTGCCGCAGTTGCTGTGAAGGCTAGCTTGGTTGTCATGAACAACACCTTGAACATCGCAACGACCTCCAACGGCGTGAAGTCCGTGAAGATCTTTAGTGTTCGCGGTGACATGCTGCTCTCTGAAACATTCTCCGGTGCTGCAAAGACCGTTGACATGGCTCAGTTTGCGGGCAAGGGTGCTGTGATTGTTCGCCTCGTCGAAGGCCGCAAGGTTCTCGCTACGAAGCGCGTTGCAGTCCGCTAATTCGTTAACGATTTAAGTCAAATTGTGAAAAAGGGCTTCCTCGAAAGAGGAAGTCTTTTTTTATCGTCATGTTGAGGGACAAAGTCCCGATATACGACACTTGCTACTTAAGTAGCTTAGTGGAGTTATGCCCTTTGGGTAAACATCCAGTTAAATCTTGTAATGAGAAAGCTGGATTTAACTGGATCCTTCCGCTTCGCGTCAGGATGACGAGAATGTGGGATGACGATGCAAAAAAAGGAACCCCGTCGGGGGTTCCTCTTCTAATGTTTAGATCCTTCGACTTCGCTCAGGATGACACTGTCTACTGTCTACTTCCTACTGCCTACTGGCCGCAGGGCCGTTCACCTTATTCGCGCGTTCGAGTTCGCGAGCATTGATGATGAGCATCTGCAAGCGGTTCTCGATGTTGGCAAAGCTGGTGTCCGGATCGTAGTCCAAACTCAGGATTTGCACGTGCGGGCAACGTTCCTTCACAGCCTTTGTGAGGCCACGGCCACTGATGTGGTTTGCGAGGCAGGCGAACGGCTGCACAATGATGAAGCTGTTGATGCCGTGCTTCGAGTTGTAAAGGATTTCTGCCGGGATGAGCCAGCCTTCACCCGTGTTGTACGTCGGGTCGATAATACCGTCGATGTAGTTCACGAGTTCAAAGCAGTCTGCGTGGTGTTCGTAGAGCTTGAACGACTGCATAACCTTATTGGCTGTTGCTGCGGCGTGTTCAAAGAGCTTTGATGTGACGCTACCTTCGATTCGGTCTGCAATCGGATTGGCCGAGAAACCGCGCTTGATCTTTTCGGCACGTACCACTTCGTCGACGCGGAAGAAGTCCATCATGCCCGGAAGGTAAACTTCCATGCCGTTGTCCATGAGGTAGTCTTCGACATGTCCGTTTGCGCTCGGGTGGTAGTTCATGAGGATTTCGCCAAGCACGGCAACGCGTGGCTTGCGGATGCCCTTCTGGCGAGCTTCCGTGATTTCAACCTTGTTGAATTCGTCGATGCACTGGCGAAGCATTTCGACAAGGCGCTTCGCTGAGCCGAGTTCCGTCTTCTTGAGGGTGGCGGCGGTCTTCATCAGTTCCGGCATCCACTTGCTGTAAATCTTCTTGGAATCACCCTTGTGGATTTCGTAGGGGCGGAGTGCACGGTAAGCCGTTTCGATGGCGTCCATGAATGCAAGGCCCCAGAGCGTGTGGAGGCGGAAGTCAAGCCCGAGCTGGAAGCCCGGATGCATGCCGGTTGTATCGACGCCTGTCGTGATGATGGAAACGTCCTTGTAGCCCGCTTCGTCAAGAGCCTTACGGCCAAGCACGGAGTACTGCACGGCGCGGCAGTTTTCGCAGTTCTTGGCAAGGCACATGGAAACTTCGGTCTGCGGAACGTTCGGGTGTTCTTCGAGCCACTTGAGGCATTCGCCGATATTGATCTGGCACGGGAAGCAAATGTCGTTATGCACGTACTTCTTACCGAGTTCGATAGCGCGCTTGTCTGCAACCGGGAGGTAATCCGAGAGGTAACCCTTGCCCTGGATGTAGGAGCTGGCGAGGATTGCAAATGCAGGGGAGAGGTTCGGCGTCAAGATGATACGCTTGTTCTTGTCGCTCGCGACGAACGGCGTGTGGAACTGCGGTTCGTTCGAAATTGGCTTGTCCGGGAGGTTTGCTGCACGGCGTGCCTTCACGGTTTCGATAAAGCTCTTGATGCGGATGCCCACCGGGCCGCGGGCGTCGCCTTCGTCGAGCTTGAGCATGAGCATTTCCTTGTTGGAATCGCGGTGCATCATGCGCATCATTTCATCGGTCAACACGGAGTCGTGTCCGCAACCGAAGCTCACGATCTGGGCAAGTTCAACATGCGGGTCTCTCGAAGCAATCATCGTTGCACCGAGCATGCGCAAATGGAACGTGTTCTTGATTTCCACGCGGGTGTGGCTCGGAACGTCCTGGTCGTAAACGCCCGGGAGCGATTCGGTGGTGAGCACCGGAATGCCCATGGCAGTAAAGTGGCTTGCAATGTTGTGGTTGATGAGCAAGTCGGCATGGTAGGGGCGGCCTGCAATGACCACGGCAAAACTGTTGTTCGCCTTCACGTCGTCGAGAATCTTCTGGCCTTCTTCGAGGAGCGTGGTGCGGTAATTATTAAGAGCCTTTTCGCCTTCGGTCACCGCCTTGTCCAAAATCTTCTTGTCGATGTTCCAGTTGTCGTGGAACCAATCGATTGTCTGGCTTCTGCGGAGCTTCGTGTTTGCCCAGTGGAAAATCGGCTGGTCCATCGGGATGCCGTAATTCTTTTCGGGCTCGTCCGTGTTTTGGCAGATGTTCGGGTAACCTTGCACGACCGGGCAGACCGTCGTGGCGTTAAACTTTGTATGGTCGCTTGGGAGCGAAATCATCATCGGGAAGAAGATGCGGTCGACCTTCTTTTCGATGAGGCTGAGCACGTGACCGTGGACGAGCTTGGCGGGGAAGCAGACCGTATCCGAAGGCACGCTGTGAAGACCTGCTTCGAACATCTTGTAGTCGCTCTGGTGGCTCACGACGACGGTGTATCCGAGGGCGGTGAAGAATGCCTTCCAGTAGGGGAGGCTGTTCCAGAATTCGAGCACGCGCGGAATACCGATGGTCTTTCCGTTCTGCGGCAAGAGAATCTGCGGAGCGTAGTCCTTGACCAAAAGCTGGTTCGTGCGCTTGATCATGTCTGGCACGGCCTGCATCTTCTTGTTGATTTCGGCGATGAGCTTCTTTGTGGCCGGATCGTTCGGGTCGGCGGTGACTTCGCCGCGTTCGCAGCGGTTGCCCGTCACAAAGCTTTGGCCATCGCTAAAGGTCACGATGGTGCGGGAGCAGTGGTTGGTGCAGTACTGGCAGAGCTGACCCGGCTGGTTGTGCCAGCTGAAGGTCTTCATGGCTTCGAGGCCGATGAACTTGCTCTGCAAATTCGGGTCGGCGGCACGCTTTTCTTCCATGAACTTCTTGGTCAAAAGTGCGATACCGATAGCGCCCATTTCGCCCGGGCGTTCCGGACGGATGGCCTTGAGACCCGTGTACTGTTCGAAGGCGCGGAGAACGGCGTTGTTCTTGAACGTACCGCCCTGCACCACGACTTTCTTGCCGAGCGTGTTCAGGTTACGGATACGGATGACCTTCGTAAAGACGTTGTTGATGATGGAACGGCAGATACCCGCGATGATGTCTTCGGGCTGCTTGCCGTCGCGCTGTTCCGTGATGATGGAACTGTTCATGAACACGGTGCAGCGGGAACCCAGCTGGGACGGGCTCTTGGAGTTGAATGCCATTTCGGCAATCTTTTCGAGCGGGATGCCGAGGCTGCGGGCGTAGGTTTCGATGAACGAACCGCAACCCGAGGAGCAGGCTTCGTTAAGGATGATTCCCGTGACGACACCGTCTTGAACGGAGATGGCCTTCATGTCCTGACCACCGATATCCAAGATGAACGACACATCCGGGCAAAGCTTCTGGGCGGCGTTCGCGTGGGCGACCGTTTCCACCGTGTGGTAGTCGGCGTGGACGGCCTTGGCAAAGAGCTGTTCGCCATAACCGGTTGTACCCACACCCAAGATGTTGAGCTTGCAACCGTATTCTTCATAACGGTCGGCGAGGTCCACCAAGGCACGCTTCAAGACGGCGAGCGGTTCGCCGTCGTTACTCGCGTAGAATCCGTCGATGACCTTTTCGTTTTCGTCGAGGAGGATGAACTTCGTGGTTGTAGAACCGGCGTCGATGCCGAGGTAGGCGTTGATGGTCGAACCCGAAGGCGGCTGCGGGTAATGGTTGTCCGCCATCTTGTGTTCTTCGAGGAACAGTTTGTATTCCGCTTCGCTCTGGAAGAAGAGGTCGGAGGCGGCCTTGGCCTTGTTCTCGGCCTGGCGGATTTCGTTAAAGTGAATGAGCGCGTCGAGAGAACCCTCTTCGCGGTACATGCATTCCTGGTTTGCGAACATGGAGCCGTTAGCGAGAGCGGCGCCCATGGCGACGAGCACTTCGGAATGTTCCGGAACAATCGCCTGTTCGTCGGAGATGCCCAAGCGTTCCTTGAAAGCCTTCACGAGAGTCGGGTTGAACGTGAGCGGGCCACCTTCAAAAATGACAGGCGGCTTGATTTCCATACCCTGGGCGAGGCCACCGATGGTCTGCTTCGCGATAGCGTGGAAACTCGAAAGGGCGATGTCTTCCTTCGCGATGCCGTTGTTGAGCATCGGCTGGATGTCCGTCTTGGCGAACACGCCGCAACGGCCCGAGATTTCATAGACTTTTTGGCCACGCTTGGCGTAGCTTTCGAATACTTCCGTCTTGA
>JAEEGJ010009992.1_pt1 | contig 25021 bp, 18 predicted proteins | sample 8958761 | NCBI WGS metagenome assembly JAEEGJ01 (sample SAMN16246546, study PRJNA631951) | gut metagenome | biome: gut microbiome; feature: rumen; material: RS-attached | host: Bos | place: Iran: Karaj | collected 2018-10 | reverse complement strand
AATGACCCTCCTCATGGATGCGAGCCAGGATTACGACGACATCAAGACAGAGTGGTCCTGCGTCTACGATCTCGACAACTTCAAGCTCTACTTCGTCTCCGACAGAGACACTTCGAAAGTGGTTGAGATGACGAGGGAGAGTTTTAAGTAAATAGAAGAAAGGCCGCCTCATAAGAGACGACCTTTTTAATGTATCTGTTTGTTCAAATGATTCTGGATCCCAAAGGCATTCGCAAAATATCATTTATTCTTTGCAGCCGGCTTCAAATAATAATCGTTATCATTTGAGACAATCTCCAGAGTTGAATCTAGTGATGCTGCATAATCTTCAAGGAAAACAACAGATGCAGACAATGTATCGATATCATTAAGCGAGACATTTTCCTTTATTCGACTTTCTATGCTGCTTTTGTGTGCAACTCTACGTTCCTTCATCTCCCTAATCTGATTTGCTTCCAAACCACCTACAAGCGCAGGAGCAAGAGGTCCTGCTAATAATCCTACAGCTATAAGTCCGCCAACTTGCTTCTTTGAAGCTTTGTTTAAAGCTTTAGAATCTGTTGTATATTTGTTTAACGCCTCTATAGTTTTATTTACTGTTTCCTTATACAAATCGATCTGTTCATTAATTTCACTGATAAAGTCGTCGATTTCATCTGATTCATCAACAGCGTCAAAGCAAACACGCAACCCTTTGGACATTCCATAAACATAGACAGACATCTTCATCTGAGCAATTGTATTAATTATTCCGGTTACGTTAGCATCAACTTTTTCCAAAGAATCCTTTTTAGGATCAAGAGGGAAGTTTTTCTCGAGTTTCAATCTGCATCTTTCAAGTTGCTTAAGTGCATCAAACTCGATTTGTCCAGCCTTAATAGATTCACTTTGACGACGATTCTCGCTGTCCATTATAGAATCGAAATGTTTAACCATATTGGATATAGACTTGTGTCCAGCAATAATCTCACTTGCATCCTGAATCATAAACTGCTCCTTGATTGATTTAATCTCAGTGCAGATGGATTCGAAGTTGTTATTCATCTCGTGCATATAGTATTGACTGGTTGCAATGGCTAATGCTTGAAAAATAATGGCAACTACATTGGGAGCAGGAGCCTTGCCAATGGTATTAGCTATTTCTTTGGGATCAATCTTTTGCCACATTGCATGTTTTTCAATCCCATCTTTTCCCATAATTAGACCACGATACAAAGGGGAATCTTTAACATGAGCTAAAACATCTTTACTTAATACATCACCATCAATTATGCATCTATACGAACCTTCTAATACTTTTCCAATGTTTTTAGCTTGTGTACGTCCTACCCATTTTTGGAATCCTAGGCTCTCAATGAGATTAATTACAGGCGAAAAACGTGCTAATGCTTTTCCGTCAAGTTTAATATAGCCACTTTCAATCAACTTAGCAGGAGACATAGTCATTGCTTCAAGAATTAAGCTGTTGTCTGCTAGTTTAATTAAATTTGATGCTACCTTTTTAGTATCCATTTTTGACCTCCATTAGCTAGCATAAGTTAACGAACATTTAAATCAGCTTCAGATAGTTGCAGAATATCAAAATAATAGGAGATAAACAACAATAGCTCGTTATATACAAATCCCATACCTACTCAACTACGTTGCAAAAGTTGTTGCATATGCCTTCCAGAATTCTGGTCTAGTTACACTATCAAACAGTTTTCTATCTATTCTTGACTCTCCAAACCAGTCATGCAGGATTTTAAATGTGCCTTTTCCTCTATGCTGATCTTGAGTAAGAATCGCTAGTGTAGAGTCATTCGTCTGCCCTACATGATGAAGCTCAAACGGAACGCCATTAGCATCAAGCGGTGCCTTACCAGCTTTCATCAAGGCAATGTTTTCTTCTGTCATTGGAATCTGTTGTACAAGCGCTGTTTTTCCATTAACCAAAGCGGATTTCAGATTCGCTGCCTTGAAAACGTTGTACTCTTCCATGCTATGGAATTGTTTTATAACGTCCAACGGATATTTTGTTTCCTTCTGAATTAATGCGACATCATTCATCGTAAGAGTGCTATTAGGAGCTAATGTGGCACCATAAAGGCCTGCTGCTTCTGTCACACCACCACTAATTGCTCCGGTAATTGCACCCCATTTAAACCCTTCACTTCCCTGAAGTGCAGCAGCTTTTAACGCTGCATCTTTATCGTGTGTCTGAATTCCGGTAAGGACTCCGGCAGACAAGCCACCAATCGCAGCACCTGAGATAGAACCGATTGCAGCACCTTTGGCAGCGCAAGCAAAAATAGCACAAGCTGCAGGTGCACCGGCTCCTTCTGTAGCTACGGTAATAACAACGCAAACAAGGATTACGCCAGTGCCAATGGCAACATTCCTTATTATTTTTTCAGTAGTTTCATCGTAACTTTCAAATGGCTTAACGACAGTTTCACCTTCATCTCCCAGAGTAAAGACATATCGTTCGCCTTTGAACTGAGCATCTACTTCATCCAATGTGTATCCAAAAAAGATATTCTGTTTGGAATTGTACTCAAGCTCTTCAAGATATTCTTCAGAAATGTATATTGCTTCAACATTCTGAACGGCATACTTATCATTATCAATCTTACTGACTAGTTCTTCATATGCCGTATCTTCAATATAGTCAAGCAAATCCGGATCACTTAAGTCACGATACCCATTATCGGCCTCTGTTGTTTCAGCTGTACTTTCGGAAACACTAGAATCTGAAGTTTCAGTAGCAGAACTTGAGCTTGCAGATGATGAAGGCTGGGAGTCTACAGATGTTGCTTTGGAACAACCACAAAACAACAAAGCTGTTATCAGTATTAAAGCAATAACTTTCTTCATAATTTATCGCCTCCTTCATTTTCATCTTCAGCGTCTTCAACTGTCTCTTCTGTCTCAGCTGGTTCTTCAACTTCAGGTGTCTCTTCAGCCACAGGTGATTCTCCGACTTCAGAAGACTCATTTACTGTAGGAATCTCTTCAACCGGGAGATCTCCTTCAGGTTTCTTGTCAACGGGCGCAATGCTCTTAGGTTTTCTAATCTTGGTAAAGTAGAAATATCCTCCTACTCCTGCAGCTACAAGAACAACAATTATGATAATTATTACAACTGCACCACTGCCCTTTTTCTTTTCTGCAGGCTGAGCATCTTCATTATTGACAGCTTCGGTTGCCGAGGATTCATTGGCAGCTCTTTCTTCAGATGCCTCTGGAGAAACCTTCTGTTCAGTTACGTTTGTTTCTTCGGTTTCTACAGTCTCTTCGCCTGTATCAATTACGATACTTCCATCATCCGAGATTGTAGCGCCTTCCCTGATTTTTGCATTTAATTCGTCAAGCGTCAGGCCCGTTGATGAAAGCGCTCTCAAAACGCCTTCTGAACCAACATAGATGGTTTTAGTGGTAGTTTCACCTGTGTACAAATTCTTTACGGCAAACTCGTAAATGCCTTCTTTAGAATACTCTTCACCATCTTGAGCCGGTCGGTTAAACCTTACATCAGCAGTATATGTGCCATCAGTGTTTTGTTTGAGTGTGCTATGCTTAACATTTATATCCAGATATCTGGATTTCGCCATATCTAGTTTGAATCCGCTAGCTGTAATGGCACCGCTGGAAAGCTCGTTACCCTTTGCAAGATCGAATGGGAAAACCATACAGTTGCCATTGCGAATTTTATACTTAAAGCTAATACGATAGTTTGTATATGTGTAAACAGGACCATTTTTCTTGGCTATCTCATAATCGAGATGTACTTCGTAATCTCCCTCTTCAAAAAGCTGAACTCGGGTATCAGCTCCAGTTCTAGAGTTAGCTGCGAGAAAATCAGTGTAAATAACCGGATCATGTTTCTGATTATTATGATCAGTAAACTGAATTATCAATGCACCGTGTTTAAAACTTGTTTCCGGAATTTGGAAATACTTATCATATGCCTTGGTATCATCACAAACAGACAGGTTCGCATCATTGTTCAGTTTCGTAATATCCTGTTTTAGATTAAACCATAACGTGACTTTGTCGCCGACATTTTTCAAGAATATAAAGTCACCATTCTCATCCTTCATATCTCTCGTATAACCGTTAACAAAGAATTCGCCTAGCGTCCATCCGTAATGTGGATCTTTTTTGTCGAGGGCATCATTGCCTGAAAAACCCGTGTCATGACCTGCGTTAACCACTTCACCCAGTTTTTTCATGGGTGTATCGCTTGGAGAAACCGGATTCTTTTCTGGAACATACGCTGCATAAAATTGGTAAATTTCAGCAATTCTCTTGACTTCCTTCTTATCACCTAAATCAACACCCAACAACTGTTTGTCACCGGTTTTCCTTTCCTCACGATGAACCACAGTTATTCGATAATAACAACCATTTACAAGTTGAATATCTTTTGTAGTGTAAAAGGGAGCGCTTAAATCGCTGTCTTTTGTAAAAACGTTCGTTTTCTCTACATCGGGGCCGGTCCAGTTCTTGCCATCGAGTGAGGTTTCAACGATAATCGCACCACTTTCAATTTTCGCTTTGAGTGGAACCTTGTTTATTTCTTTTCCGCTATCGCTGACTATATGCCAGTCACTATCAGCCGCATCAAGTTTCTTCTTATCAAAAACATATGAAATTGAGACGTTGCCACTATCTACTATGAAAGCATCAAAACCATTTTGAGGTGATGTTTTCTTTATCTCACCTGAAATGGAAATCTTACCAAGAACATTGGAAGATGATACCGCAGCCTTGGTCACTCCTTCACCCGCAATATCATAAGGATTCTTTTCGCCCAAAGTATAAACATTACCTGGAATGCTTTCTGTTTTGACAGCCGCTTGCACACCAGCAGCTCCAAGACTAAGAATCAAAGAGACATTTAAAACAACGGAGACTACGTGCTTAACACTTTTAGACTTTTTCATAACACCCTCCCAAAACATGGTTCATTTCACCGATAAATGATTAATTGTTTTAATTTTTTACCTCTTTAATCAAATAATTAGTTGAACCTAAAATTATTAAATGACAATGAATTATCACGGACCTTTGGCATTAATTCTGCTAAATACAAGAATAGCATTTGAAACGTGACAATAATGGGACAAAATCGCCCACCAGACACAGATTCGTTATCAATGTATTTCAAATAATTCATTGAAGTTATTAATTTGATCAATACCCATCTTCTACATACCTATTATAATAGTCGGTTTAAATTTCTATTATATTTTTATAGTGTAAACATTTAGAAAAGTCCTATTAAAATTTTAAAAACAAGAAACAACCCGGCTTCTCAGCCGGGTCATCTCTAGGTAAGCAAATAAAAAAGGAGGTAATAACTATGACAACTATGTCAATTTGTTATGCCTTTATTGTATCAGCAAAATTCGGAGCGTGTGTTCCAATAATGGGACTGTTTTCGCTTGCTTCAACTTAGTTCACAGACCCCTTACAAATGTTATAATTAACCTGTTTACGTAACCAGCAGACCTTGTCCAACATTAGGAAGGTATCTTATGCCACAGACTGATCTTACCAAAGCATTATCCGAATGCTATGAGGCGGCGAAGAGCGGGTATGAGCTCGCGGCGGATGAGCGTGCCGTGCTGGATAAGATCCTGGAATCTGCTGAGGACAATATAAGGAAGACTGCTATTGAATATAAGGCTTCGCCTTGCGAGGTCATTGGTCTGGGCGAGGCTCTTGAGGGGCAGCTTTCTGACATACAACAGTCCGTGGACTCCCTGCGCATTTCATTTACAGAAGACTTGAACGCGCTGAAAGAGGACCTGGAGAAGTTCTCGGTCACGCTTTTCGGGCGCACCATGGCGGGCAAATCGACGCTGATGGAGGTCCTGACTGAGGGCGACGGATCAGCGATCGGTATGGGCGCGCAGAGGACCACCAGAGATATAAGAAGATACGAGTGGAACGGGCTCGCGGTAACGGATGTGCCGGGTATTGGCGCATTTGAGGGCGAGGAAGACACAAGACTGGCCTTTGATGCGGCGAAGACCGCAGACCTCATCGTATTCCTTCTGACGGACGATGCGCCGCAGGCGGTGGAGGCCGATTGTTTCAGGCAGGTCAAGGACCTGGGCAAGCCCGTGATAATCATAATGAATGTTAAAGTGTCGGTAGATTCCGGCAAGAGCATGAAGCTCATTGAGCGCGACATGAACCGCGCTTTTGACGATGAGCGCATAGAGGAGATCAGGAAGCAGTTTTGCAGGTTCGCTGAGCCTTTCGGACAGGATTGGAACAATGTTCCATTCGTTGCTACGCACCTGAAAGCGGCTTATGAGGCCGTGAAGAGCGCCAAGGCGGGCGACAAAGAACAGGAAGAATTCTGGACAAGGATCAGCCGCATCGATGACCTCAAATCCCTGATCTGCGAAGAGGTCCGGGTCCGAGGCAAGTACATAAGAGTCAAGACTTTCGCCGACATCATTGCAAATCCCATGATCGAAGCCCTTTCCGAGCTCGATCTCCAGAGCCGCATGAACGAGTCACAGGGCAAGGTCGTGTCGGATAAGAAGCGCGCGTTAGAGAAGCGCAAAGCTGTCTTTGTTAAGGACGGCAAGAAGCGCATCGAGTCTTTCATGATGCGCCTCAAATCCGAGCTCAGGTCCGACATCGCTGTTTTCGCGGAAGAGCACTATAACGACAAGATGGCCGACATCGCGTGGGGCGAGATAATCGAGAGCAAGAACATCGAAGGCAGATGCAAGGAGCTTTTAGACGACATGGAAGCCGAAGTTGACGGCATCATCGAAGAGACCATCCGCGAGATAGAAAGCGAGCTCAGGTACGTGTCGATCGATTCCGTTCAGAGGACGTTCCTCACCCCTGCCCTGATCGACGCCAAGAGGATCGTCGGCTGGACGAGCCTTCTTCTGGGCGGCGGCGGTACTGTAGCTGCCGCGATCCTTACGCTGTCAGGTCTTGAGATCGCTGCAGGTCCGGTCGGCTGGGTCGCTGCGGCAATAGGCCTTGCGGGCGGCATTGGTCTTCTCTTCCTCGAATCGACGGGCGACAAGCTCGCGAAGGCACGTGCGCGCCTTGAGAAAGAACTCACCGAATCAGTCAACGCCACATGCGACAGCATCTGGACGCAGCTTGAGAAGAACTTAAACAGGCTCATCAAGGGCAAGATCGACCTGGTCCTGGATGAACTCACCAAGATAGAGAATGTCATTGAGTCCCTTGCGGAAACACAGAACGATCTCGCCGGTTCATTAAGGACCGAGCTCCGCCAGCTCAACGTGACCTTCACTTCCAAGATCGCGTCGGCGGTCATGGGCGGCGACGAAGCTGACGCCTGCATGGGCAATATCGATACCATCGCAAGGATCCCGGGCGTATGCATCCTGCTCTCTGAGAAGGCCGTAAATGCAGTGCCGGCAGAGTTTACAAAGCAGCTGTCTGACCTCATTGCAGAGGACGTCTCCGTCGTCACGACGAACGAAGATAAGCCGCAATATGTATCGGATATCCTGGGCAGGATCGTCGCGCAGGAGAACATTGAGTGCGACAATGAATCAGGCCAGGTCCTCATCAGGACGGATAAAGAAGACATCAGGTTACTTAACAGGCTGAGGCTCCTAGAGCAGTTCGTGCCTTACAGAATAGGAGGATAGTTATGTTCCAGATCGCTGAGTTGTCCCGCTCCAAGGAAGCTTTGAAAGAGAAGGCTCTCCGCGCGCTATCAGACGCAGGCGTCGGTCTTAATGAGACCGAAGGAAAGTCAGATAAAGTCAAAATCGTCTTTGCAGGCCAGTATTCTGCAGGAAAGTCCTCGATAATAAAGATGCTGACGGGTGACGATACGATCGCCACGGGCGCGAAAATCACGACCCAGGAGACCCACACCTACGAGTGGAACGGCCTTGAGATCGTTGACACTCCCGGCGTCCACACTTCCCTGCGCCCCGACCACGACGAGATATCCTATAAGGCTATTGCGGCCGCGGATATACTTGTTTTCGTGATCACGAACGAACTGTTCGATTCATACATGGCAGACCACTTCAGGCGCCTTGCGATCGACAAGGACAAGGCCGGCGAGATGATCCTCGTCGTCAACAAGATGGAGCGCGCCGCCAAGGGCAACACCGAAGAGCAGCAGAACATAATCAGAGAAGATCTGCGCACGGTATTAGCGCCCTATAGCCCAGAGCAGCTCCACCTCTCTTTCCTCGACGCACAATCGTATCTCGACAGTGTCGAAGAGCGCGCTGAAGATCCTGAGCTTGCAGAAGAGCTCCTTGCACGTTCCGGCTACGCAGAATTCATCGAGACGCTGAACGCTTACGTCGCAGAGAAGACACTTACTTCGAAGCTCACGACCGACCTCTATGTGCTCGACAACGAGCTCGACAAGGCGATCTCCGACCTCACGCCGGGCTCTGAAGATGCCGACATCGATGCGCTCGAAGAGAACTTAAAGCAGCAGCGCCATATGCTGATCGACACCAGAACACGCATGCAAAGAGAAGTTACGGACATCTTCTCAGACTCTGCCGCTAAGATAAGAGAATACGGCCTCGACGCCGCAGCGCTGGTCGATACAGGCCTCCCCATGGAAGAACTTCAGGAGAAGATCGCGCAGTACGGCAAGATGGCTGAAGACCTGATCGAGAAGACCAGGACCGATGCTGACGACCACGTCCATTCATGCTTCCTTGAGCTCGGCCAGAGCTTCACGGACATGGAATCCACCGAGTTCTCGCAGAACCTCAAGATCAGGCTCGTCGACAAGTACGACAACCTCCCTGACGCAGTAAAGAAAGTCTTCGTCACCGCGACAGACTTAGAGAAAAAGGGTGACATCCTCGTCGGCACTCTCGTCAAATCAGGCATCCCCGAGATGCTCTCTCTTGCCGACTCTTCCTACAAGGCAATAAGGCTCACAGACAACACACAGAACTTCCTTAGGACGTCGCTCCACTCCATGAACACCGGCACCAAGCTCATCGGAAAAGCTGGAAAAGCAGGACAGGTCGCATCCAAAGTCGCCAACAGATCCTCTTCGATCTTCGGCATGGTCGGCGTCGGCCTGGAATTGGTCCTCCAGTTCAAGGAAGACTACGACGAGCAATTAAAGCTCGAAGCCATGAAGAACAACCGCCAGAACATCAGATCCGAGTTCAACACGGCCGCCAATGCCCTCGAAGACTACGCTGCCGACTACGTCAAACAGAGCGTCGTCTCCCCCATGGAGCAGTCCGTCAAATCCGTCGAAGACAACATCGCCGAACTTAGGACCACCCGCGCCGACCGCTCCGAGATGTGCGTCAAGCTCGAAAAGATCCAGAAGGAAGTTCAGACGCTTATCGCAAGAATCCACGACATTGCGTGATCGATAGAAAGCAGCTTCGATACCGCTTAAAACCGAAGCCCGTCGCCAAAGGAGTACCAAATGTCAGACACAAAACTAATCCTCGTATGCAAAGATAAACCGACATTAGATGACGTAGTTAAGATCCTGGTCGCTTCCGGCAACATAGCCGAGAACGAGATCGAAGCCTGGGAAGAAAAGACCTGGGACGTTAAACGCAAGACCGGTCCCATCCACACCAAGATGCTCTTCGTCGGCGACATCAAGGACACCACTTCCTTGGGGTGCTTCATCGACATCAAATACGAGCGTTGGGGCATCTGCTACGGCCTCAATTCGCGCTATGCTTTGATCACGACTGACACGATGTACATCAAGGACAACGCGCGCTATAAGGCGTTCCTCGACAGCTATGAGGAAGCAGTAGGTTCGCTCTTCGAAGCGGCGCCCGCTGACGATGCCGCAACCAAATTCACCAAGACATTCGGTACAGTTGGTCTGGCCGTCGCTACCGGCGGTGCAAGTCTGGCAGCGCAGAAACTCTATGATGACAACAAGTTATTGGCTGAAAAGACTCGCCAGCTGTGCTTGTTCGGTGCATGGCATTTTGCGGAGAATCAGCTGGGGGAGTTTGTGGGGTAAAAAGAATGCTTATTCATAGTCAGATTGAAACTTCAATTGAGTAACTTTATGATATGCAATCGAAATGTCTTTCTTTTTGATGTGTTTAGGGTTTTCCTAATTGACTAATAATCCTTAATTAACTAAAATCATTTATAAAGCTTATTTTATTGGCTGTTGGGGGAGGTTTTCATTGAGTCCTGATAACATTATTAATCCCAAAACTTACCTTGATCGAAGCAATAAAAAAAGACCTTTCTATTTTATTAGTTATTCAAATAAAGATAAGGAATCTGTTTATCCGCTTTTGAATGATCTCTATGAAGACAATGTAAATTACTGGTATGATGTCGAATTGAATCCCGGAGATTTTTGGGATGAGAGAGTTTCCAAAGTAATACATAGCGAGCACTGTGTTGGTGCAATTGTATTTTTAAGTTTAAATTCTCTTGTTAGTGATGCTGTGCGCAAAGAAGCTGAAATTATGCTTTCAATTAAAGAAAGGCGTCCGTTTCGTATTATTCCTGTCATTTTAGGATTTAATAGCGCCAGAGAACTTATCGCAAAAACAATAAACATCTCTGCAAAGTTTTATGAGAATGATGATGCTACTTTTTATAGGCATTTTACGGAATCTTTGTGGTCAACATTTGCTGAAGCAAAGGAAAAGTTATCTGCCGTTGCAGAAATAGATTCTGCAAAGGATGTAGATATTTTGGATTCTGGAAAATTCTCTTGGCCGGGTGGTAATCATATAATTCTTTTTGGTAAATATCCATTTGATGAAAACGGCAATTTGAAAGAAATTGAATGGAATATGGTTTGCAACAACCGTAATCAATACTTTTTTGTATCCAGATATTGCTTGGATTTTGTAGGTGTCAGAGACATACAAAATAAAATTAAAATTATAAGTAATTCACTTTCTGACATTAGCGGATTTGATAGAGTCGAGTTGATAAATGAGAATTTTTTGAGTGACTATTCTGATGTCATATCTCCAATGTTACCTACTGATTATGCAGATAAAAACCGCCAGCAATTATTGAGATTATTTTGGGTGCTTGAAGGAGACGGCAAAAACAAAGACAACTATGTACTCTACAATGCTCAGAAAATCAAAATTGAGGAAAGCATAGTTAGAGAACAAATTAATGCCGGAATCAGATTAGTTTTAAAAATCAACAGTAATGAGGATTAATGAAAGGAGAATCATATTATGCCCAGTATTGACGATATCATTGTTAGCCGAAAAACTGAAGGAAGTTTTTTCAATGTATATGAGGACGTGCAGATAATCGGTGAACAAATATTCCAAAGTTTTAAAAACAAATATATCGAAGACCAAGGATATCCGCTTTCTGATAATGATACAAGAGTTGGTGTGCTTTCCAATGCAATGGCATTATCAACATTATTGGAAATTGAAGATATGGGCGTGTCAATCAGTAGTTTTGACAAAGAGTTTAAGTTAATTCTTAATCGGGTTTTCTCTTCTCTCTATGGTAAAAACAAAATTAATAGGAACGATATCACTTTTTCTCCAGATCCGTACATTCCTGAAATGGAGGCTGATAAATCAATAACTACATATGTCGAGACTGCATCGAAAGTTATGATTATCATGATTGACTTAAGAAATTATGCGGTTAAAAACTATGTGCAAGGGTCTCCTTTTGGAACTGAATTAGTGTTTGGTAGAAATAGAATTGATTCTTTTGCAGAATTAATCGATTTAACTGAAGAGACTCTATTGGGTTCATTGTCTTTTCTCTCAAATACTGCACTTCGATTCAATGAGGAAAAAACAAGAAAAATCGATGGAAAAAGTATCGAGCGAAATGGCCTTCCTAAAGAAATAACTTACAGAGGTTGGACTTTTTGTGATCCTGAGGGAGAGGATGACAGTTTTGATACATCAATCTACTATACATATCATGGTACAAACGCTTATGTTTCGTTATATAACGCTTATCCAGAAATAATTAATAGTATTGTTTCTTCAAAGAACGGCAGTCAGAATACAGTAGAGAATTCCGTTCTTTCTGGTGACGAGTTAGAAATCTATAAGTGCAATGAAGAGTTTATTAGGAAAAATTGGAAAGATATAGACAAATTAAGGAAAATTACAAATTCCAGCGGTAGATATGTAGAATTGATGCTGGATCGAAAAGATGTCGACTTATCTTTTGATTTCGTTAGAAATGATTTTTCTGGAATTTCTTCTGCTGATGTAATATCAACTCAAGACAGTAATGCTGTTATCAATACTTTGTTCATTTTAGCTATTTATTTAAATTCAGGTATTGATGAAGATTATGAGTGGGCGGGCGATAGCCAAATAGATGATTTTTTTAACCAACTTCAGTTTTCTATATCGAATATTCGAAAACTATACAGTTTGTTAAAGTCAGATAAAAAACAAGAATTGGTTGACTCTTATAGCCTATATTCTGCCTTGTTAAGTGAAAAATATTCATCTAAGTACAAGGATTTTATTCAACGTTTTCGTAATGGATGTAAAAACGTTGCGGTTTATGATTTAATACCTTTGATGTGTAATACATATTCCCTCATATTCGATTATTTAATTCGATATCCTCAGCTTGAGATGGTTAATAACCTTGAATTGATAATGGAAAACCGCAGTAATGATATCGATTGGTTATGGGGAGATTCAAATGGATTTAATGTAAATAACCATTTGTATTATGTAGTCGCTCTCGAAAACTTTTATAAATATTACGACGAATATGAAGCGCCTCTTTCTGGTAATGTAAAGCAATATGAAGAAATCGTTGCAAAAAAAGAAGCTGAATTCACCAAAAGAATCGATGAAGAAAGAAAACGTTTTGATGATTTACAACAGCGCTATAACGACTTGGAGATAAAGTTTAATAATAAGAAATCTGCATTAGATGAAGAGGTTGAAAGAATATCTAAAAATTATTTCGATTCTGTTTTCGAAGAACGAATTAATAACTACATAGAAGAATTGCTTTCTGTTGCGACGGATTTTTACATTTACGTTGATACGGAAAGACTTACAGACTCCGAAATTGAAGAAAAACTTAAAGAGAATGTTAAACTGCGAAATGCATTTGCTCTATTAGGTACTATTGATTTTTCTTCAGAAATGCTCGGGGATTTAAAAGATATAGACAAAGAGTCGAAGGAATACTCCAACAAAAAATTAATTCAAGTGATTAAATCCATTTCTAATAACATAAAGGTTTAAGTATATTTAGGAGTAAAGAATCATGATTAACGTTTCATTCTTTTCGTACAAAGGCGGAGCTGGTAGAACCTCGTTGTTATTTAATACATTGCCATTTTTAGCCGAACAATTAGATGCAACTGATCAAGAACCTATAGTTGTTCTTGATCTTGATCTAGATAGTAAAGGATTATCTTATTTAATCGATAAAGCTTCAGGTATCAACTCTATTCAAGTTTTACGTGGTGATAAGACTATAGGATTTAGAGATCAAACAAAAATTGAAAACCATCCCTTTTTTAGCAAATTAGTTCCAATAGGCGCTGCTGTGGGTTTAAACTCAAGCAGAGATAGATCTATTCTTTTCGTTTCAGCTCACGAAAAAGAAGGTGCAGAATCTTTGACCGAAAATGGAAATTATGATAGTAGCGTTTCTCTGACAACATTAAGGAAATTATGTGCCAAATATAATTGTAAGGCTATAGTTATGGATACTCCTGCAGGCAATCAAATTTCGGGTGAGTGTGCTCTTAGTATATCATCCAAAATAGTAGTTGCTATGCGAATAACTAGACAGTTTAGGAAGGGCACTGAGGAATTCTTTAAAAGAAAAGCAGAACAATATAATGAAAAGGAATATATTATTGTTCCCAATGCAGTTCCATCTACTGAAGGCACACCTTATAGTATTAGCAACATTATGCACGATATTAACGTTTCAATGAGTAAAGCCGTAGGAAATACTGGCAATGTTAATCTTAGTTTAATTAGTGATGGAAGAACCGGAATAAATGAGGTAAACAGCTTTAAATTTAGAGAAGAATGTTTAAACAACAAATCTGAAAACGAATTATCCGAAGACGAGACAAATGCTCTGAATTCTTATAAGCTATTAGCTAAGGAAATAGCTAGAAAGGAATAAACAGGATGGTAGATCGTACTGGAAACAGCAATGATTTTTCACTATCTCGAAAAGAGCGAGTTGAAAAAATCCAGAAAATGATTCCTGACGAGATTTTGCGTCATATTCTTTTCAATTTCGATGATATGGAAGAGGATTTTTTAAGTGATTCAAATAAATATTTGGATTACTTATCAAACATTATGACATTTACTATGTTAACTGTTTGGAATATATATCTTATCTGGAAAAGATCATCTTATAATAATTGTAATAAAGTAGATGCAAACAATAATTCTTTTTGGCGCATTTATAATATGCTTGATAAATCATGCGATCCAACCAAAATCAGTGGTGAATTTATTGATGATTTGATGGTAAATTTAGAAATTGATTGCTTGATTGATACAGATGAAAACACTTCTTTTGTTGAAGCTCTCGGTATTTCTGGTTTCTTCGCATTCAATGGTCAATCCAATAAACTTTCACGCTACATCTATTCTGTCAAGCAAAAAAGACTTTCAACTCGATATAAAGATAACTCTTTTGATTTTGACTCTCTTTGCTATTCCATAAGAGTATGTGCTTATTTGCACGACATTCGTTTAGAATATGTTCCCATGAATCTTTGTGACAATGGTGTTATTAGAAATGACTTCTATTGCATAAAAGCCAATATAAGTGATTGTGTTGGAACATGTCCCTTTAAAGAGTTCGATTATCTATATTCACTTTGTATCTATAATGATGTTGCGACATATTATATTGAAGATTTCCAAACTTTTGATGAAAGACGATTTAATGAGTTTGGAAAGAAGCCTCAATATATTAGAATAAATTATGTCCAACTAGGGGATAGAGATCGCTTTCATGTAGTAGTTTCAAATGAATATATTGACAACTTAAATGATCAGTACACTATTGTTGAACCTGCTGTAATAGAAAAGTTTTTCCTAAATTGTGACATCGTGAACTTGAACAATATAAAGTCTAATGATGTTTTTTTTAGGGATTACATTTTATTGAATAATAATTTCTTGAAAGAATTAGCATATACAATAGCCGATGCAATTTCAGTAAAAACCTGTGGTGAAATAATTGCGAAATATTCATCTAAATATCAGGGTATATTTGACAAGATGTACGTTATGTCATTATATAACGAAAAGGAAATTGTTGGTTATCGTTGGGATGAAATCATCTTGTTTCTTTTGCTTGAAGAGGGTGTGTATGATTTCCTGCGTTTCCTGTTGATTTATGAGAAATATGATAGTTTTAGACTTTCATTTATAAGACGTTTTGGTTCAAAGCGAATAGATAGAATTATAAGAAAGGGTGAATTCATCACTAATCCAGAAGCTGGTTTGCCTGTAAGTGCTTCTGAGAACGCAAAGAATGATTGCCGAGCTAAAGCTATTATTATGTTAGCTGCAAAATTGCTTGCAAACACTGATTGGGAACTTGATAAGAGTGTTTTACCTATGACAATCGACAATATTATGTCGGAGTGCGAGAGGGTATATAGAATACGTACTATTTCTGATTTAGAAAAAGCTACTTATTTTTCTAATATGATACTTTACGTTTTGCGTTTCATTTGCAAATTCTATAAAGGTGTCTTTCAGTATTCTCATCGTAGAATGAAGGCCTTATACGAGGTCGATATTAATTCCGAAGTGTTGTTGGTTGATGATTATAAGCGTTATCAACGTGCCAAGGAAGTATGGATAACTGAAATTAAATCTTCGTTTGCTGATAATGGATTAATTGGATTTTTAGATTCAACTATCTTAGTTTCAGATCAAAGGAGCGGGATTGTAACTAAGATAGATAAAGCATTCAAAAAGCTCTTCAGTTTAAATGATGAATATAGTAAATTTCATGATGAGAATAATGAAATACTATTTAGTACTTTAGGAAAGAAACAGTTGTTTGATGAGAAAAGACTGAAAACTATCCACAAGCGCATTGCGTCTTCGCTTCAAGAAATGAGCGAAACTTTTATTGACAGTTATTATTCATCAATTATTGGTTTGTTCTTTTTTCTCAAGACTGGTTATATGGAATATGAGAAAAAGAATATAGTTAATAACCCCATAGAAAATGCTGTGTTCCCGGTTGTAGGTCAGTATTGTAGCAGTGTTACATCCGTAGATGGTTATAAATATTCTATATTTAAAGTTTCTGCCATAGATGCTAAAGGTCAAAGTTCAATCGTAAAAATCAAAATGATAACTGAAGATGAGTTTGATTTTGGTTGTTCATATTTTTGTGTTCCGAATATAAATCGTGTGGCTAATATAAGTGGGAGAAATTCTTTTGAAAAAGTTTGGGTCAGCCCAATCATTATACCTTGTTCAATTTATCTTCCACAGTCAGTTTCTACTATGGAAAAGCTCGAACAGAATAGCGACTTTGAATCTGCTATTGAATTGATATATGAAAGCGATATTCACACATATAGTGCAATGTTTGGGTCTTTAGATGTTGCTAAAAGAGTATTACCTTTCTTATTATCTAATCCAAGTTCCAAATTCTATAAGGATCATTACAGAATTTACAAGCAGAAAAAAGATATAGTAGCAATCGCTGCATTATTTGATTATACAGACTCATCGTGGGATTCGGACATTGTATTAAAAGCTTTTGGCGATGCTGGAGTTGAACCACCTAGTTCCTTTGACAATGCTGTTTCAAGCATGAAAAAAGTGTTTAATGATTATTTGGGATCTAGTTTTTACTTGGTTGATGATGTTTGTGTTCGCGAAGAATATAGAAATCAAGGAATTGGCAGTTCTATGGTTCTATATTTGATAAATAAAGCTGAATCTGAAGGCAAGTCGATTCGTCTGACTGTTGGCGAAAAGAATAAAATTGCGTACCATATGTATAGTTCTTTAGGTTTTGTTCCCCTCGATAATGAAAACCTCCCAAATGATTCTCATGTTGGATATGTTCACATGATCAAATTATAAATTTTTGTTTGTTTTCTATAGTATGATTTCTTAACGAATAACTTAATGATTATTAAAATGAAGAAACGTTTTTGATTACTTTTGAAACAAGCTCTATTATCTTGCTAGGGTTTGTTTCAGTTCCCAAATCATCAATTACATCTACCAAGTAAGGATGATCATTGATGTTTTTCTTGACCTCATCATAAATGGTTTTAGCTGCATAACCTGTACTGCCTATTGGAATAATAATGTTCTTATTCTGCTTTGCTATTTCATATTCTTCTAAGCAACCTTCTGAATCTATAACTCTACCAGAAGATTTATCCAGCTTATTTCCAAACAGAAAAATAGACACGCCTGTTTCATGTAAAATTTCTTCTCTATATTCTCGCCATAATTCTTTTCTCTTGGTAGGATCGACAGTATTTTGTGGAAACGGACGAAGACTAAGATGGTCATCCAGGTGACAATATTTCTTAGCTTTTATCGTCTCTAGCACCCCATTAATAATAGATGATCCTATTCCTAGTCCGAAACCAGAATAAATACGACAATCAAAATCAATCAAAGCAGATGCTAATTGCTTTGCAAGTAAATTAGTTTGTGTTTCATCCCACGGCAAAGTATAATCTTCTGACGCACCGGAAATAAACACATTCTTGTATTTTACTCTAAGTTCAATTTCCCGAAGAATTTCTGTTATTTCAGAAAATGAATCAACATATACAGTTTGAATTCCATAATTTTGTAGATTATCAATCTGCAGTTCCTGTTTAGCCTTGGCATAAGCAAAATCATCTGCATCAGAATAATCAGATTTCTGTACTCTTCTAGAAAAACAATAATGTTCTGGGCAATTAGTGCCCAAAAGTGTGTGGATCTGACTTAACACATAATCAAGATTTGGATCCGTAAAACTAAATCCAATAAATAAAAACGTCTTGGTTACCAAATCTCCTTGCAAAGCTGTTCTAAAGAGTGGACGATTAATCGAGTACAATTCATAATCTGATTTAGTCAACACAGCTTTAGCTGGGTGATTAACATCACCATGCATTTTATAAACTACAGCGTCGCGATCATGCCTCGTCAAAGGCAATTGGTCTGATTCAGATTTGACGTCGGGATTTCTATTAGCATCTCTTATACCATTCTCCAATAATTCATCGTAGTTAGTAGTCCAATATGTAGAGATTGGTAATCTAGATATTATTTCTATATTTTCGTTTGTCTTTACATTTTTAGAATAAGCATCAAGAATCGCTTGATTGATAGAAGATGACGATTTTCTTTGATTTTTAAAATATTGTGCCACTGCAAGAAGATCTGTTTCTTTGTCAACGCTTAAATTAATAGCAGAAGCCAAGGGACTAACTAATTCTTTCCAATCAACATATCCTGAGGGTCTAGAAAGACCTGCTCCAGCAAAAATAGCTGCGTTACCCTCAAGAATAGCTCGTGTATATTTTCTTATTAATTCGTCTTTTTCAATAGTCATGCTTTTGCCTCTCCCATCACCAATAACGAAATGGTTATGTGTTTTATAGTTTTTCCAACATATGGTCTACCATTATGTTGAAACTATTCTGTATTCTTTCCCTAATTAATCTGCTTTTAATTCTATCGTCATATTTTCGAGCATAACCAAAACACAGTTGGAAATCTCACTCAATATCCATTGAATAATATAATAATATTATTTGATATTAACACATTGTCTGATGTTATCAAACGCCTCAAATCAAATTTGTTTTGAATAAGTTGTTCATCATGTTTTATAGCAAATATCTCTAAGAGACAACAAAAAGCAGTAGTAAAAATGCGAAATTAACAGGCTCCCTAATTCAGTGCTGAGTGGGTTTGTGATTCCTTTTCATCGCTAATTAACTTCACTTCATGCTGAATATTGCTAAGTACAATTTGCGACATCCTGAAATTCTCTAATCTTGTACTATTGGTTGTATTCAGAATGCTTCTATATACATAGATACAAACAAATATAAGGATTATCGTTGCGAATATTAGACATTGATATGCTATTGTCAAAGACAACATTTCTCGATAATAATCTATTGTTTCTTGAATGGGAATTTTCTCAATTGCACTCATGCCTTCTTCTTTCTTCCATAGAACCATTAAATAATTACTCCATGAGTCATATATCTTATTAAGACCGGTAACGCAAAATGAAACAATAGCTGAAATCGTAATCGTAGCATAACTAATGTTTGCCTTGTTCTTATACTCTACAGCTTTGAGATTAAACCCGTTTTTAAAGGTTTCAAAACACTGTGAAAATTTCACTGACAATTCCGAATTGGCGCCTATCTTATTAATCATGTTTGAGTTTAGATCACTTGCTGTATCAACTGTGTAGTTTTCAAATTTAGGGTCTTCATTGCTAATAACAGCAAGAATGTAGTATTTAATTAAATCCATTCGCTCTTCTCTCTTAGCATTACGAATTTTCTCAATCGTTTCAGATTTGAAATAACTGCGTACAAGAAAGATAAGTATTCCAAGTGATAATAATATATAAAACAAAACTGGACCCAGTATATGCCATACATCAGCTGTCTGTTCTATGAAATCCGCACAAAATAGACCAATTAATAAAGCCCCAAATGACAAGTAATAAACAGCATGGTACCATTTGAAGGCGTTCTTATTTATCAATCCGAAACACGAAAAAATTATAAATAATACAATTCCGGCAAGAGCAAAATAATATAGTATGGCAGCAATACTATTCGCACTTTTGATTACCGTTCTCACATAAGCAAAGAGCATAAGTTGAATAGCTAATATCAACCCATAAACATAAACAAATCCCAAATCTCGAAATCGCATGAATGACTTTAATTGTTCAATCTTACCTTCAACTATTTCGTATTCGTTTCCTTCCATACAAGTAACCCTCTCTTGTAATCACGTAAATTATGTCCTACGCGAATTATAATCAAATCTCACTCCCCCTTCTCCACCGCCACAATCGGGATGTCCCCCACAAAGGCGAAGGTGCAGAATGTGCCGTTATCGGAATCTGAGAGATCAACACCAAAATAGGCATCGTTTCTGTAGCCGTAATAATAGCCGTAATCCTTTTTCTCAGAAGGGTCTTGCAAGTGAACGCTCCAGTGGCCGTAGCCGTCATAGTCGGCTGATTCGATCTTGAGCTTCTTTAGGGTCATGAGGGTTTTGCAGTTGCCGAGTTTTTCGAGCTTGACATCGCTTCCGAAGAAATAATCGCGTACCGTTCCGTTGTAATATGGGACTTCCCGTTTCTCGGGCTCGATGCCGTTTGCGATAAAGATATCGCCGTATTCGTAATCATTCGGATCATGCTCCCACCAGGTTACGCCGAAGTCACTGCTGCCCTTATACTTGTAAGTCTGGCCGTTTGTCTCAACAGTTGCCCAGGTTGCGTCTTCGTCACGCACGCCCTTGATGCTCCTGAAACGGATCATCTTTCCGTCGTAATCAGTGCCTACCATTATGTAGAGCTTTCCGCTTTTTTCCATTTTTTCTTTATTCAGCTGTTCTTCTGAGCTGAGCGTCCTTTGTGTCTCCCGGCTCTCTCCCGCCTTCCCGCACGAGACGACGCCAAGTGTAAACGCTGCGACCAAAACCACAGAAATAAATGCTTTGACAGATCTCATATCATTTCCCTTCCCCATAACAAGATCAAAGTCACGGACGGCAGATCAGATCCTGCCGCCCTTCAAATGTTCCTGTTGATACTTTACTACTTTACAGAGATCCTTGTCTATTCAGCCCGGCACTTGTTTCTTACCCTGCCGTACTCTCGACCGGCGGCTCAGACACGCTGACCTTCCCCACGTCTTCGGGATATTTCCACACGATCGTGTATTCGACGCCGACCGCTTCGCCGATGCTCTTGACGTAGTTCTTGAGGAGCTCCTTGGCGTTGGAGCGCGCGTTGGCGAGAAGCGTCTGGTTCTTCTCGGCGGCATTCATCATCTCGTTCTGGGCCTGCCTGAAGGCTTCTGTCTGCTCTTCGGGGCTGGGCCTTTTCGCATTCGGGTCGAAATAAAATGAATCCGCATTAAGCGAGTCCTCGCTGACGATCGCGTCAAGGACTACGGCTTCGGGCAGCGTGATGGTTACGACGTTGTCGTCGCTGACTTCAACGCGAAGTTTGGAGACGTCGATGCCGATCGTGACGATGCCTTCGTATTCGACCCAGAAGCGCATGTTCTTCTTCTCCCAGAATTCGTACCATTCGGGATTGAGCTCGCGGTCGGATTTGGCGACGTTATGGAAATAGCAGTCGACCGTCGCAAGCTCTGCGATCTCGCGCATCTCGGTGATCTCGATCGTCTGCTCGGGCTTCTTCTCTTCTTCCTTTTTCTTGGAGTTGCAGCCGGCCATCGCAAGGAGGAGGGCGAATGCCAGGACACTGCTTATGAGCTTCTTCATCTTATGTCCCTCCATACGAATTTGACGGTGTATTTCTCGTCGAGCTTCTCGACGAAAGGCATTACGAGGCCCTTGATCAACCTCTCGCCGTTCGCCTTGGCGTATTTGTAGATCTCGGCCTGGTTCCTTGCCTTCTCGGCGACATCCTGCTTGCAGATCTTGTATGCGTCGGCGGAGATCGTCTCTGTCTTGACCTTCTTGCCGACGACTATGTAATCCAGTTCTTCTATCTTTACCTTGGGCTCGAAAACCTCGATCGCCGGCAGACTTATAACTATCTCTTTCTTATCGTCATCTTTTGTAATCTCTATATTATTGATGTCAAAGCCCGCGTTGACGGTGGCGGTGTATGCGACGTAGTAGTCGACTTCTCCGGGCTTGTCGCTGTTATAGACGGTTGCGACGCCGTTATATACAACTTCGTAGGTTGAGAGGGAACTGTTCTTTACGACCTTCTCGAGTGTCGAGACGGCGTCGACTTCCTGGGGCGCGGGGCCCTTATTTGCCTTTGAGGAATTGATCACGAAGATCAGGACCACTGCAGCTATGCACACTGCAACGATCGCGACGCATACGGCGATGACCTTAGCTTTTCCGTATCCTCCGATACTTCTGATAGCTCTGGCTATTGCTCTTGCATTCCTTTCTTCTCTGTTCATAAATGGTCTCCCTTTAAGCCGAAAGCCGCCCTTGTTCTGAACTTATTTCCACTATACCTTTTGACAATTTTCAAAACAACCTGTTTTTTGGGGAAATGCAAGGAACTGCACTATTTGGCTGCACGCACCCCCATCCCCATCCTCATCCAAGTTAAGGATTTGTTGCCTTCCAGGCGGACAAAAAGAGCAACATTTAGAGCAACATTGCCAATGTTGCCTTCTGTGTTGCCTTCTAAGCGGACACAAAGAGCAACATTTGAAGCAACAATTCTTAACCGGCGGCGGAACAATCGGCAACTATGCTATTAAGCCTATTAAGCGGGTATAAAAACAGTCCAATTATTGACACCCTTGTTATGAAATAATTCTAATGGGTGTTGCCCACATGACACAGGCGGTTACCTCCATTCTCCTTCGAGAGAAAGGGGGTGGTGCGATATGAGTCCATATGAAATACTTATCGTGGTTTTTACCGTGATAGCTATAATCGTAGGAATAATCGTAGAGTACATAAAAAAATGACCGCCCCTCTAGTAAAGCTGCGGTCATTTATTTGATCCATTTCTGAGGTAACCGTCTAGTGGGTTACACCTCTTATGTGATTATTATACTACGTTCACACCTATTAACAATACGCACAGGTTTAATAACTGAAGCTCAACTATATCAACTTGGCATTTGCAAATCTGTTACAGCAATGTCCACGGGATATCGTAGTCCTTTTTGTATGTGCTGCCCCTATCCGCAAAAGACTCGTCGCCGTATTTCTGTTTGCGCCATTTCTTGGCGGCAGTTCTCTTGAGGTATTTTGCGTTCCTGCTGATGCGGCTGACAATGAAGACTTCGCCGCCGATCTTCTCGAAATACGGAATGCAAATCGATGTTCCTCTCGGAGTCTTTACCCATGTTTGACTGACGCGGTATTTCTGGCGGGTAACACTATAGCCCCAATAGTAGTACTCGCCCTGCTCAAAACTTCTGGCTCGCGAAAACTTTTTATGCGCAGTCTCATACCGCCTCTGCCGGTGCAGAGACTTCTGCTTTGAATCGAGATAGTCTTTAACCTTAGACATGATCAGTACACTCTCTTGAACTTCTCTCCTTCATACTTTCTTATGGGATTGCCTCTCTCGATCTCTGTGTGCTTCTGCCACGCATCGTTTAAAGCGTCGGCGTTATTCTCTTCCTGCTTTGCTGCAAGGATGCTCTGAAGGCGCTTTATCGCGCGGTTTTTGTTCTGCACCTGGCTGCGCTCTTCAGTGCATGTGACAACGATCCCTGTCGGCTTGTGGCAAACCCTCACGCCCGTCTCGACTTTGTTGACGTGCTGGCCGCCTTTGCCGCCGCAGTGCATCGTCGTGATCTCACAGTCTGACAGGTCGAGCGCGCCCACAGTCTCAGCTTCCCTGATCACATGAACATCCATGTACCAGTTTTTCCTCTGATGGCCCGGTCTTATGGTGCTCTTCCACACCCACAAGACCGTGCCTTCGAGCGAAGTTACATCGCAGTCAAATTCCATGACCGCAGACTTAAACCCGTGCCCAGAATAGTCCTCATTGACCGATACGATGCGCGAACCTTCATATTCCTTGAGAAGAGCTTTGCAGAGCTTCTCGACGCCCACAGAGCACTCTGCGGGTCCTTGTCCTGAACTTATCTGTAATAACATCCTTACCTCTCTTTCCCGGCCTTGAAATTGTATATAGGCTTTACGATCTCTTTTACTTCAACGGTATCCGCGACGGCGGACAGGATCTCATCGATCCCTCTGTATGCGACGGGCGCTTCATCCAAAGTCTCGGCGCATATGGAAGTGCAGTAAATGCCCTTCATGTCTTTCTTGAATGAAGATACCGTGTAGTTGTTCTGAACCTCAGTTCTCTTGAGCCTGCGGCCCGATCCGTGCGGCGCAGAACAATTCCAGTCGGGGTTGCCTTTGCCGGTGCCCAGGATCACTCCGTCACGCATGTTTACGGGGATTATCACGTTCTCACCTTCAAGCGCCGAAGCAGCGCCTTTGCGGAGGATCTTCGTGCCGTCAGGAAGAACGCCGATGTAGTTATGGATCGACTCATAGCGCTCCTCTTCCTTCCACTTCATTCCCTTCAATATCTCGTGAAGGATTATCTCCCTGTTGAGCGATGCGTATGCCGTAGTGACAGCCACATCGTGCAGATAGTCGTCCATCAGGGTGCCCTCAACATAAGCTGTCTCATACGGAACATTTCTGCCCATGTTGACGAGCCTGCGGCGGGCGCTTTCGGTGTAGTGATCAGCGACATCGACGCCTAAGTGCCTGCTGCCCGTGTGGATAACGATGTAGTAACCGTCAGAACCCTTATCGACTTCGATAAAGTGGTTGCCGCCGCCCAATGTTCCAAGGCTCTTTAAGGCCTTATCAACATTGACCGAACGCACGCAGCGAAGCTCTGAGATCAGGCCGAAGTCAGCCTTAGAATGCGGCGCTTTCCTGATCTTAAATCCTGCCGGAACGTTCCCGCGGATAACGCTGTCGAGCTTCTGGAATTCAATGTTCCTCGCCTTGATCTTACAGACCAGCATTCCGCATCCGATGTCGATCCCCATGAGCTGCGGAATGACCTTGTTCGTGACGGTCATGGTAAGGCCGACGGGACCGATCTTACCGGGATGGCAGTCCGGCATTATCCTTATTTTCGAACCCAGCGAAAAATCGTTGTCGCAGATCGTTTGTATCTGGTATCTTGCGTAGTCTTCGATGTCTGATGCGTATACGATCGCATCAGCAAAATTTCCTTTTATAGTGTCCATGAATTTTCCTTTCGATTCTCGAAAAGGCATGCAAACAAAGCCTTACTAAAGGCGTATGGTTATGGATCACGCTGGAAATAGTTAATT
>JAEEGJ010009988.1_pt1 | contig 25028 bp, 18 predicted proteins | sample 8958761 | NCBI WGS metagenome assembly JAEEGJ01 (sample SAMN16246546, study PRJNA631951) | gut metagenome | biome: gut microbiome; feature: rumen; material: RS-attached | host: Bos | place: Iran: Karaj | collected 2018-10 | reverse complement strand
TGGTTGTCTCTGAAAAGTTTTCCCTGATATAGGATCCTGTCAACCAGTGTGGTCTTGCCGTGGTCAACATGTGCAATGATAGCTATGTTTCTAATGTCTTCCATCGTGTCTAAAATGAGCGTGCAAAATTACAACAAATTTCGTTAAGTGGTTTTTGTAGCATAAAAAAATATTGTCAAGGTTAATATAGATGATTTTTGATTGGTGGTTGTTGAAAAGTAGTTCGTTTTAATTAGAAAATGATGTTCTAGACAACTGAAAAAAGATGTATTTTTGTCGCATTAAATAAAATTATTGTTACTTATGAAGTTTTTTATTGATACTGCAAATTTGGAGCAGATAAAGGAAGCTCAAGCTCTTGGTGTTCTTGATGGTGTAACCACGAATCCTTCATTGATGGCAAAAGAAGGTATTGCTGGCAAGGAAAATATTATGAATCACTATCTTAAGATATGTGAAATTGTTGATGGTGATGTTAGTGCTGAGGTTATTTCAACCGATTACGAAGGCATAATCCGTGAAGGTGAGGAATTGGCAGCTTTGCATCCGCAGATAGTTGTTAAAGTTCCGATTATCAAAGATGGAATCAAGGCTATAAAGTATTTCTCTTCCAAGGGAATCCGTACAAACTGCACCTTGGTATTCAGCGTGGGACAGGCATTGCTGGCTGCTAAGGCAGGCGCAACTTACGTTTCGCCGTTCATTGGCCGTTTGGACGACAACTGCACCGATGGTTTGCAGTTGATTGGCGACATCGTTGAAATGTACCAACGCTATGGCTTTAAGACACAGGTTCTTGCAGCTTCTATTCGTCATACAATGCACATTATCGGCAGTATGCAGATGGGTGCAGATGTAGCAACATGCCCATTGAATGCAATTCTTGGTCTTTTGAAGCACCCGCTTACCGATGCTGGTTTGCAGAAATTCCTAGAAGATTATCACAAACTTAACAAATAATGTCTGTTCTTATCAGGATACATCCCGACAATCCTGCTGAGCGGACCGTCAGGCAGGCCGTCGAAATTCTGCAAAAGGGTGGTGTGATAATATATCCTACCGATACTGTTTACGGAATGGGTTGCGACATCACCAAGCCTAAGGCTGTAGAGCGTGTGGCTCAGTTGAAGGGTATAAAGGTTGAAAAGGCTAACTTTTCGTTTATATGCTCAGACTTGAGCCATCTTTCCGACTATACAAAGCCTATCGACAATTCGATTTTCAAGATGATGAAGCGCAACCTGCCAGGTCCTTTCACTTTTATTCTTGAGGCAAACAACAATGTTCCCAAGATTTTTAAACAGAATAGGAAGACAGTTGGTATTCGCGTTCCAGCTAATAAAATTATTGTCGAAATAGTAAAAATGCTTGGAAATCCGATACTTACAACTTCGTTGCGCATTGATGATGATATTGTTGAGTATCCAACAGATCCTGAACTTATTTATGACGACTACAAGAATAAGGTTGATGCGGTAATTGATGGTGGTTATGGTAGTTTATATGCATCAACCGTAATCGATTGTACAGGCGATGAACCTGAAATTGTCAGGATGGGGAGTGTAGAACCTGATATTTAATGTTTTTGTTAAAATTTTTAACAAGGAATAAATATTTTTCTTAACTTTGTCAAAAATAAATAATTTGAGTATGAAGAATAATTTTATCAAATTTTGCTTGGTCGCAATATTCATATTGTCGACAACATTTTCTTTTGCAGCACCACGTGACATTGTTATCACAACAAGTGGTAGGGTGTCGACTTTTTGTGTAGGAGCAGATGTCAATATTAAGGTATTTGCTACAGATACAACTGGGGAGATAACAAATTTCTCCTATCAGTGGTTGTATAGTCCAACTGCGATATTGACATCGGAGTCCGGCTGGATAGAAATATCTGGTGCAACACAAAGTGTATTGGACTTTGATAGTATTGTTGAGTCTAATGCTGGCTACTACTATTGTAAGGTTTTTTATGGTATGGGGAGTAACAAAAAGTCTCCAGTGATTCAAGTGGTGGTTGATAATGCTAAGCCTGCGATAGTAACAGTTTCGGCTCCTGCTGATCCTTGTGAGGGAACAGAGCTTCTTATGCAAGCAGAGGCAACGGGATTTACAACTCGCAATTGGTATCATGATGGTGAAGTCGTTTCTCATCTTGCAGAATATCGTGTTACATCAGCTTCGCTTGACGATTCTGGAATCTATTGGTTTGAAGTTGGAAATGCATGTGGTGATTCTGTTTATGGACCATTCGAGGTTTCTGTTGTAGAATTGCCTCGTATCACGGTGCAACCGCGTAATGCTGGTATTTGCGCTGGTGATGACTTGCATTTTATTGTGCATGCATCGGGTACAGATTTGCAGTACCAGTGGTATCACGATGGCGCTCCTTATCCTGCTGTAAATGGATCGGATACAAACGATACACTTACAATCGCACAGGCAGAACATGACACGGCATTTTATTCTGTTCCATTTCAAGTTCAGGTGTCAAATATATGTGCAACTGTAACTTCCATAAATGTTGGTACAATTGTGAGCGAAATGCCTAGCATTGTTGGAAATCCAATGCCAGAAACGGTTTGTGCCGGTACTGAAGTTTCTCTTTCTGCCGATGCTACAACCAATTATCCTACTGATACAATTACCTACCAGTGGTATCTTGAAGGAGTTCCGGTCGAAGGCGGTATTACCAATATAATTACATTTGCAATGGATTCGGCACACATGGGCGAATATTATTGCGAATTTACAAATGGTTGCGGTACTGTTCGTAGCAATAGTGCGCAGGTAATGGTAAAGATGCCTCCAACGGTAGAATCTCAGCCTGTTGATGTTTCGGTATGTGAAGGCGAGGAAGCTCAGCTATATGCAAAGATCACAGGTGTTGAACCAATACATTATAATTGGTATAAAGACAATGGCGAAGGTCTTGACTACACGGATATAACAGATGTAACTCCAAATATTTCTGGAAATCATACAAGTACCTTGGTCGCAAATCCAGCTTCCGAAGTTCATGAACATTACTATTATTGTTTGGCAACCAATGAGTGCGGTTCGGTACGTACAGACACTGTGTTCATAATGGTAAACCAGCATATTCAGGTATATCCTGCAATGCCGGCAACATTTTCAGCATGTTCGGGTGTAGATACTATTATAAGTATCGCTGATCGTGTTTATCAGGGTTCTGACCTTCTTGATGAAGATGATTTTGCAGAACAGGGAATAACATTTGCTTGGCACAAGCAGGGCGAAACTGAAATAGTTTCAACTGAACCATATTTGCATTTTAGTAATTTGCAGGATGATGAAGCAGGTCGCTATGTTTGCGATGTTACAAATTCTTGTGGTACAGAAGAAAATGGTCCTATCTTGATTAGCGTTATTTCTTCGCCTGTAATTACTATGCAGCCTCATGACTTGGATGTTTGTACTGGTGGAAGCCTATCGCTTTCGCTTACCGCAGAAGGCGATGGTCTTAGATATGCATGGTATCGCAATGACGAATATCTTGGAAACAATAGTCCTACATATAATGCACCGACAGTTGCTGCTCAATATGGCGGTTTGTACTATTGTAAGGTTGAATCGGAACACGGTTGTCCGACAGCTTATTCCGATACAGTTATGGTTACTGTAGGAACAACTCCTGCAATTACTTGGCAACCAACACCTCTTGTTGTGGCATTGTGTGAGGGTGACGAATATGAACTTACAATGACTGCTTCGGGAGACGGTCTTCATTATCAGTGGTATAACAATGGTGTCGCATTAAATGGACAAACAAATCCTAACTTGCATATTGATCATGTAGTTCGTAGCAATAACGGTGTTTTCTATTGCATTGCTTCAAATGCTTGTGATGAAGCCCGTACAGATAATGCTACTCTTACTGTAAATAATGCTCCCGACATGACTCTTGGTCCAGACCTTAATCCATGCCGTGGCGAAACAGTAGTTCTCGGTCCACAGGGACAAGAAGAATACGGACATTACTCATGGAACTTCGGAACCTGGGGTTACCAGCCTACATTGACTGTTTCTCTTAGCGGTACATATATCCTTGAAGTGTCAGATTCTGCTCATGGCAACTGCGTTGCTCGTGATACAGTAGTTGTAACATATCACGATTATTTTGACTTTAGCCATGCTAATTTCGATACAACTCCTATTGTAACTTGTGGAGAATTTATCCTTGATGCAGGTGAGGGTGCTGCAGAATATGTTTGGAGTACTACCGATATTACAAGTTCGATTACTGTAGGTATGAACGGATTATATATGGTAACTGTTGATGGAGATGGTTATGGATGTACAACATCTGCGGGAGTAAATGTTACAATCGGTGAGGAAATTGTGATTAACCTTGGCGATGATTTCAGCGCTTCTGTTGATTCTGTTGTAGAAATTGGCGTTCCAGCAGTATACGAGTCATATATGTGGAATACCGGTTTTACTGGCCCAAGATTGACAGTTGATGGTTCAACATACGGAATAGGTCCACATACTTTCTGGATTCAGGTTACGACTGGTGGTTGTTATGCTACCGATTCAATAACGATTAACTTTATTGAAGGCGGTTATGTTGATGAGACATCAATGCCTATTGCAAGTATCTATCCTAATCCGGCAAGCGATTATGTGAACATCGTTTCTGCAAATGGTGAGATGAATTCAATACAAATTTATGACATAACAGGAAAATTGGTTCAGAATATTAATCTTAATGATGAATCAGCAACTCTGAACGTCGCAGCAATGGTTGATGCAACATATTTTGTCAGAATAATATATAAGGACGGAAATATGAGTGTCAGCAAGCTTATAATAAATAGGTAATGAAAAAATCGAACATTAAAACAAAAATAAGAGGTGCTTACCTTACTTCGGTGGTAAGCATCTCGCTTGTTTTGTTACTATTGGGTATTGTAGGACTTTTGGTGCTTAATGCAAGGCAGATGTCCGACTATGTGAAGGAAAACCTTTGCTTTTCGCTAATTATAAACAATGATGTAGCTGAGCCTGACATTAAGCAGTTCCAGAAGACTTTGGATACGCACGAGTTCATAAAGTCAACAGAATACATTACCAAGGAAGATGCAGCAAAGCAGCTTCAGCAGGAGTTGGGTGAGGATTTCATTGAGACTTTGGGTTATAACCCCTTGTCGCCAACTATAAATGTATATTTGAACTCTGATTATGCAAGTCCCGATAGTATTGCCAAACTTGAAGGATTTTTCCTGTCAAAGTCTGGTATAGTAAACGAAGTTTCGTATCAGCAGAACCTTGTAAATCTTATTAACGATAACATACGTAAAGTCAGCGTTATATTATTAGCTCTTAGTGCATTGTTTTTCTTGATTTCGTTTGCACTGCTAAACAATACAATTCGTTTGCAGATATATTCAAAGCGGTTTATTATCAATACAATGAAATTGGTAGGAGCGAAGAAAAACTTTATCCGCCGGCCTTTCATTGCTTCGGGAGCCTTGCAGGGACTTGTAAGTTCGTTGATAGCAATAGCGCTTCTTTATGCGATAATATATTTTGCAAATGCACAGTTGGGCGACCTGATAGGAACAATAGATCCGTGGGTAATCGCATTGCTTTTTGTTGCAGTTGCTGTAATCGGAATTTTGTTATGTGTTTTTGCAACTCTGTTGTCTATAAATAAGTATCTGCGTTTAAAAACTATAAACCTATACTACTAATATGATTAGAAGAAAAGAAGACGCTGAGGTTATTATTGCCGAAAATGTTGCTGGTGGTAATGCAAAAATCTACAAGAACATGATGGTTAATGCATCAGAAATGCTTGGTATGGGACGCATGGTAGCGCGTGTAGTGTTGCCGTCTGGAAGTAGCATTGGCGAGCATGCCCATGTGGATGATGCCGAATTGTATTATATACTGAAAGGCGAAGCAACAGTTACTGATAATGACAAGACCGAAATATTGCATGCTGGCGATGCTGTCTTTACTGGAGGTGGTGCTCGTCATAGCATAGCAAATATGACAAGTGAGGATGTAGAGTTTCTTGCTGTAATTATTGAATAAGGAAATTTGTTTTTGTTTCTATAAGCGTGTTTCTTGGGAAATGCGCTTTTTTTGTTATTTTCTCCACTTGGCTAGTTTCATGTATGCTACTGATGTAATTAGGAGAAGAGTTCCGTAAAGAACTTCGGTACACCAAATCCATTCAATGCTGAGATTCCATACGCTTGAGCTCAAATACAGATAAACCACATAAGCAACAAGTACGCAAGCTTCAAGAAGCAGTGCCGACAGTGTATGTCCAGTTCCCGAAATAAACTCGAAGTATATCATGGCTGGTGCAAGGACAAGTGTTGCAACGAGGATAACATATATGGTGCTTGCCGAATTTGCAGCGAGAATAATGTCATCGGTGTAGATTCGTGCAATGTACTGTGGTGCACATACGCAAATTATTACAAGCGGAATTATGGTAGCCAGGCTCATCTTGGCTATTTTTACCAAAGTGCGAGGTATTTCATCTTGCTTGTCGGCTCCTATAAGTCTGCTGGTAAGTGTGTTTGATGTAGCACTGAAAGCAAAAACTGGAATTGTTACCAGCATATATACGCTTCTTACTATACCCGACACGGCAATTGGCATTTCGCCGGTATGTTCTATCATTGCAAAGAAGACAAACCAGAGTCCGAACGACATAAGCCGTTGAAGCATAGTTGGAAATGCTAATTTTAATACGGATTTCAAGAGCGGTAATTCTATTTTTCCGAATTCGAACAGGGCATATTTGTGGAACGGAATCATTTTTAATGTATGGAATACAAAAAGTAGCAATGCAGAAAGTTCTGCGCATACCGATGAAAGACCAGCGCCCCTTATGCCCATTTCGGGGAAGCCCAAGTTGCCGAATATCAGCGAGTAGTCGAGGAAAATATTCACGGCAGCCATTAATATGGTTGTGTAGGTGATTATTTTGGTGTTAGATAGTCCTATGTACAGCGACCTGAATAGGTAGTTTATGCATACGATTACAATTCCGTAGTGTCTGTAGTTGGTAAACTCGACTGCGGCCTCATATACATTGGGTGAATCAATAATTAGGTCAAGTAGAATGTCGGAAAAGAAATGCATTATTATCCAAAGCGTTATGCCAAGGATAGTTGTAAAAAGTAGTCCGTGTTCAAACACTACTCCAATTTGTTTGAAGTTTTGCTCTCCGAATCTTCTTGCAATTATTATTTGTACACCGATGGCAAATCCCATTGCCAATGCTGTGAAAACCAAGTAATATATCCCAGCAAGCATTACGGCACCGAGTTCTATGTTTCCAACGTGACCGATAAAAATGGTGTTCACGAATACCATAATGGTTTGTGCAAGGTTACCGAATATGATCGGGTAGGAAATTTGCCAGATTTCCTTGTTCGTTACCGATAGTGCTGGTTTGTTGGATATTCCTTTCATTCGGTTATTGCTTGATAATCTTGTATTTGTTCGTTACATTATCTGAGAAAATGCTGATAATGTACATTCCGTCCGGGAAATCTTGTAAAGTTATTGCATTATGTCCGATGGAAAGGTCTCCATGCACAATGACTCTACCGCAGATATCGCTGATTGTGAACTTACCATTGTCGCTGTAGTATTCAATTGTAAAGTTTCCATTTGATGGATTTGGGTATATTCTTGTCGGATCGTCTACTATATTGTCGTTGTCCACAAGTATTGTATTAACTTCAGCGAATTCAGATTCGCCATGGCTACATACGCTCGAAATTGTATAATAGTTGCCTTCGGGTATGACTGTCGACGAGGTTACAAATGTCGTGTCGGTTGTGTTTCCAATAATTTGTCCTGATTCGTATATGTTGTATGATATTGCGTTTGGAACAGGAGACCATACAATAGAATCGCTATATGTCGTTATGTAACAGATGGCATTTTCGGGAGCTTCACAAGTTTCGTGAACAATAGTAAAGCAAATGACGGTATCGGTATATATGTTGGTGTTGCAGTCTGGGCGAATTGATAAGCAATGTTCGCCATCCGACAGACCGTTCAATGTGATTATGTTTGACTGGACACCTGTTTCTATCATGTTGCCATTATCGTATATGCTTATTGGCTCTGTAGGGTATACTTTGTAGCCCGATATTTTTATGTCGTCGATGCATAGAAAGTTTTTGTTATGCGAGATGTTCCTTATAGCTACATGTTTTGCGGAATCTGGAACTGAATATGTCTTGAATGTCCAGTTGTCGGGATCTACCGAACCTTTTACTGTGCAAGAGTCCAGTCTTATTATGGTATCCGTTGTTGTATAGTAAACTTCCATTGTTTCCCAGTAGTTTGACAGGTGGCTTCCGCGTACATAAAATGAAAATTCGAAGTCGTTTATGAAGTCAAGTTCTCTGCTGAATATCCAGTCGTTTGTTGACATCGATGCGCTTCTGATGCTTGCAAGGAACTGTTTCCCTGAATGTGGGTGTATCTGTGTGCCGAGATTTGAATCGTCCGAATATACTTTTTCTGGATTTAAGGCAATGAATGCCATCTTCTCTCGACTGTTCATAAATGTGTAGCCTGATATGTTTGCTGTTTGTGAATCGTCGCCGTCGATGTATGTCCATCCTTCGATTCCTTCTGGGTTAATGGTAAATGGCGGATAAGTATCGGTGTCATCAAAGTCATCGAAGATGGTAAAGTGTTTTACTGTTATGTCATTCCATGTCAATGTGCAACTATCATCGGAGTATTGTGCTCTAATAATATCAGGGGCATAGCAGTCTTGTCCGTTCTGTGATATTGAAAAATAGCGTTCTATTGTTGTGTCGTTGTATTCAATAGTGGCTGTGAAGTCAAATTTGTGTCCGTATGCTGTTGCATTTGAGATACTAATGTCGAAGCTGTTGTTTTCTGCAGTTTCGTTTGTCTGCAATGGTGCATAAAATGCAGAATCAGTATTAATTTCGATAAATTCATCATCGCAGGATATTCTCATCATTATGCTATCTGATGGCATATCACCGAGATTTTTGATTGTTACGCTAATGTTTGTGCTTGTTCCAGAATTAATGGACTTGGGTGAAACTTCACTTATTTCGATATAAGGTTTACCCGATTCTATTACAGGAATACTATCGTATATTGTTGAGGTATTGAAGGCAGTAACGACGAGCAAGGCCTTTCCTTTGTGCAGATTGTGTCCGATGTTGGTTATGCCTCTTGAATTTGTAAAGCCTTTATAGTAGTTTCCGTCCTGAGATATGCATACTAGTGCGTTTCTGACAGGCGTTCCGTTTGATGTTATAGTTGTTGTGTATGAGTTTCCTTCGATTACAATATTTGCAGATGATTCAATTTTTTCTGGAGATTTTGTGCGAAGTTGCAGCGATGCGTCACCGAAGCTTATCCATGTCTTTACGGTTTCGATGTCGCTGGCTTGAGCCGATTCGCAAAGCATGAGGTAGAAAGCGTTGAGTATGATAGAACCCCAATGTGTGCGCTGTTCGTTGGTACTTATGCCATTGCTTGTCGAATCGGAGTCGTAGTCGTATCCGCCAGAGAGAATGTCGTAGAAATAGTCCTGTCCACGCATTGGCGGATTCCATGGTTGGTTTATGCTCGACATGAGAGTTGCAACGGCTCCGCCATGTTTGGCTTTCAGCCATTTTTCTGCGAAGCAATCTTCGGAGTGGAATGCACCATTTCGGCAGGCTACTGAAACAATGAATGGTAGTTTGTCGCCATTGCTACTAGATGTTACACTTGCGCCTCCATAACTTCCAGTAAGCCAGTAAGAACCGCTGCCGTGTCCACAATATGCTATGCTTGAAGCACCGAGATTTATACTGTTTGACAATACATTCGACGAAACGTTGGCTCCTGAATCGTAGTGCTCTGAATGAATATTGAAAGTGAAATTAGACAGTTTATTGTCGTATATTTTGGCTACATGTTCATAGTCGAGTTCGTTGTCATCGCCAGGACCTTCGTTGGAACCGATTCCTATGAATTTATCGTACCAGTCGGGATATTTGTTTGGATTTTTTTCGTAGTTAATGCTTTTTTGCACTTGTATTGCAAGTTCTTCTGCGTTTGTGCACGAAAACCTGCCAATGGCAATATCTGGATAGTTATCGTTGCCCGATACGCAACCAAGAGCAGGGTCGGTAGGGCAGTCGTAGCAGGTTTCGGTTCCAAGTACATCCGATTGTATGTCGTTCCAGTCGCCAACAATTTGAACATACATCAAATTGGGATTCTGGCTGTACGCTTGGGCAATCTTTGTTTTGACATTTTCGGCAGAATCGCAATGCCGTACAATTACATTGAATCCCATTTCTCGTTTCCACCTTATGTATGGTTCGATTGCACTGTCGTATATTTCTGGTGTGAGGACAAGAATATCGCCATAATCATAGTTCGGTAACACAATAGCCTCGCGAGTATATTTTCTGTCTATTTTCAAGGAAATTTTGTCGAATATACGCAAAGTCTTTCTTGCTGCGTTGTATTGAAACGGATATATTCTGATGTTTACTTTTTTCTCTTTGTGGTAATAGAAAGGATCTTCTATGACAATGTTTGTCTCAGGAAAAAAGATGTTTTTTATTGATTCTTGGTGTGTTATGTATGGAATAGAATCAGGGTTCTGATTTCTGTAGATTGTTCCTCGTGATGGAATTATTGGGAAATCAAGTTGTATGTCGTGGAATTCCGATTCGTTGGTATCAATTGAAATTTTGTCGCCGTCGGCTATGCTGATTGTTGTGCTGACAAACGGCAATTCTGGCCATCCTTTCTTTTCTATGAATGTGTTTTTACCTATGTCAATTCTTGAGAATGAACCTGATGGCTTTGAGGTTTGCTTTATGCTATATTTTTTGAGTTTAAATTCAATGCGAGTGCCGTCGTTTTCATCCGAAAATGTGATTGCATAGTTTTGCGACATTGCCGTTAGTACAGCAAATGCACAAAGAATTAGCATTAGCAACCTTTTCATGTCAATTATCTACAGCAATCAATTTTGTAACGCAAAAATATGAAAAAAATTGCATACTTGCCCAGACCATTTTGACTTATATCAATAAAAAATGGAAGTCAGTTGGCTTCCATTTTACAACTCTATTAATCAGAAATAGTTCTCTATTTTTCTTTCAGTTTGCTGTGGAATTCTGGTTCAAGTAATTTCTTGAATTGTTCAGTTGAACCTTTAGGAATATAGATGTATTTTAAATTTGGACATTCTTTAAATGCGGTTTTAAATATGCTGATTATAGATTTTGGGAGAGAAACTGTCTTTAATCCAGAATCATAGAAAGAGTGCTTTTTTATTTCTGTAACAGAATTAGGAATTACTATGTTTTCAAGTGATTGATCGCCCATAAATATTTCATCCTCAATACATTCTAGTGTGTTTGGTAGTGTTATTGTCTTTAATTTCGGGCAGTACCAGAATGATTTCGGTTCAATTGTCTCTATATTTGAGGACATAATGATCTTTTCAAGCTCTGTACATTCAGCAAATGCACGTTCTTCAATCTTGGTCACGCTGTTTGGAATTGTCACCGACTTTATGTTTCCTGCATAGTGAAATGAGTTTTGTGCAATTGTCTTAATGCCTTCGGGAATAGAATATTCAGTAGCATAGTTTGTTGGCATATATGCAAATAGAACTTCGGAATGAACAGGTTCAGAAATTCCTGATTCATAGTAAGCCAGATTCCCTATTTTTTCAACAGAATTCGGAAGTTCCATATATGATAGCATTTCGCATTCATAAAATGCCCTGTCGCCAATTTCTACAACTGAATTCGACAAAGTAGCATATCTTAGTTCTCTGCAATTCATGAATGAATTAGCCGGAACAACCTTTACTTTGTCGCCGAAGTTTACTGATGTGAGTGACTGGCATTGTGTAAATGGAGGAAATTTTTCGTTCATTGCTTCACAATTGCTAGCATTGAAGTTGACAACAGCAAGTTTTTTGTTTTTAATAAAAGCGCTTGCACCTATTTCCTTTACTGATTCAGGAATGGTAATGGTTGAAAGTTCGCAGTTATAGAATGCAGAATCTTCGATTGTGGTTACCGAATTTGGTATTTCTATTTTACTAATGCCAATATTTGCAAAAGCAATTCTTGCTATGGTTTTTATTCCATTTGGAATGGTGGAATTTTTACATCCTCTAATGATTTTATTTTCGTTGGTAATGACTATGGCATTGCAGTTGTTGCGGCTGTCAATAGTCTTGTTTCCTTCTGCAACAGCGATGCTTTCTAATTTGTCGCAGTTTGCAAACGAGTTTGCATAAACTTTTTTTACTGATGCGGGAATTACGATTGATGTCAAATCCTTGCAGTCGCTGAATGCATATTCAAGTATAGCTTCCGTGCCTTCATCGATTTTGTATTCGGACATGTTTGATGGATAGTATACTAGGTTTTTACCAGTGTAAATCGGCTTTGTTATGGCAGTTCCCGTGAATACATTTTCTCCGCATTGTTCAATTATACCACCAATCTTTATTGATTTCAGGGCAGAGCAGTCCTTAAATGCTCCATTCCTTATTATTTTTACTGTTTTGGGAATAATTACAGATGTTAGTGTACTGATGCCAGAAAAAGCTTCTTTGTTGATAGCTGTTATGGCAAAGTCTATGTTTCTGTAATGTACAGTTTCTGGAATTTCAATTTTTTTGACATTTTCGGTATCTCCCTTAATGCCATTTACAATTACCGTATATGGACTTTCTTTTGAGGTTATCGTATATTTAATGTACTGACCAGTTTTGCATTTCATTGAGAAATTAGGATCGTTTGGTCCGTGGACTTCTGCTTGTGCAATTGCCAATGCGCTGTAGGCAATAAGGATAAGAATGACTGCTAACTTTTTCATATGATGATATTTTTTTGCAAATTTAATTTTTATTTTGTTTTTGTAGCTACTGGAAAAGACTTAATTGCGTGTCAGTTAGTCTATATGTAAGTCGGTGATATTTAGTGACTCCATGTTCTTCGATTGCTTTTCTGTGCGATTTTGTAGGATAGCCTTTGTTTTGGTCCCATTTGTATTCGGGAAATTCTTTGGCTATATTATACATATACTCGTCTCTGTATGTTTTTGCAAGTATTGAGGCTGCTGCAATCGACATGTATGTTGCATCGCCTTTTACAATGCACTTGTGAGGTATGTTTTGATAGGGAATAAACTTGTTTCCGTCAATAAGAAGTAGTTGTGGAATTACTTTTAGTCCAGAAACAGCCTTGTGCATTGATAGTATAGAGGCTTTTAGTATGTTTATCTTATCGATTTCGTTGTTGTCCATTGAAGCTACACAATATGATATTGCATCCCGTTCTATTTCGCTGCGCAGTTCATCTCTTATTTTTTCTGTAAGTTGCTTAGAGTCGTTCAGCTTGTCGTTGTGATAGTCGGGCGGAAGGATTACAGCAGCTGCATATACTGGTCCAGCAAGGCATCCGCGGCCAGCTTCGTCGCAACCAGCTTCAATGGTATTTTTTTGAAAAAATTGTTTTAGCATTTTTGCACTTGTTTTATTGCTATATCTATGCACTCCCATAATTTGTCTGCGGTGTTTTGCCACGAAAATTTTGCACGTTGCAATCGTCCTTTTTCGATTATGGATTCTTTTAAGTTGTCATCTGTGCAAATTTTGAACATATTTTCTGCAACTTTTTCGTAGTCTGTCGATTTGCATAAAAGAGCAGCATCGCCAACAACTTCAGGAAGAGATGTGGAATCGCCACTTATTATTGCCGTTTCTGCATGCATTGCTTCTAATAGCGGAATGCCAAACCCTTCGAAATGAGGAATGTATATTAGGCACTCGGCAGAAGCCATTACTTTGCTAAGTTCATCGTTTTCTAGTCGTCCTGTAAATATGACATTGTCTTTATGCGCCATACTGGAGTATACTTTCTCGATTGCTTCTGTCTTGTGCAGAGAGCCTCCAACGATTACTAAATTAATGTCGCATGCATATTTGTCCTTGAACAATTCGAATGAGTGGAGAAGTCCATCAACATTTTTGCGTGGGCTTAGGGCACCAACAAAGATGAAGAACTTTTTGCCTTTGCTGTATTTTATTCTCACTTTTTGCTTTTCTTCTTCACCAATAGGCTTGTATTCATCATTTGAGCCGTTGTAGCATACGGTGACTTTATCTTCGGGAACATTGTAAGAGTTACAAATGTCTTTTTTTGAGAATTCTGATACGGTTCCTAAATGTACGGCTTTATGTGCAAACTTAGCGAAGTATTTGTTGTAGTACCAGCTAGTGAGCCATGGAAGCTGTTTGGGATTGTGTACAAAGTTTATGTCATGTATGACATCTATTTGCGGTATGTTTGTTTTTAGCGATATGTATCCGTCTGTAGATACGAAAATATCGGCTCCAATTTTCTTCAGTAGCTTTGGAATCCTATATTCAAACCATAAAATCCAAAGAAAGGGGTGTCGGGTGGGAGGGGATAGGACTATTGGAGTAACATTGTTGGAAAAGACAAATTCCTTATCGGATTTTCTGTCGAAGATGAAAAAAAATTCATGTTCGGGGTGTTGCTCCGTAATGCGTTTTAATGTTTCGTATGTAAACCAGCCAATTCCTTCAAGTTTGCCTTTAAGTAGAAGGCGGGTGTTGACAGCGATTTTCATTTTACAGTAAACCTACTTCCTTAATTTTTTCAAGATCCTTAGGAGTATCAATGCTTACACTTTCATGTTCAGTGAAGGCAACTTTAATTTTGTATCCATTTTCAATCCACCTAAGCTGTTCAAGACTTTCTGCAATTTCAAGAGGAGTTTGCTCCAGTTTTGTGATTTCTAGAAGGACGTCCTTCCTATATCCATACAGTCCGATGTGTTTGTAGAACAGATGTTTGGTGATCCATGTCGTTTCCCTGTGTCCTCTAATGTAAGGTATTGTTGAACGGCTGAAATATATTGCTTCGTTATATTTGTTTATTACAACTTTGGGTTTATTCGTGTTGAATATGTCTTCCTTGTTATTTATTGGTTTGACAAGAGTTGCAATTTGAGTACGTTTCTTATTGAAACATTTTTTTATTTCTATTAGTTGTTCCGTTTTAATGAAAGGTTCGTCACCTTGTATGTTTATGACAACATCGAATTCCTTGCCTTCGGCTTCTTCTATTTTTAGAATAGCTTCAGCGCAACGGTCGGTTCCGCTCTTATGTTTTTTTGATGTCATTACATATTTACCACCGAAACTTTCTATTTCTTTCGAAATGCGGTTGTCGTCAGTTGCAACATATACAACGTCAAAGACTTTCTTTGCTTGTATATATACATTGTGAATCATTGTTTTTCCATTGATGTTTACCAATGGTTTGCCTGGAAACCTAGTAGATGCATATCTAGCTGGTATTATTGCTGCAATATTCATTTGAATAATTTATTTTCCGTTTTGCAAAAATAATTTATATGTCCGAAAGTATTTTTAAAATATTGGAATAATTACCAATAGTTAGTTGTGCATAAGTCAAAAAAAAGAGGCTGACCAAGTCAGCCTCTCTTTTCTCAATAAGAATTATTATTCAATAACAATCTTTTCTATAGAAACCTTATCACCAGAAATGACCTTGATGAAGTAAGTGCCAGCGGCCATATTCATATCGAAATCTACTGATGTCTGTCCATTGATTTCTTTTTCTTCAACAACGCGACCATTCATATCATAAATGATGTATGCCTGAGCATTGTTTTCGCCTAAGTTCATGTTGAACTTACCATTGCTAGGATTCGGGTATATTGAAATGCCGTTTGCAGTTTCGTTATCAACAGCAGAAGGTCCAAATTTTACTTCAATGGTGTGGCTTTCTTTTATGTTTATGAAAGTATAGCCAACTTCTTCGCCCATTCCTGCACCTTTGAGTGTAAGGACACCGTCAATTGTGAATTCGCTTACTGTATATCCAGGATTAGGTGTCATTACAATAGGCATAGATGCATTTTTCATTACTGGAGTAACGCCTGCTGGAGATACTGTTCCACCTGTTCCTACAACAGAAGTAGTTATTGTGTACGGGTATCTCATAGCTTCGTAATGTAATTCCCAACCTCTTGCTTGATCTTCTCCATCCGAAGTGAAATGGATATACAATGGAGTTCCTGAATGTTTAATTGAGTCAGTGGGTTCGTTGCCATCATAAAATGTATACAACAATTGTCCGTTGGCATCTTCACCAGAATAAATCTTCAGTTCGTCGCCTGCTTCTAGTTCAAAGTAATTGAAATATAATAAGAGTGTGTCTGTTTGGTAGTCATTAATCTTTATAACCCAGTCGCAGTCTGTATTATTCTTGTATAAGTTGGAGTAGCTACCATCGTTAATATTCCAGTGTTCTTCTTCGTAAACGCTAGTCTGGTTATTCATGCAATATGGAGCAGCTTCCAAATCTGGTACTGCAATATTGAAAATAACGCATTGTCCGTAAACGAAATTATAACTACCATCATCGCCTGGACCTGCGTGTGTGTTAAGGTTGTCGATTGAGAAGTAGCCGTCTCCGCTGCCGCCCCATCCCCAGTTCATGTGGAATGTTGTTGCACCAGTTGCATCGGTTCTGTAACCATCGCAAACCCATGCATGTCCCGAACCTGATGAAGGATGTCCGCTGTATATAAGAGGACGTTTCATATCAAGGTCTTCAATCAGCATCCTGCTCCATATAGAGTCGTTTTCGTAGTAGTGCTCGAAATTTTCTTCTGTGGTAGCACCATTGTCTCTATATTTGTAGTTAACACCGTTTCTGTAACCAAAGTTATATCTAAGTGCGTCTGCTACATAATATGTTTGTGTTCCAGAACCATCATATCCGTAATCCATGTTGATTGTTACTCCGCAGTGGAACATAAGTGTGGCAACAGCAAGTTTCTGTTCGTCGTTCCAATTGTAGCCGAATGAATTTGGCATATTGTCCCAATCGTATGTTGTTTCTGATAGATTTACAGTGTTCCACGAACCCCAGAAATAAGAAACGGTTCCGCTTCCTTTCTGTGGATAATTCCAATATTTCATAACCTGAGCCATTGCAGTTGCAACACATCCTGTATATGTGTGTCCGTGGTCACCTTGTGAGTGTTCCGGGCATAACATATTGTATGGATAGCTCTGGTTCCATTTGGTTTGTAACATAGCTTCAACACCGCGGGTGTTTGAACGTGTAGCGTTAATGTTCCAAGCTGCAATATTTTTTTCCGAAACATTAATGTTTTTTGCTTCAATTACATCCAATTGTTGCATATAATGTTTAATCCATTCCTGAGTTGCAGGAGCAACCTCGTTGAAATTGAATTCACCTTCGTCTGAGTATCCAAGGATTGGCGTGCCTCTTAAGTCTGCACATACAATAACGAATCCACCGTTTTCTAGGTTGAATACATGGTAGCAGTCCTTTCCTGTGGTTTCCGACTTTAAAAGTTCGTAAGAACTTATAGACATATTTGCTCTAGTCGGGTACTGAGACTTCATGTAGTTCAATCCATATGTCATAGCTTCCTTGTTTGTTACCGTTGTAGAAGCGGTCTGTGCGAATACGAATTGCACAGCTAACAGAATGACTATTACTAAACTAAATCTTTTCATACAAAATCTATTTTGTGTCTTTAATAATAAACGCAAAGGTATTAATTTTTTTTTAACTACAATTTCCGATTATACTTTTTTTCTTTTTTTTATTTTCGTTTTATTAACAAGTATTGTTTGTTCGTCTGCCTATATGTCGCAAGTTGTTATTAGTTAGTTATTTATCTATTTGTTCGCTTTCCTTTTTTCAAGTTCTTTGCGGTATGCAAACATTTCGTCCCTATACTTTGCAGCTTCTATGAAGTCCAATCTTGCCGATGCAGCTTCCATTAATCGTTCTGCATTCTTGATTGCTTTTTGCAAAGCCACGTCGTTCATGTATGGCACTACTGGGTCTGCGGCTATGTTCAGTTCCGATTCCACATTAATGTCGTAGTTTATGTTGCCTTGGTTCAGTGCGTTGGTGTTGTTAGACTTGACAATCTGTCTTGGCGTAATGTTGTGCTCTGCATTATATTTCATTTGCTTTTCGCGACGATAGTTTGTCTGGTCTATTGTCCGTTGCATAGAGCCGGTAATCTTGTCGGCATACATTATGACTTTTCCGTTTATGTTTCGTGCCGCGCGACCTGCGGTCTGCGTTAGTGAGCGGTCTGAACGCAAGAAACCTTCTTTGTCGGCATCAATAATTGCCACTAAGGAGACTTCGGGCAAATCAAGTCCTTCGCGCAGAAGGTTAACACCGATTAGTACGTCAAATAGCCCATTGCGAAGATCTGATAGAATGCGCACTCGTTCCAATGTTTCGACATCGGAGTGTATGTATTCGCATCGTATTCCATACTTGTGGAAATATTTGGTAAGTTCTTCCGCCATGCGTTTGGTTAGGGTGGTTACTAGAATCCTTTCGTCTCGTTCTGCGCGGATTCTGATTTCTTCCATCAGGTCGTCAATTTGGTTTTCTGTCGGTCTGACTTCTATAATTGGATCCAAAAGCCCTGTGGGTCTGATTATCTGCTCAACAATTATGCCTTCGCTTTTGTTGAGTTCGTAGTCGGCAGGCGTTGCGCTTACATATATCACTTGGTCAACCATAGATTCGAATTCAGGTAGAGTAAGAGGGCGGTTGTCGATATCTGCGGGAAGCCTAAAACCATAATTGACAAGATTTTCCTTGCGAGACCTATCTCCTCCAATCATGCCTCCAATCTGTGGAATAGTAACATGGCTTTCATCTATTACTGTTATGAAGTTCTTCGGAAAGTAATCAATAAGGCAGAATGGTCGTCCTCCTGGTTTGCGACCGTCAAAGTATCTTGAGTAGTTTTCGATTCCGCTACAATATCCAAGTTCCTTAATCATTTCCATGTCGTAGGTAACTCGTTCTTCAAGTCTTTTTGCTTCCAGGTTTTTGCCTTCTTTCCTGAAGTATTCTGCCTGAAGCACTAGGTCGTCTTGTATTTGCTTTATAGCGGCAATAGTTTTGTCTTTTGTCGTTACGAAGATATTTGCAGGATAGATGTTTGCTGTTTCCATTACTTCCAATTTCTCACCAGTGTATGGTTCAAACATATAAATATCCTCCACTTCGTCGTCCCAGAATGTTATTCTCAGTCCTACATCGTGGTGAGCTAGGAAAATGTCGACGGTGTCGCCCTTTACCCTGAAACTTCCTCTCTTGAAGTCTATGTCGCTACGGAAATAAAGTCCGTCAACAAGTTTTCTGAGCAGATTGTCGCGACCGATGTTGTCTCCGCGCGATACCTTTATAGTATTGGCGTGAAAGTCCTCTGGGTTTCCTATGCCGTATATGCACGACACAGAACAGACTACAATCACATCGTTTCGACCCGACAGCAGTGCGCTTGTTGCGCTCAGTCGTAGCTTTTCAATCTCGTCGTTTATTGAGAGGTCTTTCTCTATATATGTGTCGGTTGTCGGCAGGTAGGCTTCGGGCTGATAATAGTCGTAGTACGATACAAAATATTCGACTGCATTCTTTGGAAAAAAAGATTTGAATTCAGAGTAAAGCTGTGCTGCCAAAGTTTTATTGTGGCTTAACACAAGAACCGGGCGTCCTATGTTTTTTATTACATTAGCAATAGTAAATGTTTTTCCACTACCAGTGACGCCTAGTAGAGTCTGGTGTTTCTGCCCGTTGAGAATGCCGTTGGTAAGTTCTCGTATTGCTTGAGGCTGGTCTCCTGTGGGTCTATATTCCGATATTAGGTCAAATTCCATTTCCTTGTTAAAATTGGAAGTGCAAAGATAATAAAATGTTTGATGGGCAAAAGCCAGTTTCAGGTTTCAAGTTTAACTTCGTTGAGGGCTTCGCCGTTCATGGGCTACGCACGTTTCTGGGTTAACGTTTAACTTCGTTGAGGGCTGCGCCGTTCAATGGCAGGCACTGTTTGAAGGTTTGGGGCTTGCAGGCTCGAAGGCTCACAGGCTTGAAGCCATAACGTGCCGAACGTTATTACGTTTTGGCTGTTAGCCTTTCAGCCTGTTCGACTTTTAGCCATAATGGCTTCGCCGTTTCTATGGGCATACGCCCGTTTCAATGTTTAGCTTACGCTGAGCTAAAGGTTAACTTCGTTGAGGGCTTCGCCGTTCATGTTTCTATGTTTGATGATTCATCAATTATAAATCATCAAAGCTAAACTTGAATTTTTAAATATTTTTTGTTCCTTTGCAAAAATTTTTCTTATGAAGATTGTAAATATATTATTAATAGGTATAATGTTTTTGTTGCCGCTATTTTCTAAGGCACAAGAACAAGAGGAGGGTTGGTTCCGCTGCGGAACGGATTCTGTTTACGATGAAATGGTTAGACATAATCCGCAGATTGCGTTGAACAGAGCAAAACTGAAAGATTTTGTTCGTGAATACGTTCGGCAAAATCCAAGGGGTGGTGACGATGAAGTATATGTAATCCCTGTTGTTTTTCATGTCTTGCATCAGTATGGTAGCGAGAATATTTCGTACTCTGCAATTCAGGCTGCGATAGAACAGATAAACAAGGATTATAGGAAAATGCGTTCAGATACGGCATCGATAAAGGAGGAGTTTAAGCCGATAGCTGCCGATACAAAGATTGAATTTAGGTTGGCAAGGAAAGATCCGGATGGAAATTGTACCATGGGCGTTAATCGTATATATACATCAGCAACAAACAGTGGAGATGAGAGAGCCAAGGAAATTGCTGGAAGATGGGACAATTCCAAATATTTGAACATTTGGACAGTAAAGTCGATGAGTGAGAGTGGAGTTGCTGGTTATTCATTTTATCCGGAATCGTATGCTGGTGACGGCGATGGAATAATATTGCTGTATGACTACATAAGCAGGGCATTGACTCATGAAGCAGGACATTATTTAGGGCTTCCTCATCCGTGGGGCAGTACAAACGAACCTGGTTTGGCTGACAATTGTGACATAGATGATGGTATAGAGGATACCCCTAATACTATCGGGCATACGACTTGTTCTCTGAATGCAGTAACATGTGGTAGCCTCGATAATGTTCAGAATTTCATGGATTACAGTTACTGCTACCGGATGTTTACAAAAGGGCAGGCTGAATATATGCGTGCTGTGCTTAATAATGATGAATTTACCCGTATCAATCTATGGTCGCCTGAGAACCGTATTGCCACTGGCACCGACGATGATTATATTGATGAAGAGTGTTCTCCGATTGCCGATTTCGAGCAGAGCAAAGATATGATATGTGCTGGTTTTACCGTGAATTATAATGACCGTACATATAATACTACTTCTATTGATTATAGAGTGTGGAGTTTTGATGGAGGAGAGCCTGCGACGTCAAACGAAGAGTCGCCTGCTGTTGTGTATAATAATGGCGGTACGTACACTACTGGTTTGTATGTGGAAAATAGTGTGGGAGGAAATACTATTGAAAAAGAGAACAATTTGCGTGTATATGACAAAAGAGATGGTTATGAACTGCCATATACAGAGCGTTTTGAGACATCAACCTTTCCTCGTATATCAGGAAATGATGGTAATGATTTCTATGTAGAAAATTATAATCCAAACCCGTCTGGCGGTGGTGGTTGGTGGATTCCAAGAGACGAAAGTTGGATGCAAGTTTATAATGGCTACACAGGCAAGTCTATTAGGATTCGAAATGCAATGGCAGGAAGTTCAAATAATAAAATATATATGCCAAATATCAAGTTGGATAATGATACCACGGATCTTTTAGTTTCGTTTAAGGTTGCTTGTGCTAAAAAAAGATCAGACTCATATACAGATGAATTATTCTTTTATTATTCAACATCTTGTGGCGATACATTAAGGATGGGTAATTCTATTTCTGGATCCCGCCTTGTTACTGCAATTATGGATTCTCCGGAAGAATTTACACCAAGTGCTAACGAATGGAATGATGTGTCGTTTACGGTGCCAGCATCCTCCCTGAAAGGAGAAAATTTCCGCTTGATTATTGAAAGTAGAAGATCTTTTGGCAACACTATATATATTGACAATTTGACTTTTTCTCAGAGACCATCGGCTGTAGATACATATAAGGGAATTTCATTGTCTGCATATCCGAATCCTTTTAGGGATAATATTTTTATTGATGTGGATAACGCGGATGAAAATTGCAAGATTGAGATATATGATATGATGGGCAAGATGGTGTTTTCTGATGTATTCAGCGGTCAGCATATAAGTTTGGGCAATGCTTTTGAAAAGAAAGCAGATGGTGTTTATTTCTTGAAAGTATATAGTGCTGGTGCATGTGAGACAGTTAAGGTGGTAAAAGAATAGTAATGCAGAATTTTTAATAATAGCAAGATGAAAAAGTTTTTGATTATTTCAATTGTTGCATTGGCAACTGTGGCATTGTTTGCTTCGTGTGCTAAGGAATGTACATGTTCAAAGTGGACTGATGGTAAAAATACTGATACGGATCCAATCGTATACACTCAGGATGAAATAAATAGTCTTAATGCAAAGAACTGCGCGGGTTTGAATGATTACTACGATGCATTGGGACTTGGATATGATGAGACTATTGGCGCAGGAATTAGATGTGAATAGATTTGGTAAATAAAAAAATAAATTGTATTAGTATTTTTTGTATTTTTGTAGCATTGAATATTTTATGTTTAACTTTATAAAGTAATAAGAAAATGAAGAAGTTATTAGTAGTTTTGGCAGCAGCTGGTTTGTTGTTCGCAATGTCGTCATGCAGCAAGACTTGTACATGCACAGTAACTGTTGCAGGTGTATCAACAAGCACAGAAGTTAATCTTGATGATTATAAGGATCAGGATATAAAGAAGTGCTCTGATTTGGGTAGCGCACACATTTCTGGCTTGGCAAATTATGAATGCAAGTAGTAATATCAGTTTTTGCATGATAAAAGCCTCGGATTTTCCGGGGCTTTTTTGTTATGAATATTTTTTGTAGTTTTTTCTTGTTTATTTGATATAACATATATACTTTTGTACAGTTAATTTATTTGTTTAATTTAAAGTTTAATAAGATGAAGAAATTATTAGTAGTTTTAGCAGCCGCAGGCTTGTTGTTTGCAATGTCATCATGTGCAAAGAAGTGTACTTGTACAACTTATATGTTGGGCGAGGTTGATTCTGTAGAAGAATTTGAAGTTGGAATGGGTAAGGATCACAAGAATTGCGCAGATCTCCAGAAATATTTCGATGAGAGCCATGCCGGTTACGATGAGTCTATCAAGAGCGGTATTAAGTGCGAATAATTAATTACTACACACAAAAAAGGCTTCGGATATTCCGAAGCTTTTTTTGTTTATATGTAGTGAAAATAAATCCCGCTTATTTTCATTCTGAACTTGTTCCAGGATCTAATAAGCGGGATTTATATGTTCAAATTAGTATATTACTTCAATTTTGCCAAAGCTTCCTTCATGCGCTTAACTGCTTCGATAAGTCTGTCGTCGCTAGTAGCGTAGGAGAGACGCAAGCACTCGGGAGAACCGAACGAAATACCACCGACAGTTGCAACATGTCCCTTTTCAAGCAAGTACATTGCTAAGTCGTCGGAAGTGTTGATTTTCAGACCTTCTGCTTCCTTGCCCAAGAATGCGGAAACTTCTGCGAAGATATAGAAAGCACCTTGCGGAGTGTTGAGCTTCAGTCCTGGGATTTCCTTCAGAAGACCGAGAACTAGGTCGCGACGGCTCTTGAAAATCTTGGTCATCTTTTTGCATTCGCTGTTGCCAGCGTTGAGTGCTGCTTCGGCAGCCTTCTGAGCTATTGAGCAAGCTCCAGATGTGAACTGACCCTGCAACTTGGTAACGCCCTTTGCAATCCATAAAGGTGCAGCTATGAAACCGATTCTCCAACCAGTCATTGCATAACCCTTTGATACACCGTTGATAATAACGCAACGGCGACGAATGTCATCGAACTGGGCAATGCTTTCGTGTTCGCCTACGAAGTTGATGTGCTCGTATATTTCATCAGAAATTACGATAACTTCGGGGTGCTTTGCAAGAACATCGGCAATAGCCTTCAGTTCTGCCTTGCTGTAAAGGCTACCTGTCGGGTTCGACGGCGAGCAGATGATGATGGCTCTGGTCTTCGGAGTGAGAGCCTTTTCAAGTTGAGCTGCTGTCATCTTGAAATCCGATTCGATGTTGCACTTTACAACAACAGGAACACCTTCGCAGAAGCGAACCATCTCGATGTAGCTAACCCAGTATGGAGCAGGAATAATGACTTCTTCGCCTGGGTCAACAATCGAGAGCAAGGTATTCATGATTGAATGCTTTGCGCCTGTCGAAACTACAATTTGTGCAGGTTCGTAGTCAAGGTTGTTTTCACGTTTCAGTTTTGCGCAAACAGCCTTTCTTAGAGATTCGTAACCTGGAACTGGCGGGTAGTGCGAGAAGTTCTGGTCGATAGCTTCCTTTGCTGCTTCCTTGATGTAGTCGGGAGTGTTGAAGTCTGGTTCGCCGATACTGAGGTTTACAACATCAATGCCTTGAGCCTGAAGTTCTCGGCTCTTTGCAGTCATTGCCAAAGTGGCTGATACTGCCATCTTTTCCAATCTATTTGATACTCTTTCCATTGTGTTAGAATTAAAAAAAATTGTCTGCGAAGATAACTATTTTAAATTAAATTTCGTAATATTGCATAACATAAAAAAGATGTTTTATAAAATGATTTCACAGATTCTCATCGTAACCATTCCGACAGTTGTCGTAGCTGTCACAGCAATATTGGTAGTCAGGCAAATGCTGAAAAAAGATTTGGAAGCCAAGAAGATACAAATAATTCTCGAAAACCAGAAGACAATAACTCCATTACGCCTGCAGGCATACGAGAGGATAATACTTTTCCTTGAGCGTATATCGCCGAACAGTGTGATTATTCGTCTCCAGACTCCAAATATGACGGTTCAGGAACTGCATAAGCAGATGCTAATTACGATAAGAGCCGAA
>JAEEGJ010009986.1_pt1 | contig 25030 bp, 16 predicted proteins | sample 8958761 | NCBI WGS metagenome assembly JAEEGJ01 (sample SAMN16246546, study PRJNA631951) | gut metagenome | biome: gut microbiome; feature: rumen; material: RS-attached | host: Bos | place: Iran: Karaj | collected 2018-10 | reverse complement strand
AATTGTTATATGCGATTTTTTTCGTATCTTTGCAAGTTTTAAAACTATACTAATATCGATGCAAAACATTAGAAATATTGCCATTATTGCACATGTCGACCATGGTAAGACCACCCTCGTTGACCGTATGTTGCATCAGGCACAGCTTTTCCGCGAGAACCAAGAAACCGGTGAACTCATCCTCGACAACAACGACCTCGAGCGCGAACGCGGCATCACCATCCTCTCCAAGAATGTATCCATCCGCTACAAAGGTTACAAGATTAACATCATTGATACCCCTGGCCACAGCGACTTTGGTGGCGAAGTGGAGCGTGTACTGAACATGGCTGACGGCGTGCTACTGGTTGTGGACGCTTTCGAAGGTCCCATGCCTCAGACCCGTTTTGTATTGCAGAAAGCCATCGAGTTGGGGCTGAAGCCCATCGTGGTTATCAACAAGGTGGATAAGCCCAACTGCGACCCTGAGCTGACCCAGGAGGCTGTGTTCGACCTTATGTTCAACCTCGGTGCAACCAACGACCAGCTGGATTTCCCCACCGCCTACGGCTCGGCAAAGCAGGGCTGGATGGGCGCTGACTGGAAGAACCCCACGGAGGACATCTCTTACCTCATGGACTTGATTATTGAACATATCCCCGCTCCACGTGTGGAGGAGGGAAACACCCAGATGATGCTTTCGTCGTTAGATTACAGCAGCTACCTCGGACGTATCGCCGTGGGTCGTCTGAACCGTGGCACCCTGCAGGCTGGACAACCTATCATCCTCGCCAAGCGCGCCCACCAGGCTATGCCTGGAGATAATAAATCCGAGGCGGCAACAGAGAATGGCTCTGGCAACTCACCCGCTCAATTCATCCATACCAAGGTCAAAGAGCTCTACACCTTCGAGGGACTCGGCAAAGAGCGCACCAAGAACCCCGTCGAAGCCGGTGAGATCTGTGCCGTACTGCTCGACCTCGACAAGAACGTCCTTTTCGAAATCGGCGACACTATCTGCGACAACGAAAACCCCGAGCCGTTGCCTCCCATCAAGGTCGACGAGCCTACCATGAGCATGCTCTTCACCATCAACAACTCGCCTTTCTTTGGCAAAGAAGGCAAATTTGTCACCAGCCGCCATCTGCGCGACCGCCTCTTCAAGGAGTTGGAAAAGAACCTCGCCCTGCGTGTCGAAGAGACCTCCTCACCCGACTCCCTGCTCGTATACGGGCGTGGAATCCTGCACCTCTCCATTCTTATCGAGACCATGCGGCGCGAGGGTTACGAGCTACAAGTGGGACAGCCCAAGGTCATTATCAAAGAGATTGACGGCAAGAAATGCGAGCCTATTGAACAACTAACGGTACTGGTGCCCGAGGAATTCTCCAGCAAAGTGATTGATGTGGTGACCCGCCGCAAGGGTGAAATTGGCACCATTGACACCAAAGGCGACCGAGTGCAGTTAGACTTTATGATTCCTTCCCGTGGCATCATCGGCCTCCGCAATACATTGCTTACCGCCACCAACGGCGAGGCTATCATCGCCCACCGTTTCTCCGGCTTCGAACCTTGGAAGGGTGAGATGGACGACCACAAGATGGGCGCCCTCATCGCCAAAGAGACCGGCGAAGCCACAGCATATAGTATCAGCAAGTTGCAAGACCGCGGACCCTTCTTCATCGAGCCCGGCGAACATGTCTATGCCGGACAAGTAATCGGCGAGAGCCTTCGTCCCGGCAACGACATCGTCATCAATGTCGTTACGGCCAAGAACTTGACCAACATGCGCAGCAAGAGTGCCGACGACAAATCGACAACCATCCCCCCCATCAAATTCTCATTGGAAGAGGCCATGGAATACATCCGCGACGACGAATACCTTGAGATTACCCCCTCCAGCCTGCGCATCCGCAAGATCATCCTCGACGAGATCGAGCGCAAACGCGCCCGCATCGCCGCCGGATACAAGGACGAATAAAGCGGACACAATAATAGTGCCTGTCGAGCGTTATCTAACAAAAAAGTATTATGACAGAAAAACAACTCAACAGCTATCGGTTGACCTCATTAGAAGAACCAACCGATGAAATGCTTTCCTGCATTATGCGCGAGGCGGCAGAAGAGGCCACCTCCCGATGGGAAAAAGCCCGAAAGGCCTATTTCGATGAATTAAACAGGATGGCACAACAAGCCATTGCCGCAGCTGGTCTATGACTACTAATACCCATAGACCAGTATTGATAGTCATAGCCGGCCCTAACGGCTCGGGGAAAACCACTATTACCTCAAAGATATTGAAGCACGAATGGCTGGAGGATTCAGTATATATTAATCCAGACCAAGTAGCGCAAGAGCATTTTGGAGACTGGAACTCACCCGAAGCCGTAAGGCAAGCGGCTGTTTATTGCTCTGAATGGAGGGAAAAGTGTCTTGAGAAACGGCAAAGTTTAATCTTCGAAACAGTATTCTCCGTACCGGATAAAGTCGATTTCATAAAACGCTCCATACAAGCGGGTTTCTTTGTGCGCCTATTCTTTGTATGCACAAATTCTCCAGAGGTAAATGCTGCCCGTATTGCAAAGCGTGTAATGGAAGGTGGACACGATGTTCCTATCACAAAGATAATCTCTCGCTACCAAAAGTCAATAGCCAATTGCATCGTAGCCTCGCATTTTACTGATAGGACTTACATCTATGACAATTCCGAAAATGGTCGCGAAGCCCAATTACTATTCAGAATGTCTAAAGGTGCTTTGACAAAACAATATGTAACGGATATTCCCTCATGGGCACTGCCCATACTTCCATATAATCAATAATTTTTCCATTTTTCGCCTATTCCATAAATACCGAATTAGATTTTGTCTTTTTTAAACCAGCACACAGATGGAACATAATGATATCAGAACACTTGCTGCACTCTCCATTGTCAAGGAGCTTTATGATGAGAAACGGGATAAATATGATATAATTGCCGAAATGGTGAAAACCATCATCATTATACAATCCTGTCAATCATTCTCTTTAGATGAAATTTGCGAAGCCCTAAGAAAAGAGACATGTGGCTTACAAATGCCTAGTTCTGTGGTCAAAAACGCACTAAAAAAATTAGAGAAAAATATTACCTTCTCTAAAGCTAACGGCACCTATACTTTAACTACACCATTCCCAAATGATGAAGTCATTTCTATCAATACTAAATATAAAAGAGGACAATCTGAAATTGATAACATAATAAACAACCTATTTCAGTATATTGAAAAAAAAGGAAGCCACACATTACTGGATGAAGAAAAAAAACAACTACAAGAATCATTTCTATTCATTCTTTTAGACGAGGGGAACACTAACAGAAAGTATTCTGCAGAAGTAAGTGCTTTCATTATCAGCCAAGAAAACAATGCGGATTTTATTGCTAATCTCAATGCACTACGTGAGAGTTTAGTAATATATCAAGGACTATCCTACAATGCCGACAACAAAAACGTGCTACCTTTTGAACGGCCTGTAAAAATATTCATTGAGCAGGAGATATTGTTTCACGCAGAAGGTCTACATGGAATTCTTTACAAAGATTTATTTGAAGATTTTTACAATTTGGTAGATGAAATAAATAGATTTTCATATAAAAACAGGAAAAAACATCTAATATCTCTTTGTTATTTTCCTGAAACCAGACAAGATATCGAGCAATACTACAGTAGAGCTGAAGACATTGTAAGTCACCGCGCGCATCTTGATGAGTCACGCACTGCTATGGTTGAAATTGTCAATGGATGCAAGACACCATCAGATGTCCAACAAAAAAGGACTCGGTTTTTCTATAATTTAGAACATAGAGGAATAAAGCAAGATGACATTTCATTTGACCCAACTAACGCAAACATGTCTAAATACAATATAACTTGTATTGAAGATATAGACTCTGATGACCCAACTGAGAGCGCAAAAATATACAATATTACCCAGATGCTCTCAAAAATAAATTATGGGAGGAGAACATGTGGGTCTGGCAATTTTCAAAAAATCGAGGTCATGCTTCTTACTGGTAAAAGCAAAACCAGAGATATTAGTAGACAAAATACAAAAGATAATGAAACACAACTTGCATTAACACTTAATTATCTGACTAATCGATTTTGGTTTGCCACCAATAAAGGTGTATTCTCTGGTGAAACAACACCTAAAAATTTGAAGGTTCTCAATCTGGCACGTATTTCTTATAGCAAACAGCACAATAGTATACTATATGACAATTACAAAAAATTGAAAAACATGGTGGACAATGGGGAGATGACAATTGCAGAGGCCAATCAAACCATTATTGATATTAATACAAAATTCATGACTCCTGAAACCGTCAACTCTGATATGCTAAACGATGACAATAGTATTTTTTCAATCTTCACTCCTGACACTCTTGAAAGGGTTTCTGCCGAACGGGAACGGGAACGGATCAATGCAGAAGAAGAAATAACAAAAAGAGACTGGGCTATTTCGAATTTAATTGAAAATCAAAACAATGCACAATATAAAGAATACAAAAAAACATTCATGATTATCAATACAATAGGAGAAAATATGTAAAAAAGCAGTTGTGCTGTAAATGGCTCAAAGCCATTTCTATACTTTTTTTATATTTGACTTTAAACGCAGCGGTCTCTCTACTCAAACTCCTTCCCACTGAGAAAACGTTTTTAGTGATTATATACGTTGCCATTAATCTTATTCTAACACTAGTATTATTATTAATCAAATCTGCTCCTCTCAAAACTTACACACAATTTGTATTATGCAACAAGAATCGACATGATTTTATCCGGGAGATTATTATAAAATATAATACAAAAAACAAGCGCCCAGTTTTCTCCCCTACTACTATTGAGAAAGTTTTGAATCAAGATTCATGTTGACAAACAGCACAATGGAGCGTTTGCGCATACTGGCCGAGTCGGCCAAGTATGACGTGTCGTGTTCGTCGAGCGGCACGGTGAGGCGAGGCAAGCAGGGCATGGTAGGCAACACTGTGGGAGGGGTTGGCATCTGCCATTCGTTTGCCGACGACGGTCGTTGTATCTCGCTACTGAAGGTGATGCTGACTAACTACTGCATGTACGACTGTGCCTATTGCGTCAACCGCCGCTCGAACGACATCAAGCGTGCCACATTGTCAGTGTCGGAGCTGGTAAGTATTACCATGGAGTTCTACCGTCGCAACTATATCGAGGGTTTGTTCCTTTCGAGCGGTGTGGTACGCAACCCCGATTACACAATGGAACGCCTCGTAGCCATTGTTCGCGATTTGCGCACGGTACACGGCTTCAACGGATACATCCACCTGAAGAGCATCCCCGGAGCCTCACGGGAGCTGCTGAACGAAGCAGGACTCTATGCCGACCGTATGAGCGTGAACATCGAGATTCCCCGTGAGGAGTCGCTCAAACTGCTGGCTCCCGAGAAGGATCACCAGAGCGTATTCCAGCCGATGAAACTGATACAACAAGGCGTGCTGGAGAACAAGGAGGATCGCCGTCGATACCGCCATGCGCCACGCTTTGTGCCAGCAGGGCAATCGACCCAGATGATTGTGGGTGCCACCCAAGACAGCGACCGCGACATACTGACTATGTCGTCTGCACTTTACGGTCAGCCCACCATTCGGCGTGTGTACTATTCAGGCTATATCAGCGTGAACACCTACGACTCACGTCTGCCTGTGCTAAAACAGCCGCCTTTGGTGAGGGAAAACAGGCTTTACCAAGCCGACTGGCTACTACGGTTCTACCACTTCAAGGTGGAGGAGATTGTAGACGACCTGCACCCCAATCTCGACCTTGAACTGGATCCCAAACTGGCATGGGCACTGCGCCATCCGGAGGCCTTCCCTATTGACATCAACACCGCCGACTATGAATGGCTACTGCGCGTGCCAGGATTAGGCACCAAGTCAGCATGGCTCATCATCAATGCCCGCCGTTCCTGTCGCCTCACCTCCGAGCACTTGAAGAAGATGGGCGTGGTGATGAAGAAAGCCAAGTATTTTATCACCTGCCACGAACTCACCGCCTCAACCCTGCAACCCCTGCGCGGCATCAACGAGCTGAGTCCAGAACGGTTGCGGCCACTACTCATATCGCCACGCCAGCAAAGATTGGCCGAACAGGAAAAACAGCTGACCTTAAACTTCAATGACTGAACGAGAACGGCAGTTAATGTATAACGACTAACACATTAACGCATTCAAGCATTCAATGGTTTACACTTTCGACGGGACAATGGATGGGCTGCTGACAGCTGTGTTCGATGCTTTTGAACGGCACGAACAGCCAGAGGCATTGCTAACAACAGGTGATGCCCTGCCTTTGTTTTGCGACGGAATGCACGAAGTAGTTACCGATGAGACAAGAGCCCAGCGCGTGTGGACAGGATTGGAGAAACGATTAAGCAGAGAGGCATTAAGGCTCATCACCGTCAGCTGGCTGTCGGAGATGCAAGAACTCAACAATCCGCTCTTCATGTACATCTTCAAGACCTTCCAACAACCCGCTGAAAAGCCAAGTATCGAGCGCAATTTTGCCGACCCCGACGTGCTTTCGGTTACCAACATCGCCCGCAAGGTGCTACACGAGCAGCTGCGCATGAAACAATTCGTCCGTTTCCAGAAAGCCAAGGACGGCACCTATCTTGCCGTTGTCTCCCCCGACCACAACGTGCTGCCGCTTATCATTGACCATTTTGCCGACCGTTTCCGCGACCAACCGTGGATGATATACGATGCCCACCGCCATTATGGCTATTATTACGAAGGCTCAGGGCATCCCGTCCACATCACCTTCGAAAACGAATCTGAGGTTCCTTTCAGCCTTTCCGACGGCAAGCTAAACGACGATGTGCTCAGCAACGACGACCACTTGTTTCAAGACCTTTGGCGCACCTACTTCAAAGCCATCTGCATCCGCGAGCGCATCAACCCCCGCAAACAACTGAGCGACATGCCCCGCCGCTACTGGAAATACATGACAGAAAAGCAATGAATGAGTGTGCCAATTCGTTAATCGAAACACTCATTAACACATTAACCCCTTCAAGAATCAAGGCTCCACCCAATCACCATTCTCCTTGATAAGGTTGATAAGTTCTTCCACGGCGTCGGCTTGGGGGATGTCGCGCTTGACGACCTGACGGCCTTTGTAAAGGGTTATCTTGCCCACACCTTGGCCTACATAGCCGTAGTGCGCGTCGGCCATCTCGCCGGGGCCGTTGACGATGCAACCCATGACGCCAATCTTGACGCCCTTGAGATGCTGGGTGCGTGCCTTTATCTGCTGTAGGGCCTGCTGGATGTCGTACTGCGTGCGGCCGCAGGAGGGACAGGCGATGTATTCACACTTGCTGATACGTGCCCCAACGGCTTGAAGGATGCCGTAGGCTACGGGAATCTCCTCGACGGGGTCTTCGGTGAGGGAGACACGGATGGTGTCGCCGATGCCGTCAATAAGCAGTGCCCCGATACCGGCGGCACTCTTGTAACGCGCTTCCATCGCATCGCCCGCTTCGGTGACGCCAAGATGGATGGGATAGTCCATACCGAGGGCGTGCATCTTCTCGACAAAGAGGCGTGTGCTCTGCACCATCACCTGCACATTGCTGGCTTTCATGGAGAAGACCAGTTGGTGGTAGTCCTGCTCGCGGCACACCTGGGCAAACTCGATGGCGGACTGAGCCATGCCCTCGGGGGTGTTGCCGTAACGGCTCATAATGCGTTCGCTGAGCGAACCGTGGTTGGTGCCAATGCGCATGGCGGTGTGGTGCTGCTTGCATATCTCAATGAGGCGCGACATCTTCTCCCCTATCCGTTTCAGCTCGTCGGCATACTCCTGTTCAGTGAAGTGGGTCTTGCCGGTATTGCGGTCGGTGTAGTTGCCGGGATTCACGCGCACCTTTTCGACGATGGTGGCAGCTGTCTCGGCAGCAAGGGGGTTGAAATGAATGTCAGCCACAAGTGGGACAGTGCAGCCGCGACGAGCCAGCTCGTTCTTGATGTTATAAAGGTTCTCCGCCGCCTTGACATCGGGGGCAGTGATGCGCACCAGCTCGCACCCTGCCTCGACGAGGCGCAGTGTCTGTTCAACAGTGGCTTGGGTGTCCATGGTGTCGGTGTTGGTCATGGACTGGACTCGGATGGGGGCACCTCCGCCTAAGGTGAGGTCGCCTACATGTATCAGTGTGCTCATGGGGTTTTTCTTTTTCGGAGGGTTCAGATTATTCGGAGTATTCGGAACAATCAGAATAATCGGATTGCTTTTCTTATCATTGATTATTATTGGGTTATCATCTTGGAATTAAAGTACGGTCTTGCCTATCTCAACCCTGTATATTGTCATAATATTCGTCAACGTACTGGTGCAACATGTTGCAAAACTCGTCCACAGTCATGTGGTCCTCTTGCGACACTCCTGTTGTCATAGCCAACGGGGCTTGATGCACAGCCGATTGTCTCGCGTACACAGCCTCTGGCTCACAAACCGACGGAAATGACAGGTTTTTTTTGTCTTGTTCATTCATGGTTAATCGCTTTATCTTAGTAACGCACTACAAGTGTTATTATTGTTTCGCCAGAAAAAAGGTCAGTTCTTACCTTTCGCCTTGATATACACTTCGGTGGCACCGGCACCGTAGAGCGACATGGGTGCATCGACGTACTGCACATTGTCGTACATATCAAGCTCGTTGTGTATCTCGGTCTTTAGCACTCCGCGACCCACGCCGTGGATAAACACCACCTTCTTAAAGCCGTTGAGCAAAGCATGATTCAAGCAGGTGCGGAAGAAACGCTTCTGCAACTCGTGCTTCTCAATGTCGCTGAGCCGTTCGGGATGGTCCGTCAACGCTTCGATATGGAGATCCACCTCGGCCTCGCCCGGACGGGTCATATACTGCAAAAGCACATTCTCATTCAGCTTCTGTGCATTGTGCGACTGCACCTGTTCTAACCGTGCCTTCAACTTTTTCACCTGGTCTTGCAGACTTGCCACTTGCGACCGCAGGCGCACATTCTCCTCGCGCAACTTGTCGACATCGTCGTCATCCGCCGAGCCCGTGAACTTCTCCTTCAGTTTGCGGTTCAGCTCCGCCTCCTTGGCTGCGGCTTTCGATTCGGCTTCGGCTGCGCGCTTGGCCTCTTCGGCAGTAGAGAGCTCGCCCGGCACATCCTGATTGAACACCTTGGCCACGCCCTTCTGGTCGGCCATGCGAATAAGCTCATTTGGCGGCATGGGCATGTCGAAGCCCGTGTCGTCGCGCACAAAGATGAAATCGTTGGTGATTTTGGTGACCACTCCGCCACCGATACTGTTGAGGAACTTAACCTTATCCCCTATTTGAAATTTGGTCATATCATTAAAGTGAAAAGTGAAAGGTGAAATGATTTGTAAACATACTATTTCTCAATCAATCAACTCATCGGCCAGCTGCTTAAAATCGATGCCGTCGAAGTTACCGCTCGACATCATAAGCAGATTCATTGCCTGATTGCCTGATTGCTTGAATGTTTGAATGACTGCATCCACCATTTGTTTGGAATCGGTAAACACCCGCACCTTGTCGTTGGCAAAGGAGGCCTTCACCTGTTCGGGGTCGAGGTTGGGCAGTTTCTTCAGTTGCAGTGCATGCTGGCTGTAGTAGACAAAGGGAACATCCGCATTATCCATGGTACCAGCATATTGCTTCAGAAATTCAGTCGTAAGGCTGCTGAAAGTGTGCAGCTCCATGCACGCCACCAATAGGCGGTTGGGATACTGCTCCCGCATGGCTGAGATGGTTGCACGGAGTTTCGATGGGGCATGGGCGAAATCCTTATACACCGCACAACACTCCGTCTTCTTCACCAGCTCTAACCGCTTGCTGGCCCCGGCGAAACTCTGAATCGCTTCATAGAACCTCTCATCGCTGATTCCAAGAGCGTTACACGCATATCTTGCAGCTGTAAGATTAAGCAGATTATGTCTGCCGAATACCTTCAACGGAACAGGTGCAAAAGCATCTGGTAACAAACACGTTACACCATTTTCGACCTTATGGTCCGGCACATCATAGGGCTGTTTTGTGATATCCTTGCGCTGGTTTTTCAGCGCCACGTCGCGCACTTCGGGGTCATCATTGCAATAAATCAGCCTACCACCTGGTTCTATGAGATTTACAAACTGGGCAAACTGATCCTTATAAATATCAAATGTCGGGAAGACGTTGATATGATCCCACTCAATGCCAGTGACAATCGCCACATGAGGCTTGTACAGGTGGAACTTAGGGCGACGGTCAATAGGCGAAGTCAGATATTCATCACCCTCCAACACCATCACCCGTGCCGTCTCGCTAAGGCGCACCATCACCTCAAAGCCTTCAAGCTGAGCACCTACCATATAGTCGGCCTCCACGCCGCAGTGTTGCAGCACATGCAGTATCATGGCGGTGGTGGTGGTCTTGCCATGGCTGCCGCCAATCACCACACGGGTCTTCTCCATCGACTGCTCGTATAGGTATTCAGGATAGCTATAAATCTTGATACCAAGCTCTTGCGCACGCAGCAGCTCGGGGTTGTCCTTGCGGGCATGCATCCCCAGCACAATGGCATCGAGGTCGGAGGTGATACGCTCGGGATGCCAGCCGTAACTGTCTGGCAACAAGCCATAACGTTGCAGACGACTCTTGGCAGGGTCGAAAATCTCGTCGTCGGAACCCGTCACGTGGTACCCTTTCAGATGCAGGGCGATGGCCAGATTGTGCATCGCGCTGCCACCGATGGCTATAAAATGTACATTCATATTCGATAATTCGTTAATTCGTCAATTCGTTAATTCGTGAGTTTTAGATGCGCCAAGGACTAACACATTCACGCCTTCACACATTCCCTCGTTCTCAACAATAATTCTTTGGGGAAATAAATATAATATTTTGTCACCTGTTTTTCGAGGAAATGACGGTCAAGCTGGTCAGATGCATCACCGATGTCGCGGCACGTTCCATCCTTAAACAGAACGCGGATTTCCTGGTCGTTATAGTCGTAGGCGTGGTTGCTCAGAATGCCCGTGTTGACAAAGAACTCGCTCTCGTGCGGCTCAAGGTCGTAAAGGAGCTGGGTCTGTGTGCGGAAGGTCTCCACCACCTCTGGCTCAAAGGGACGGTCCGACACCCGGATGGCGCTGAGATGCCGGTTCACCAGATGCTCCGACAGCATGCGCAACAATTTGTCACTATGGTTCATCCATCCCTTCACTGCCATATCAATATCACTGTCGTCAATCAAGGCGAAGCGGTCCAGGAGTTCAGGATTTTGCTCAAAATCCTGCAACACATAGTGGTGGGAAAGGAAGTCGTAGAGCGGCAACCCCTCAATGCCAAGGGGTGAGCCCTGCGAGGCCAGCTCGCGTGCCCTGCGGAGAATGCCGGACAGCAGATTGTCCGCTGCAACCACAGTCTTGTGCAGGTACACCTGCCAGTACATCAGCCTTCTTGAAATGATGAACTTCTCCACCGAATAGATGCCCTTCTCGTCCACCACCAGCTCGTCGTTTTTCACATTCAGCATATTGATGATGCGGTCCGTGCCCACAACCCCCTCACTCACTCCAGTAAAGAAACTGTCGCGTCCCAGGTAGTCTAATCGGTCCATATCCAGCTGGCTGCTCACCAGCTGGTGGAGATATTTCTTGGGATAGGTACCCTTAAACACCTCGATGGCCACCGAGAGGGCGCCATCGAACACCTCGTTCAGACGCTCCATAAAAAGGCGCGAGCAATCCTCATGGTGCAGGTCCGCCAACAGCCGTTCCGAAGTATGGGAGAAGGGGCCATGCCCCACATCGTGCAGCAGGATTGCCAACCGGGCTCCCAGCTCCTCCTTGGGAGTGGTCTCCACCCCTTTCACCCTCAGCACCTCAAGGGCGCGGTTCATCAGGTTCAGCGCACCCAGCATGTGGCTGAAGCGCGTGTGCATGGCTCCCGGGTACACCAGGCTGGTGAAGCCCAACTGCTTGATACGGCCCTGCCGCTGGAAATAGGGATGCGACAGCACATCGAAGATAATCTCATCCTCTATGGTCAGAAACCCGTCGTACACCGGGTCATTTATTATCTTGCGCTTGTTAGTCATTACAATGATAGGAAACGCACTTCCAGTCTCTTTATTGCCCCCCGGGCAAAAAAAGATTTGGCCCGTGTCTGGTATTGGACTGCTTTCTCAACAGCCTCAAATGGTCGCCACAATGATAGTTTGTTCTAATTTATTCATTATTTTGAGAGCGCGTGTCTCCGACACGCTGAGTGTATTTGCTTGTTGTACCCCACACTATTAGTGCGGGGTTATTGAGAGTTTGCCGTCTTCGAGGCAATCTATAGAAGTCACCTGATATGATGTATGGTAAGAAGAAATCCGTCATACTTTAGAAGACCCCTTATTAATCGGAAACTCCTTCTCGCACTGCTCTTGGTTCGCTCGTTCTCCCACCTTTCACCCATCGCTCAACCCCCATTTCTCCTTCTGTGGAGGAAGAACAATTAGAGAACTGAGGGAGAAGGAGCGAAGGAAGAGCGACGGGACCCATATTGAGCATCGAGAAAGGAATGAGAATAAAAGAAACGACAGGAGAAAAAAAACGTGAATAACGGCCCTCAACTGTTAATTAAACATGCGACAGCACATCAATTCAATCTTTTTGCGTATATTTGCAATGTGAACAATGGTAGCCCTTGATGGGTAAGTTTGTGAACATCAAAACAAAATCAACAATAATAGTACTCTCAAAAAGCGACGGGCCAATGCTTAATAACAGGCGCACTTAACAACATGAAGAAAGCACTACTTCTTTTCTCTGCACTCTGCATCGCCACGCTGAGCTTTGCACAACTGCCATTTGCCACCTTGACCCACAACGACAGCGTGAGGGTGTTCCATGGAATCTATGCCTTGCAGCAGGCTCATGCCGCAGCTGTGAACGGCGATGTCATCAACCTCTCGTCCGGAGTATTCGACGCAGTGAACATCACCAAGGCCGTCACCATCCGCGGGGCCGGCATGTTCGCTGACAATGCCACCGGCAGACAGAGCACCTCTATACGCAACGGATTTACCGTAGCTGTGACGGACACCGTTAACCGCCTCGAACTGATAGGCCTTTACTTCATTTCCGGTGCAAATATGACCATCTATAAGGCCTACCACCCTCAATTTATCAAATGCAGGTTTCAGACTGTTCATGCTACTAATCGGAATAACCAAGAGACAACCGATATTACCTATAATGCAACTTTCATCAACTGTATAGTACAACAATGGTACTCGAATCACTGGAATAACTATGCTAATTGGTCTGCCCACGCCACACAATTCTACAATAGTGTGGTACTCAATTATTCTCACGAACAAGAGCCCGGTGTGCAGATTGTGAACAGTATCGTCAATATTAGTAATTCTGCCAGCGCTCTTAACAACAAGACTATCCTGAATAGCATTCTGTATAATAGTAATAGTTATAATGACGGTTCTTTAAACGGCTATACGGTCTTCAACAGTATTGGGATAAACGATTACAGATATAATTCTAATTATCAATATTCTCGTACTTATTTTGATCTGACCAATATGTCAGGGCATTATTTATACAATTATCCATCCAACACCTCTGGCACCTGGACCAATCCATTCAGCATGGTGTTCCAGACCTTCCGCGGCACATACTCGGACGGCATGTCAATGGCCTTGAACGACAATATCGCCACCTCCATCCTGGGTGAAGACAGCACGCAGGTGGGCATCTATGGTGGTTACTATCCCTGGGATCCCTCTGTAAGCAACCCCCTTATCGGACACTGCACCGCCGCTCGTCGCACCGATGCACAGGGCATGCTGCAGGTGGACATTGAGATTATCAACAACGACGAGGAGGAACCAGAAGGAGACACCCCTTCCGACTTTGACTAACAACACTAAACCCACCGCTCAATGAAACGATTATTATTGACGATGGCGGTGTGTCTGCTGGGCTTCTCGCTGTCGGCACGGTCGGGACTGGAGGGCTTTCCGGACCAACACCCCGACACGGCTGGACGGCTGAGCACATTCAGCCCTACACTTCCCCTGCCATCACAGAACCTCCCGCAGGACAGCTTCAACATCAACTACACCTATTGGTTCGATGAAGACTTTGCCCACCGCCAGCAGGGCAACCTGGGCAACGGGCATATGCTGATTGATGCCAGCGCACTGGCCGACGGCTTCCACGCACTGTACATGCAGCTGGGCTACGGCACCGCAGCACGTCTGGAGAACTTTATGTTCTACTCCTACCACACCCCGCCGGGACTGGAGCAGGACAGCTTCAACATCGACTACACCTATTGGTTCGACGAAGACTATGCCCACCGCCAACTGGGCAACCTTGGCAACGGACATATGCTGATTGATGCAAGCACACTGGCCGACGGCTTCCATGCACTGTACATGCAGCTGGGCTACGGCACTTCCGCACGCTTAGAGAACTTTATGTTCTATTCCTACCACACTCCGCCGGGACTGGAGCAGGACAGCTTCAACATCAACTACACCTATTGGTTCGACGAAGACTTTGCCCACCGCCAGCAGGGCAACCTGGGCAACGGGCATATGCTGATTGATGCCACCGCACTGGCCGACGGCTTCCATGCCCTGTACATGCAGCTGGGCTACGGCACTTCCGCCCGGCTGGAGAACTTTATGTTCTACACCTTCCACACCCCGCCGGGACTGGAGCAGGACAGCTTCAACATCAACTACACTTATTGGTTCGATGAAGACTATGCCCACCGCCAGCAGGGCAATCTGAGCAACGGAAACCTCATGATTGATGCCAGTTCACTGGCCGAAGGGTTCCACACGGTGTATATGCAGCTGGGGTACGGCACCGCAGCACGGTTGGAGAACTTTATGTTCTTTATTCCCCCTGAACGCTTTTACGAAGAGTATACCGATATGGTGTACTGGTTTGGCGACGAAACAACCGTCCACCGGCTCTCGCCCATGGCTGGGACACACCTGATAGCTGTGCCCGAGATGGCATGTGGCGAAGAGGGCATCATACACATGATGGCCTTGGACAGCAACGGCAACACATCGCCCGTGCTGAACCACACCTTCATCATGATGGACTCCACCTGTTGTCTGCCGCCGCTGTTTGTGACGGCTGACAACGTGACCGACACGGGTGCACGGCTGCACTGGGACTACAACCGCCCGGAGAGCTACACGCTGGTGTGGGACACCCTGCCCTTCACCACCCCCGACAGCAGCCACCACATGGTGGTGCTGACCGACACCACCTACTGGTTCACCGGCATGCACGCGGGCATCACCTGCTACTATGCCATCAAGACCAACTGCGACACCAGCGACACGGGCTGGGTGCGCGGCGAGTGGACCACCGTGTGCCGCACACTGACACCCTACTATGTGAACGCTTGCGACCAATACCATTGGCGCGGACAGCTCTATACGGAGAGCGACACCTACCGCGACACGGTGCCTACGGCATTGGGTTACGCCGTGCAATGCGACAGCATCTATGAGTTGAACCTGACGATGCACCAAAGCATCAGCACGGTGCAGACAGTGACGGCATGCCGCAGCTACGACTGGCATGGCCGCACGCTGACCGAGAGCACGGACACCGCCACCCACCACACCCAAACCACGGCGGGCTGCGACAGCACGGTGACACTGCACCTGACGGTGAACCACAGCACCCATCCGGACTTGACCGAGTACGACACCGCCTGCGGCCGCTACCGATGGCATGAGCGCACTTACACCGAGTCGGGTGCCTACACACAGATGCATGTCTACGACGACTCGCCCTGTCCGGGCATCGACACCCTGCACCTGGTTGTCCGTCCCGAGTACCACAGCCGCGAGGAGGTGGCAATATTCGAGGGCGACAGCGTCGTGTTCGGCGGCCAGGCCTACCGCACGGCGGGAGTGTATGAGCAGCGTTTGCAGAGCGTCTACGGCTGCGACAGCGTGAAGGTGCTGGTGCTGCGTATAGAGCCTGTGCGCAACCAGATAGCCCGCGCCACAGTGTGCCAAGGCGAGCCATACAGCAACACACACTTCACCGTCACCCCCACCCAGACGGCGACGGCAGGACTGCTCGTGCTGCGCGACACCCTGCGCACGGCGCGCGGATTCGACTCGCTGATACGCGGGCTTGACCTCACCGTCCTGCCCAACAACCTTGCCACGGTGACGGGTCTCGTACCCGCAACAGACAGCGTCATCACACACGGCGACGTGGTGCTGCGCTGGAGCGAAGTGGCAGGGGCCACGGGCTACCGCCTCTTCCTGTGGACAACGGGACAGGCGATGCCCGCCAACCCCACCTACGTGACGGCCAACACCTACCAGCCCATACCCCTCTACCAGAACCGCCAGACGTACAACTGGAAGGTGGAGGCCTACAACCCCTGCGACACCACCGCCGGGGCCACTCAGCATTTCCTCATCTACAAAGAGCCGTCGATGACGTTGAGCAGCCATGCCCTGGCCTTCGGCGAGGTGGAGCATAACGCCACCGCCCACCAGAGCCTGACCATCAGCGGCAGAGACCTGACCGACTCGATACGGCTGGCGGTGCGCGGCACCGACTCCGCCATGTTCGCCCTCTCCACCCCGACCCTTGACCGCTTCGGCGGATCGGTGACGGTAGCCTTCTCCCCCACTGCCATGCAGCGTGGGTTCGAGGCTTACCTGACGGTGACGGGCGGCACAACACGCGACACGGTGGCACTCAGCGGCCTGATGGCCAACTACTACCTGTTCACCGTGAGCGTGGCTGACAGCATCCTGCCCGCCAACACCCCCGTGACCATCAGCGGCACGCTGGAGAATGCCGCCCAGGAGGCACAGGCCAATGTGGCGGTGGACGTGTACGTGAAGATTATGGGTCAGACCTATCTCTACACCGACACAACCGATGCCGCGGGCCACTTCGGGGCCACCTACAACCCCGTACCCTCCGAGTGCGGCTACTACGAGGTGGGGGCCTGCCTCCACGGCAGCCCCAGCCGCCGGACGATGGCCGAGTTCAACATCCCCGGCATCAGTCTGGCGACCTATCTGCCCACATGGGAGGTGACAGAGCACGACACGCTGGTCGGAGTGCTGGCGGTGCGCAACCGTTGCAATGTGACGCTGCACCATATTGCCGTGGCCGTTGACTCGCTTCCTGCAGGCATGAGCATCACGTTTGACACCCTGACCCTGCCACCCTTTGGGAGCGGAGACCTACGTTTCACCCTGGTGGGGAACATCGTGACGGATGGCAGCCAGTATGAGCGTGCGCGCTTTACGGCTTCATGCCTCGAAGGCCCGTTGGGCAAGATGGAGACGCGCTACTACTGCCACCGACATGTGTCGGACTTGCAGATAGCGTTTGACACGATAAACTGCGCCATAGTGCCCGGCACACAGAAAGTTGTGGACGTGGCGCTGTATAACAACACGGACAGCACTTTCAGCAACGTGAGCCTACAGACCCCTGCCGGCTTTGCCGGAATGAGGGTGTTGAACCTCGACAGCAGCTACACCATAGCCCCGCACGACTCGCTGTTTGTGCCACTCTTGGTGATGTTCCCCTTAGGGACACCGCTGGCCCCCGTGACGGGCAGCATACTGGTCACCGCCGACAATGCGCTGCCACAGCAGGTGCCATTTGTTATAGACGTGGTGTCGAACGCCAAGGGCAGCCTGAGAGTGATGGTGGCGAACGAGTACACCTACGCCTACGGCACCTATGTGAGCGACGCACAAGTGAGAGTGGTGGGCTACTACAACCAGCAGACCTACGCCAACGTGGTGACCGACAGCACGGGCGAGGTGACCATAGACTCGCTGCCCGAAGGCTACTACCGCCTGTATGTGAGCGCGACAGACAACAACAGCGTGGCCCGCATCATCCAGATTACCGCCGGACGGGTGAACCTTGAGTTGGTGGAACTGGAATATCAGGCAGTTTCGTACTCGTGGGTTGTTTATCCCAAAGACGTGGAAGACAGCTGGGGTGTAACCCTGAACACGACCTACAAGACCAACGTGCCCAAGCCGGTGGTGGTGCTGAGCCTGCCAGAGTTTACCGTAAGGAGCGACGGGGAATTCAGCACCTTCAACATTGTGGTGACCAACCACGGACTGGTAGATGCATATGATGCCACGCTGACGGTGCCCACATCCAATGTGTATGAGTTTGTGCCGCTGTTCGACAGGATTGACACACTGCATGCACTGACGAGCGTGACAATCCCCTGCTCGGTCCGCAACAAGGTGATATACGACACCATAGAGACCATCATACACACCCGCGACGTAAGAATAGACACTATCTACACCATCGACACACACACGGTGACTGTCACCCGCTATGTCGACACAATAATCTATGTGCCGGTGAACCATTGGGTGCAAGACACCATCTTCGACACCGTGATGGTGTACGACACCATGATGGTGACCATACCGCGCAGGGTTGTGGACACCGTGGTGGACTCCATCGTTGACCGCATAGTCTATTACGACACGACCCTGCACGACACGCTATTCGTCATAACGGATGAGATTGAGCCGCTGTATGGCAGCTGCGAGATCTTCCCCTTCCGCCTGATGGCACATTGGAAGTGCAGCGCGGGCGGCAAATGGGTCTATGCCGGTGCCACGCTTGAGAAGATGGATTGCGACCTGCCCAAGGACAGCGTCTTGGCCATGGTTGGCGGTGTCGGCGACCTGACTGGCGGCACCTTTATGGACGGCCCTGGCGGTCCAAGAGATTCGACGAGCACTGCGACTGGCCCCGGAGGAACAGGCGGGCCTGGCGGTTCGACAATTCACTGGCCGCAAATACCGCCGCTGTTCACACCCGACTGGGATTGCATGCCCTGCTGGTTCAAAGCCTCCATGGGTGCCGCTGACTGCTTGGGCAATGTTGCGTTGGCAGTAGGCACCGCGGGATGGGGCAACCGCATCCGCGGGACACAGCAGTTGGCACGTGCCGCAAGCATCGATGCCGGCAATTACCTAAGCCTTAACCTGGCATGGCAAAATGCTGTGCGCAGCGGCAACGTGGTTGCCATGTCGCAAGCCGGCCAGCGGTTGGGCGAAGGCGCATTGCAGAGTGCCGCCCGCAGCATAGATCAAGCCGTTTACTTCTCAAGATGGAATGCGGCATCGACAGCTGCTTCAGGCATCTCTGGTATAAATAACATTAATCAGTCTATGTTGGCTCAAAACTACAATAGAGCCTACATACAGGGATTAATATCTCTATTTGGCATTGCCTTCCCATACGTTGGGGCTGTCGGCAGCTGTGCGATGGATGCCATGGATGTGATTGACTATTGCAGAAACGGGGCTTCGGTTGAGATACCTTGGGGATATAGCCATAACATCAGCGTCGACACCAACGTCTACGAGCTGAACCTGAGGCTTTCCAAGCGGTATCAGGATACACTACAGTCTATCCGCTACCGTATTGTCAACGACACGCAGGCAGTCTTCATTGCTCATCCCGAAGTGCTGCAGTCTATTGTCGGCTATCTGGTCTCAACAGACAGCGCCACGCTACAACAGATACGGCGATGCTACGACACGACTATCATCACAATCGATACCTCCACACTGGAACATTATGTGGACCGTTGGAACAGAACAGTCACCTATGTTAAGAGGGGATGGATGTTCCCGTCAGAAGTGCCAGAAGGGTTGTCGCTAGACTACTTCTACTTAGACACTAACACGACTGGCGAACTGGTGAGGATGGAACTGACGGCCATGAGGGAGGACTACTGGTCGATAGAGGAGATGTTTGCCGCCACGATTGACTCGCTGATACACTACCCGCAGAAGACCTCGGTGTGTGCGGGAGTGTCGCTACAATTCAGACAAGAGGTTGCCATGACCCGCGAGGCTTTTGAAGGGCAGCTGATTATCAACAACCCTCACGACTCGAACGCCCTGCAAGACCTCTCGCTGAGCTTTACAGTGAGCGACACTCTGGGCAACGACTGCTCCGACAAGTTCGACATCAGAGTCATCGGCTACGAAGGTATCAGCGAGGCGGGGACTCTTGCAGCCCACAGCACGGGTATAGCCACAGTGCGCTTTGTGCCGCTTATGTCGGCCGCCCCGACAAGCGAAGTGCCCTACCTCTTCGGCGGTACGATAGAGTATATCGACCCCTTCACCCATGCCAGCATGGCAGACGCACTGGTGCCCGCACGGCTGACAGTGCATCCTTCGCCTCATCTACAACTCGACTACTTTGTTCCGCACGACATTATTGCCGACGACCCGCTGACTACACCGGTCATCGAGCCCAGCGTACCCGCCACAATAGGCCTACGCTTGCTCAACGACGGTGTTGGCACCGCCAAGAACGTGCGTGTCTCTTCCCTGTCGCCAAAGATTGTGGAGAACCAACAAGGTTTGGTGGTCGACTTCACCATGCTCGGCACCATGTTGGACGGCTCGGAGAACTCGCAACCCCTGAGCGATATTGCCCTTGGCACCGTCGCTTCCTCCGAGACGCACACCATGGAATACCTGCTCAAGAGTTCGCTGCTGGGTACTATCACGGTTGACGAGGTCAACGTGATTCATAACAGTTCGATAAATGACAGGGACATGAGCCTGGTTTCGGCACGTGCTCACAGACTTGTAAAGACAGTGATGGAATACAGACCCGGCTCTGACACAATCCATGACTTCCTTACAAACGACGGTGGTTTTAACAGACCCGACACCATCTACTTCTCTTCCGGACGAAGTGCAAGAGTCATTGGGGCAGACTCCGCCTTGTTCAACCACTATGTGGAGACTTTGGACACTGTGGTTCTGCCAGACAGTACCATCGAGGTGACACGATTGGTTGACACTGTGGTTCGACTCACGGTCTACCCCGATACAATTGGCTGGCAGTATGCCTCGACGGATGACCCAGGAGAAGGGAAGTACGACATCGTGACGTGCATCCGCGACGACAGCGTCAGCATACCGCTCGACAACATCTGGTTGACCTTTGTCGATCTGGTGGCTGGCCTCGACCCCGAATACAACAACCGTCTGCACATTGTGGATACCCTCTCGGCAGTAAGGCCGACATCGTACAATGTCACCTTCCGACTGAAAGAGGATATGCTGAAAGTGAAGAAGATACTCGACATCCCCGTCCGTGCTATCGACTATGCTCTTGATACTTTTAGAGTACAGTTTAACCAGCCCATCATCGACACCACATTCACATACGCCGACATGTCGCTGAAATGCAACAATGGGGTGGAGCTGATGGACAGCACTGTCACTGTCAGCCGTGTGGACGACACTACCTATTCCGTTCATATCGCAAGTAAGACCAATGCGTTTGGCCTCTATGTACTGAAGGTGATGGCCGACAGCATCCGCAATGCCGACGGACACTTCGGTGCAGGAGGACGTGAGGCGCATTGGGTACACGCCAACTGTATCACGGTTAAGGACAGCACAGCGGTCACAGCGTGCGACAGATATACCTGGCGCGACACACTGTTAACCTCATCTGGCATCTATACTGACACGCTATCACAGATGGCAGGGTGCGACAGTATCCTGTTGCTGAATCTCACCATCCATAACAGTGACAGCATCATACTGGTTGATACCGCTTGCGACAGCTACACTTGGCACGATTCTATCTATACTGCCTCCTCTATCAACTCTATAACATCTATCAACTCTCAAGGCTGCGACAGCACTGTTACGCTGCATCTGACCATCAACTACAGCACTACATCTACTGAGACCGTTACCGCTTGCGACAGCTACACATGGCACGATTCTATCTATACTGCCTCATCTATCGACTCTATAACATCTATCAACTCTCAAGGCTGCGACAGCACTGTCACCCTCCTCCTCACCATCAACTACAGTACCCACGACACCATTGTCGACTCTGCCGCGGGCAGCTACACTTGGAACGGAAACACCTACACCGCAAGTGGCGAGTACCTCTTTGAGGGGCAAACCGAAGCTGGATGCGACAGCATCATCGTACTGCAGCTGACCATTACCGAGGTAGGCATCGGCACCGTAGACAACCTTGGCCATATCACACTCTCCCCCAACCCAACCACCGGCAAAATCACCATCTCGCCATCCGAAGTGGATAAGGTTGAAGTCTATGACCAAAGCGGACGAATCGTCGCCACATTCCATGACAGCAATGTTATCAACATCCGCCACCTGCCCACAGGTATCTACACCCTCCGCATTACCTTGCACAACGGCAATGCCATCAAACGTGTTATCAAACAATAACGCTGCATCTTACACATTGAGGCAGACCTCCCCAAAAGGTCTGCCTCTTTTTTTTATCCCTCAACAAATATTTTGGGGTAGATGTTCGTTTATTGGGAAAAGCTACTCAAAGGGCACGACCCTATACAATGCTAAAAACTAAAATGAGCGAACAGGAATATACACAAACAGTCCAACAGTGCCGCGAAGATCTCTACCGCTTTGCTGTCCGCTACACCGCCGACGGCGACGGAGCCTGGGACACGGTGCAGGACGCTTTCGTGGCACTATGGACACACCGCGAGGAGGTAAAGGCCGACAAGGCCAAGGGGTGGATGATAAGGGTGATGTACCGCCAGTTGGTCGACCAACACCGTCGCACAGAACGATTCCGCAACATAGCCCCCGAGTTGGTACAAGAAGAGTGGTACAGCCAACACGACAACTTCGAACTGCACGACGCCATGCAAAAAGCCTTAGACCAACTACCCGAACAGCACCGCGCCATCCTGTTGATGAAAGACCTGGAGGGCTACCAGTATCAGGAGATAGCCCAACTCACAGGCCTCGATGTTCCCCAAGTCACCGGCATCCTCTACCGCGCACGCATCAATCTGAAGAAAGCATACCTTAAGTTGAACAACATAAACCAACACGCGATATGATTAACATGGACAATTACGAAGGCTACCTGTACCTCTATCAAGAAGGCGAACTGGACAGCACCACACGCACCGAAGTGGAGCGTTTCCTGTTGGAACATCCCGACATCCGCGAGGAGATGGAGACCTACTACGACCCCACCCTTGTGGTTACCGCCGAGCCTCCCGCCCGCAAAACCCACCGCATTGTACCCCTGTGGCGTTGGGCTGCTGCAGCCTGTGTTGTATTTGCTTTGGGATATGGGATATGGACAACAACGTCAACCACTATCGGAACAGGCAATGAGTCATTGGTGGCAGAAAACAAACCTATACAAATACAAAACCAGCCGAAGCCATCCGACTCTCCTACGACAGACCAAAGTACCCCCATTGCCACCCCTGCTTCTGCCAATCGGCGTATCCAACGAATGAATCCCTCCTTACCAAGCACAAACAAGAGTCTCCTAAACGTGCTGCTACAAGAGAGCGACACAGAGACCACCATCCCCGCAAATGAAGCCATCGAACCCGTATACACAGAACCCACCATCATCTACTGCCAGTTGGCCGAGGAAATCATCCCTGTCGACAATCTGGCTGAGGAAATCATTTTTGTGGACAACTTGGCAGAAGTGAAAACGTCCACCTCCATCCCCGAGATGATCATTGACTTCACTGACAACCGCAAACAACAATTCATTAATTACCTGAAAGAAGAGTTAATCACTCTTGCCACCAAGAAAGAAAAAGGCAAGACAATTTAATCGAATAGAAACAATAAAAATAGCAATATCATGAAAAAAACAGCAATCATTGTGGCACTCATCGCCCTTTCGGCAATGGCCACAGCACAGAACGCCATCTACCGTCAAAACCTCAGCAAAGAGATCAGTGTACTTAACGTATTCGGCGACTGCACAATCATTCTAAAGTTAGACACCTGCAACTGGATAGCCTACCAAGGCACTGAAGACGACTTGTCACAAAACTTCTTCACCGTTGCCGGCAACATCGTCCAAACCACCGCTGCAGCCAACGGCAAGACCCTCTCCGTAGGCACCACAGCAAGTACTACCAACAATGCCTCTCCCCTCGTCATCGATATTAGAGAAAACGCAAGAGTAATCTTTATGGGGGACACGTTGCGCAAAGGACGCCACACGCGCTCCTTCTACTCCGGCACAGTAGAAAACAAGAAAAAAGGGACAAGGACTGAATGGGGCATCACCTTTTCCGACAAAACGGACAATAACAACGCCAACACTGCACGCGACTGGACCGGACTGAAGAAATACACCATCAGCGACCGTATCCATAACCAGTTCTATTTTGGCTCCAGTCTTTGGTTCACAAAAAAAGCCAATGCTCCCGATTTAACCAAAGGTCCTTTCTTTGGCAACACCAACTGGCAATTCAGCTACTCACTATACATGGACAACCATATTGCTGCCGGCATTGGCATACAATGGTCTCAAAGCCCATACACCTTCATCAAACCCAACGTGACAATCAACCGTTCAAACGGTGAACTCAATTTAGAATACCTCTCCTCCGACCTGCCCGGCACATGGAAAAGCGATATCTACACCTCCTCTATCGACTTCCCCCTCCACTTCACATTCTATCCCTATGCCAAAAAGCACACTTTCAACATGCAATTAGAACTGATACCACAACTCTACTTCGCCAGAACGCTCAACCGGACATACACGCACACCGAGAACGATGAATCCGTCAACACACGCTATTCCAAAGACATTCCCCCCCAACTATTCCAACTCAGAACGCGCTTCAGTGTCAACTTCGGTATGATTGGAGCATACGCAGAAACGGGACTCACACCCCTCTTCAAGAACCTCAACGTCCCCGACGAGAGTTCCATCACCCCTTACCACTTGGCATTCGGTGTTCGCTTAAACCTCTTTTAAAAGAGAATAAATATCCGGTAAGAATAGAAGAATGTCGGAATCCGACACTCTTCTACTTTTTTAATATCTTGAAGAATTCCCACAACACGATGGCGGCGGCACAACTCACATTCAACGAATGTTTAGTA
>JAEEGJ010009985.1_pt1 | contig 25030 bp, 26 predicted proteins | sample 8958761 | NCBI WGS metagenome assembly JAEEGJ01 (sample SAMN16246546, study PRJNA631951) | gut metagenome | biome: gut microbiome; feature: rumen; material: RS-attached | host: Bos | place: Iran: Karaj | collected 2018-10 | reverse complement strand
CATGACCACCTTCTTCATCGGAGGCAGTCTTGGAACCTTCTTCTCCGGCCTTGGCTGGAGCATGGCAGGATGGATAGGCGTTTGTCTGGTGGGAGGTTTCTTCGCCTGTGCCTCGCTTGTACTGTCTGCATATGAACGATTTTACTATCATAATCAGAAGAAATGAAACAGTTTATATTCCTTTTCCTGTTGACTGTCCTTTTAGGATGTACCGGCAACAAGAGGGTGAAGGAAAGCCCTTTTGCCAATGATACTGACTCTGTAATGGTGTCAAAAGGTTATGATGAAGTAAAGCTGTTCAAGACTAGGACGGGACATATTACGGCTACCTTTTCTGTGAATGGCAAGCCTTGCGTTTTCCTCATTGATACTGGAGGCGGTGCCACACTCATCGACAAGTCCAAGAGGCAAAAGTTCGGTCTTGAAGCATCCAAGACAGGTGACTATGCGGCTGGTATCGGCTCTGTTTCTGCACTTGTCAAGACAGCTGCAACGTTCCAGATAAACGGTTATGATATCGAGGAGAAAGACCTGTACTTGATGGATATATCATACATCAACTCCGAATTCAGGAAGAACCATGCGAGGCAAGTTGACGGAGTGCTTGGCACCGACTTCCTCGACAAATATGGAGCATTGATTGACTATGCCCAGCAAAGGCTATATCTCAGAATCCGAAAACAAGATTGATTGAGACAATGAACGTAGAAGAGTTCCGTGAATACTGCCTGTCGCTGACCGATGTAACCGAGGCAACACCGTTCGAGAAATTCTCGAAGGGCAGATTTACGAATAAAACATAAATCCCAAGGCTGTATTACCTTACTTTGGGATTTTTATCGTATATTTGTGCGCAAAATAGTATATTTTTAAAACCAACACGATTATGGATTTCATTGAATTAGCAAGAAGCAGGTACTCCTGCAAGAGTTTTGACTCGCGTCAGATCAGTAAAGAACAACTCGACAGCATCCTGGAGGCAGGACGTTTGGCTCCGACGGCAAAGAACCTGCAGGAGCAGCATGTCTATGTTGTGCAGTCGGCAGAAGGACTGGTCAAGGTTGATGCGCTCACGCCGTGCCGATACGGTGCGCCAACCATGCTCATAGTGGCCTTCGACAAGAACAACGTGTTTACTTATCCAGGCCAGAAGTACGATTCAGGCATTGAGGATGCCACCATCGTGACTACCCACATGATGCTCTGTGCCAAGAGTGTGGGTGTGGACAGCTGCTGGGTGAACTTCTTCGACCCCGACAAGATGGCCGAAGCATTCCAGTTGCCGGAGAACGAAGAGATTCTGACCTGTCTCGCCCTCGGCTATCCGGCAGAAGGCGCAGGGCCGCTGGCCAACCACAACAGCCGCAAGCCGATTGAGGAAACTGTAACTTACCTGTAAATGATGAAAGAAAGATTATCATACTCACGAGTCATATGGGCATGCGCTATTCTTTGTGTGATGGCGGCATGTGCTCAGGGTCAGTCAAAGGATATCGTTGCAGAAGGGGAAACCCCTGTAAGAGTGTCTGATTCGTATAGCTTTACAGAAGGGCCTGCGGCAGACGCAAAGGGCAACGTGTTCTTTACAGACCAGCCTAACAACAGGATTTACCGTTGGGATTGTGAAACGGGAAAGATAACGCTGTTCACTGACCAAAGCGGTCGCTCCAACGGGATGCATTTTGATGCCCAAGGCAATTTGATAGCCTGCGCAGATATGGACAACCAGCTCTGGTCTTTCGATATGGAAGGTCATTCCAAGATACTGATAACCGACTTCGACGGCAGGTTGCTGAACGGCCCTAACGATGTGTGGATCTCTAAGGATGGAGGCTATTATCTGACTGACCCTTATTTTCAGAGAGACTACTGGACGCGCAGCCCGGAGCGCCAGCAGTCTGTAGAGGGCTTGTACTATCTGGCTCCTGGAGGCAAGCAATTGACCATGCTTGACTCGACGCTCAACCAGCCCAATGGTCTGGTGGGAACGCCCGACGGGAAACATCTGTATGTCGCAGAGGCAAAGGCAAACAGAATCCTGAAATATGACATTCAGCCAGACGGCCACCTGACGAACCGGCAGGTGTTTGCCGACATGGGTTCGGACGGGATGACGATTGACGACAGGGGAAACATCTATCTCACTGGCGATGGCGTGACCGTCTTCGACAAGGATGGCCAAAAGATAGCCCATTTCCCCATTCCTGAGGACTGGACAGCCAACGTTTGTTTTGGTGGGAAAGAACGTAATATCCTGTTCATTACCGCATCAAAATCCGTTTACACCCTGAAGATGCTTGTGCATGGGGTGAAGTGATACAAATATGAAAATAGAACTTGCAACAATACAGGATGTTCCTGCTCTTCTCGACTTGCAGCGCAAGGCTTTTGGCCCACTGTGCAAGGAATAGGATTGGGAGGATGCCCCAATTTTGTCAGAATCATTGGAACATGCCTACGAGGAATTTGCACAATGTACGACTCTGAAAGTGCAAAACGACGAAGGAATTATCATCGGTTCCGTTAATGGCAACGTGACAGATGGCTCCCTATACATTGGCCGTCTGATGGTCTTGCCAGAATACCAGCAACAAGGCATTGGCAAGAAACTGTTCCAAGAGATTCAATCACGTCTGCCACATAACCGCGTCTGGCTCTGCACCTGCAAACAAGTAAGACCTCCGTATGAATTCTATCTGCGTGAAGGGTTTAAGCCTTACAAGAGCGAGGAGGTTGGACCGGGACTGACTTGGGCTTATTTGGAGAAATGAGTGCCGCTCGGCTTTGCCGCTTGCCTAAGCAAGAACTTTTCGCCACAATCTTACGTCTAACAGATAGAAACTTTTATAAGGAAGTAATATCAATGAAGACGTTAGGAAACATCATCTGGGTCGTATCCGGAGGCTTGCACATAGCCTTGGAGTATTTCATCGCAGGACTGATACTGATGATTACCATCATCGGCATCCCCTTCGGCTTGCAGAGTCTGAAGCTTGGTATGCTGACCATTTGGCCGTTCGGTACGAAAGTGAAATGGCGGGAGTCGCAACCAGACTGCCTGAGCATCTTCATGAATGTCCTGTGGTTCTTCGTTGGCGGCATCTGGATATGGCTCACCCACATCTTCTACGGTCTCATTTTCTGTATCACCATCATCGGCATCCCATTCGGAAAGATGCACTTTAGACTGGCAAAGCTGGCCCTGTCACCTTTTGGGAAAGAACTTTCATAATCAGGTATTAGTATATTGATGCCCTGGCTGATGTAAACAGCTATTGACCATCACGTTTTACAAGTTGGAACATAAGTTGCAAGTGCCATGTATGAAATCCGCCTCCGAAAACAGCTACAGTAACTCGACCATCGTCAATTATCTACAAAATGATAATAGTCGCTGGAAAATGACCTCATCGACTGCATCGAAATATAAAAAAAAAGACCAGTCCCAATATTTCTGGAACTGGCCTTTTGTTTTTTTCTGACCTGGTTCAGTTTAATCCCAAAGCTCGTAGTTTTCCATCCATTCCTTAATCTGCTTATAGGTCATGTTGAAGTAGCGTTTCTCTTTGTTCAGAGAGGCCATCTTCGCCATCTCGTCTTGAGTCAGTTCGAAGTCGAACACCTCGATATTCTCCTGAATATGCTTCGGATTAGACGAGCCGGGTACCACGCAGAAGCCCTTCTGGATGTGCCAGCGGATGATGATCTGTGCAGCGCTCTTACCGTGAGCCTTGGCAATCTCACCTATAACGGGATCGCGCAGGATCTCACCCTTCGAGTCACGACCTCCTAAAGGGAACCAGCACTCGATTTTGATATCATATTTCTTGGCCATCTCCTGCCAGTGTTCACGCTGAGCGTATGGGTGGCACTCTATCTGAAACATCTGCGGCTTGATGCGGGCAGGCTCCACGATGGAATTAAACAATTCGTCGCTGAAATCGAAGTCGCTGATGCCGATGGCACGTACCTTGCCAGCCTCCAATGCCTTTTCCAGAGCACGCCAGCCTCCGTTGTAGTCGCGCAAGGGCTGATGCAGATAAACGAGGTCGATGTATTCCAACCCCAGACGCTCCAGCATCTTGTCAAGCTGTTTCGGTGTCACCTCCTCGCCATACTCATTGGGCCAGAGCTTGCTTGTTACCCAGATGGAATCACGCGGAATGCCACTGTCCTTGATGGCCTGTCCTACGCTGCGCTCGTTCTGGTAGGCATGAGCAGTGTCGATGTGGCGGTAACCACATTTCAAGGCAGTCATCACTGAGTTATAGGTCTCTTCACCGTCGGGAATGCTATACACGCCAAGTCCAAACTGGGGCATCTGCACGCCGTTATTCAGCGTGAGATATGTCTGATTTACTTGACCATTCATAACCATTGCAGTCATTAATGTGATTATACATAAAACAATCTTTCTCATAGTTCCTAATCCTCTCTCCAAAGTTTGAACTCTCCAGTACGGATGGAAGCTATCACGCCGCCATCAATGAGGAGGTCTGTTCCTGTGATGAACTTGGCATGTTCACCCAGCAGAAAAGCTGCTGCCTCGGCAATCTCGTCGCTCGTTCCCGTGCGACGTGCAGCACTTGCATCAATCATTGCCTGATATCCCTCGCCACTGGCACGGAACTCATCGTAAGCCAGCGGGGTAACGATGACACCCGGCGAGATGGTGTTGATGCGTGCACGACGCTTGCACCATGTGGTGGCTGCAGCACGTTGTGCCTGCAGGTGGTTCATACGTTTGGCAATCATGTAGGCTAGGCCACTATCCTTCATGGCCACCTCCTGAATGAACTTCACATCTTTCAGCTGAGCAGTCGGGGTGTTCTCCAATTGCAGTTCGATGTCGTTGGGAATGGGGTACATATAGGCTGCCTGACTAGAGATGATGAGTCCTGCCCCACCCTCGGCCATCACCTCACCAAAGGCATCCACGGCATAGCCCGTACCCAGCATATCGAGGTCAACGATGTGCTCAGGATTGGCCTGATTGGGTGATGCACCTGCCGTATCGATGAAGTACATCACAGGGCCCAGTTCTGCTGCCTTCCGTGCAAATGCCTCCACGCTCTCCTTCTGCAAGGCGTTCACCTGGATGGTCTCCACATCGTAGCCACAACGGCGGAAATCCTCGCCGACACGCTCCAATGCCTTCTCGCTGATGTCGCCCAACAAGATCTTCTTACCAGCGCCGATACGACGCACAATGGCTGTTCCCATACTACCGGCACCCAAGAGTGCCACTACCTGTTTCTTCTCGTTTCTGTCGAAAATCATAGTATATCCTCCTATCTATCCGTAAGTCTCAATGAGGTACTTCACAAACTGTGGGTCTCCGAAATTTCTGGTTCCTGCATCGTGCTGGTTCATTTGGGCAATCTGAGCCATATCGTCATCACTCAGCGAGAAGTCGAAGATGTCGATATTCTGCGCCATGCGCTCCTTATGGCTCGACTTGGGAATTGCCACGATGCCACGTTGGGTGAGCCAACGGAGGGCTATCTGTGCGGCTGTCTTACCATATTTGGCTCCGATAGTAGCCAATAACTCACTCTTTACGATGCCGTCTGTGCCTTGTCCGCCAAGTGGATACCAAGCCATCATCTTGGTGTCGAACTCGCCATGAATCGGCTCGATGCCCGTCTGCTGAGAGAGGGTGTTGCACTCCAACTGGTTCACCATCGGTTTCACATCTACATAGTGGGCGAAGTCGAAGAAACGGCCTGCCTGGAAATTGCTGACGCCGATGGCGCGAACCTTGCCAGCACGATAAGCCTTTTCCATCGCCCGCCAAGTACCGAACACGTCGCCGTAGGCCTGGTGGATAAGCAGCAGGTCGATATACTCCGTCTGCAACTTACGCAGGCTCTCGTCGATACTCTTGGCGGCCTTTTCCTCACCAGCATTGGATATCCATATTTTTGTCACGAGGAATAGATCCTCGCGCTTCAGTCCACTCTTGCGCCAGGCATTACCCACGCCTTCCTCGTTCTGATAGGCCTGTGCCGTATCAATCAGGCGATAGCCCACGCTCAAAGCATCACTCACACAACGCTCACACTCGTCAGGGCTTACGAGAAACACACCGTAGCCCAATGTCGGCATCTTGACGCCGTTTGATAATGTAATGTACTCCATATTATTTCAATCCATTAATCCATTTTTCTACTTTCGCTTTCTCCGTGCGCACCTCGTGACCGTAGATGCTGAAGCCCTTTGTGACATTTGCACCAGGGAAGGCATCCTTCACATCCTCCACACAGTTGGCCAATCCCGAGCCTTCGTGAGTGGTGAAGGGGATGACGGTCTTGCCCTTCAGGTCGTTAGCATGCTTCTTGAAGAAGGTGAACATCACTTGCGGATAGGTTCCCCACCATACGGGACCACCTATGAAAACGGTGTCGTACTTTGATAAATCGATGTCGCCCTCATACTCTGGCAGTTCACCGTTCTTGGTCTCTTCCTTTGCCAGATTAATGAGCGGTGTATAAGCCATCCCGTCGTACTTATGCGTAACGATTTCAAACTGCTCTGCACCTGTCACTTCTGTGATGTAGTCTGCCACAATCTTCGTGTTACCTACCTCAATGTTTCCTACTGCGTAGTTGTCTCCCGCATGTGAGAAGAATACTACCAAACTTTTACCATCCTTGTTCATAACTTTCTCCTGTTTTGCGCCACCGCTGCAAGCTGTGGAAATCAGCAATGCTATGGCGGCTGTGATGATACTTTTGATATTCATTTTAAATATACTTTTGAATTTGGGTGCAAAGTTACGACGATTTTCCGATACTTTGGTTTCACAAATCACCTCATAGTTTTCACTTTTTGCAGAAATCGTTTGTTTATATAATAAATACATTGTCAAAAACGACCTAGTTGTGATACCGATACCCGATAGGGTAAAGAATCTGGCGGCTCATGCCAAGAAGTAAAGCAATCTATAGGAATGTCAGCAAAGAACAAACGGTAAGTTCATTCTTACCTCTATTTTATTCGCCATTATCCACTCTTACTTGGATTATTCTCTTACCTTCCCTCCAACCTTACGGAGGAACTTTCCATCGAGGGAATAGGCCTTGTTCAACGAATAGCGGCCATCGTCGTCGTAACCATAGGAGGCAGCGATGATCTCCTTCTTCTCCCAGTCAAGACTTACCACACCTTCTGTAGAAGGCAGTTGTATAGCCGCACCTTGATGACTGTACCTGAACATTACTCTCCATATTCTGAACCATTATTCAGTCATCCGTCAAGTCACTGACTGACATTTGTTCACGTTCCGACTCAACGAGTTTACCATCCTTCCATTTATACCGTATGATTTCCACATCATCATCAAGCCGCCAGAAACTGACGATGCACTTATTGTCGGGGTCGATAGTCGGGCTGTAAATCACGCCATCGCACTTCAGTTCCTCGAACTTATGCGCCTCGTCATTCCAAAGCCAGACATCATAGGTGTAGTTCCCGAATCCGTTCATCGGTCCGGTACACACCTGAAGGTCGGGGATGCCGTCGAAGTTCCAGTCATCCTCCGAGATTTCCCCTATGCTGCCCTTGTCCCAATTCAGGGTGTCTAACGGCAGTGCCTGACTATACAATTCCTGCCTATGTCCCTTGGCATCAGTCAGACAGACGATGATGGAATCCCAACGCACTTCGCCATCTTCTGTGATAGTACGTACATCCGAGCGGAAAGAGTAGTCTGAGCGCTGGGGGACATAGTCAGCATCCTCTGCATTGATCTGTGCGACGGTAGCACTGTCGATTCCTATACCGTGACCACCATCCTGAGGTGACTTCTTACTACCTCCACAGGCCACCAACATCATCAGAATTAACGTATATAAAATCTTCTTCATTTGGGTTTATAGTTTTATACCGCTGCAAATTTAGGAAAAAAATGCAAGAAAAACAAGAAGAATGTGAAATAATACACTTTTCTCATTTATATTTCGTAAATTTGCCCCAAAATAAACAACTGAGTCTAAAATGATGACAGCCACCGAATATCAGTTGGGGAAATTAACAAAACGAATTAAAATATGAAATCACTCAGAGAACTATTCCGTATCGGAAAAGGCCCGTCAAGCAGTCATACGATGGGGCCAGATAATGCAGCACGTATATATGCCAAGCGCCATCCCGAGGCCAAAAGCTTCGAAGTAACCCTTTACGGCAGTCTCGCTGCTACGGGAAAAGGTCACATGTCCGATGTCGCCATCATTGATGTACTCAGCAAAATAGCCCCAGTGAACATCGTCTGGCAACCTAAGATATTCCTGCCATTCCACCCTAACGGCATGAAGTTCACTGCTGACGGAGGCGACGAGTGGACGGTATATAGCGTAGGCGGCGGTGCACTGTCGGAGGGTAAGGCCGAAGGTGACATGTTCGCTGCTGGCGGCGATGTCTATGAGATGCACAAGATCAAGGACATCATGGCGTGGTGCAAGAAAACGGGCCATGGCTATTGGGAATATGTGGAACAGTGTGAAGGACCGGAAATCTGGGATTTTCTGAAGGAAGTCTTTGATACGATGGAAAAAGCCGTAGTACGAGGTCTCGATGCAGAAGGCGCCCTGCCTGGTCCGTTAGGCTTGTCGCGCAAGGCTGTATCTTATCATGTGAAGGCACAAGGATACAATGAAACTGCCCGTTACAGTGCCCTACTCTATTCCTATGCATTGGCAGTTATTGAAGAAAATGCCTGTGGAGGCACGATTGTGACGGCTCCCACCTGTGGCAGTTGTGGTGTGCTTCCTGCCATTCTCTATGGGGCCTACCACGATCTGGGGTTCTCTAAGCAGCGCGTATTGAGAGCCCTTGCTACAGCAGGTCTCTTTGGCAACGTGATTAAGCACAATGCTAGCATCAGCGGAGCGGAAGTAGGATGCCAGGGTGAAGTGGGTGTAGCCTGTGCCATGGCCGCTGCAGCCGGTTGCCAGCTATGGGGAGGTAGTCCCAACCAGATAGAGTATGCTGCAGAGATGGGACTGGAGCATCACCTCGGCATGACCTGCGATCCCATCTGCGGATTGGTTCAGATTCCGTGCATCGAGCGTAATGCCTTTGCTGCCGCACGTGCTGCCGATGCGACATTCTATGCCATCACTTCCGATGGCAACCACCGCATCTCCTTCGACCATGTGGTGGAGGTGATGAAACGCACAGGACACGACTTGCCCTCGCTTTACAAGGAGACAAGCGAAGGTGGACTTGCTTTGGAGTATAATGAGTGATGTAGAATATGTATTCAGATGAGGAACCTTTTACTAATTGTAGTAGCCGCCATGATGGCTACCATGACATTGACATCGTGCAGCAAGGACGATGATGACACTGGCGTTGTACCGAGACCAGAAGAACAGGTGGTGCTCAACTGCGCAAAGCCCGACTATCTGAAGGCGGGCGACAAGGTGGCGATGATTTCTCCCTCGTACTTCACGCCATTAGAGACCATTGAAAAAGCAGCCGACGTGCTCCGCTCATGGGGCTTTGAACCCGTCATCGGTCCCAATGTTGGTAAGGTTCTGGACGGTAAGATAGGTGGAACGATAGAAGAGCGCGTGAGTGATATCCGCTGGGCTTTGAGTGACCCAAGCATCAAGGCCATCCTCTGCAATCGCGGCGGCTATGGCACTATCCAACTCATAGACCAGCTCCCATTCGACGAAGTGAAGGCTGCCCGAAAATGGATTGTCGGCTACAGCGACATCTCCACCCTTCATGGATTCTGGAGCCGTGCCGGCGTGATAAGCATCCTCGGCACCATGAGTACCACTCTGGCCAAGGGTGGCACTGACAAGACTTGCACGATGATGCGCGACCTGTTGCTGGGCAATGTTCCCCGCTATGAGGTTCCTGCACATCAGCAGAACATACTAGGACAAGCCAGCGGCGTGCTCGTTGGCGGCAACCTCTGCACCTTCGCGCCCAACGTCGGTTCCAGGACCGATGCCACCAAAGGTAAAGACCTGATTCTCTTCGTGGAAGAAATCGGTGAGAATATGCGTAACATCGACCGCCAGATGCGCTTGCTGAAGATGCATGGTGTATTCGACCGTTGCAAGGGAGTTGTTCTTGGTGAGTTCGTCAGCTGCGGCACTGAATTTACAGACGAAAATGGCGATGTTATAAGTATTGAAGCTATGCTTCACGACCTGTTGGCTGAGTATCACATTCCTGTGCTCTGCGGATTTCCCACCGGTCATGACGACGTCAATCTGCCATTGGTTATGGGTGCTCCTGTCACCATCGACGTGCGCTCGGACGGAGCGACCCTGCAGTTCAACATCGAAGGAGATCAGCAGACGGTCAATACCGCCACCATAACCGCTACACCGACACCTGCCGCAACTCGCATGTGGTTGGCAGGAAAAATTGAATAATATGAAAAAGTCACTTGAACCACATTATAATACTGTGTCTCGCTGCTGATGGTCTCACCAGTCTTTGTCACCGTCGAACCATCCGACAAGGTGTAGGTTGCACCCTGTGGTTCCTTGGGTGACCTTACTAATGCCATTCTGACTCAGGTGAAATGTTCATTGTCCTGTTGCTTGTTTGTATTCTAAAAGTCGGAGCTGTAAATCTGCATAGACATCTGTACGGTGGTCGAGCGATTGCTGATAGAGCATCTGAGCTTCGAGCAAGTCGCTCATCTTAGAGATACCAGCTTTGTAATAGTTGCGATTGAGGCGTAGGTTTTCCACTGTCTGTTCAATACTACGCTGAGCCAGAAGCAGCTGCTGGTACGACTCCTCTACCCCATTCCAGGCATTTTGCATACGGATCTGCAACAGTTGGGCATTATCCTCTAACTGCTCTACTGCCTTCTGATGCTCTATCTTGCGTCGCTTGATAGCATGAGAACCTCCCCACCAGTCGGAGATGGGCACACTGACGGTAGCAAACACCATTGCGAACGAGTGATTGTTGTCCATCAAATTATGGTAGTTGTAACCTGCGCCTACAGCGACTGATGGCAAATTCTGACCAACGGCCAGTTTCTTCTGGAGATCTGTGGCTTCTACCTGTTTGCCAAGCAATTGATATTCAGCAGTTCCCAATAGTGCCTGACGATGGTCTTGTTTGGTAATCAAAGGTGAAGTAACATCAGACTGATAGGATATGACGAACGACGTATCGCGCAGACCACAATACTGCGACAACAATAGGCGGACAATAGAGATGCCGTTCTGTAGTTTCAGTCGTTGGCTCTGGATATCGTTCTGGCGCAGTTGCACCTGCAACAGGTCGTTGGGCATGGCCAACCCAGCGCGAACGGCCACATCTACATCTTTATGGATACCAGCCAATAAGGTGTCCACTGCCTCGATAGTCTTCATTTTCTCCTGCATCGATGCCAGCTGCCAGAAATATTCTTCGGTAGTCTTCTCCACTTCGTTTTCCGACATCTGCAACTGCAAGCGACTCACGTCCTCACCCACCTTGGCGAGTTTATTGCCGTTGATGATCTGACCACCAGCAAAGACCGGTTGGGTGGCCATGAGCGAGCCGATGGTGCCATTCTTCATCATCGAGATGCTGATGGGGTTACCCAAGGCAGCCAATGCCTCTGGCGGCAACGACTGCGCCAAAGCCATCCCCAGTTCGGGCGACAGGCTCTCCGAGGGGTTCAGTGTGGTCTGTGCCATGCCTTTGTTGGCATTAAACCAAAGGCCTGTGCCGCTCACATTGGGGAAATACTTTGTAAATGCCTCCTTGCGCTGCTGTTGAGCAGTTTCGATGTTGTATCTGGCACTACGGATGGCGATGTTGTTACGGAGAGCAGAATCCTTTATCTGTTCCAAAGTGTAAGTCTGTGCTGAGGCTGACAGCGCACAGCCCAAGACTATCAGTGATAATATCTTTTTCATAATTACTTAGTCGAAACCTTAACTTCGTTGAGCTTTCTCACGTTCGGAAGTGAGAGCAAGCTCTTACTTCTCTCACTTAGTCGAAACCTTCCAATAAATGACGGGGAGCATGGTAACCACCATGATGAGCGAGCCGATGCCACCTGCGAAGATGGTGACACCTACGGGCATCCAGAACGAACTCTGGGCGATGATCATCGGCACCACGCCAACGGCAGTAGTGGCTGTGGTGAGGAAGATGGGCACCATACGCCGTTTGCCAGCTTCGTAGGCAGCCTGGCGCACTGCCTTGTTATAGGCCTGCCTGTCCTTCTTCCAGTCACCATGTTCCGCTACATATTTCTTAATCAGGTCAATGGCATGCTCAAAAATCAGAATCTCGTTACGCATAATCATTCCCATCAGTGTGATAAGACCGAAAATTGAGGTCAGTCCCAAGGCTCGGTTCATCAGCCCCAGACCGATGAGCGCTCCAGGAGTCATCAGTGCCAAGGCGACCATACAGACGGTAGTCACACCATATTTCCTGAAGTTGAACAACAGGAAGAAGAACACAATAATCATTGCAATCATAATACCACCGATAATCTGCGGCATAGCCTCGTCACCATATTCAATCTCGCCACCCACCTCAGTACGCACACCTTGTGGCAACAGGATATCCTCCTGCATCATACGGGCAATCTCTTTTTCTACAGGCGCGGTATAGACGCCCTGTGCAAACTGGGCCGTCACCGTGATACAGCGTTCGCCGCCACGATGCATGATGCGGCTCTCGCTCCACTTGGGCGCGACTTTGGCAATCTGGCGTAGAGGCACTGTAGAATTGGTACTGTGCAGACCTCCCGACACCATCGACATCGGCGATGCGATGCCCAGATTGGCCACATCCGAGAAAGTCATATCAGTATCATCTTTCACCACGATGGGCAATTCATAACTGTCCTCCCAAATCTGTCCCACGCGCAGGTCGCTCGATGTGGCACTCAGTGCTAGCTGGGCAGTGGTACGCGTAATACCTAATTGGGCAGACGTCACAGGATCGAGTTCGACATTAATGATAGGATAAGGCTCCAGATAGTCGGTATGCACCCACTCCAGTTCTGGCATCTGGCGCATACGCTCCATCAAACGTTCTGCCACCACATGTAGCGAGTCGAGGTTATCACCATAAAAGCGGTACTCCAGCTCACTCACCTCCAGATAGTCCAGACGTTTAAACTTCACGTAAGCATTGGGAAACGCCTCGCTCAATTGTGGCTGATACTTGGCCAAAAGATCGAGTGTGGCCTTGTCGCTCTTGGTATTCACGATAAACTGTGCATAGTTGTTACCCGCCATCTGTGGAGCGTATGCATCCATAAACCGGGGTGACGAACAGCCGATAAAGCCAGTAATGCCCGTGATACGTTCATCCTTCTCAAGCACGTGCTGCACCGAATCGGCTATCACTTCCGTCTCTGCCAGGCCTTTACCGTCGGGCAGGAATATCTCCACGGCAAACTGGTCGCGGTCGGCGTATGGGAAGAGACGTATCTTCAGCGTGGGAACGATCAGTGTTGAAAGTAGAATAACGGCGATACCGCCACCAATCGTCAGCCACGGGTTGGCAAAAGTCCAGTCTAACACCTTATTATAGGTATTCTGCACCCATTTTGTGATTCTATTACCATCCGTTCTCACTTTCTCCGGCTTGATGATGTGCGTCTCGAGGAACGGAATCACGGTGACCGCCAATATCAGCGACACCATCAGGTTGATGGTAATCGTAACGGGGAAGTCCACCAGACAGTCGTGGAACATACCCTTCATCGTGATGAGGAACGGATAGAAGATGGCGCAGATACAGATCGTGGCCAACAGCATCGGCATAAAATACTGCCGGGCCGACTCTATAGCGGCATCAAAGGGTTTAAGGCCTTTTCCCAGATACTCCAGATAGCCGTCAATCACCACGATGGAGTTATCGACAATCATTCCCAGCACCACAATCAGTGCCGCCAGTGTCACAATGTTCAGTTCGATACCCATCATATACATCACCGCCACACTCACGAAGGTGCTCAGTGGGATGGTGACGGCAGCCACGATGGCCGAACGGATGGGAAACAGCACCATCATCACCAGGATAATGATGAGCATCGATATCAAGAGGTCGCGCAGGAAGTCGCTCACGCTCTTCGCCACCACCTTGGGCTTATCCGCTATGCGGGTCACGTTCACATCCTCAGGCAGTTCGTTCTGACGGAAATCCTTCAGCACCCGATCCACTTCCTGACCGTACTGCACCACATTGTTGCCTGGCGTCATCTCCATCGACAGCAACACACAGGGGTGTCCGTCCTGCTCGATACGACTCGACATCGGTTCGTATTCGCGCACCACACGAGCCACATCTCTCACACGAGTGATCTTACCCGTTGCAGGATCAGAGAAAATAATCTGGTTGGCAATCTCCTCCTCACTGTTCTCCTGAGCCTCCACATGGATGGGCACCTGCTGGTCATCATCGCTGATCGAACCGCTCATCGTGGTGATACCCTGAGCCTGCAAGCGCGAAAAGAGCATCTGCTGACCAATGCCATAGGCTTGCAAGCGCTGGCGGTCAATATAAAGACTGATCTGCTCTTTCTGCTCGCCGAAGAGTTTCACATTCGCTACCGACGGGATGCGACGCAGACGGTCACTCAGGTCGTCGCTGTACTGTTTCAACTCGCGATAGCTACGCTGGTCGCTCTCGATGGCGATGAGCAGAGCCGAGGTGTTACCAAAGTCATCGTTCACCACGATGGCCAGCACACCACCGGGCAACTGCGCCTTGAAACCATTCAGACCATGCTTGATCTTCGACCACACCTCGTCCTTGTTGTTCACATCATCGTTCAGTTTCACCATCACGATACACATGCCGTTCTGCGATTGCGTAGTCGTCTTCTTACGATTCACCTCGCCATAGGTAAACAGATAACGCTCCAAAGGACGAGCCACCTGCTGCTCCACCTCCTCGCTGGTAGCGCCAGGATAAACCGCCACCACTACACCCTGTCGGATGGTGGCATGCGGAAATTCGTCCTTCGGCATGATATACATGCCGTAGATGCCCATCACAAACAAGATGCCGACGATGAGCAATGCTATTGAGTAATGCTCCAACGGCCATCGGAGCCAATTCGTATGCTTCATGCTAATAAATCACTTTGGTTCCTTCACTCAGTTTCTGATAACCCTCTGTGACAATACGGTCACCGGTATTCAAACCATCAATGACGCTTACATAATTACCCTGAGGCTGACCAATAGTAACAGTTGCGCGATGAGCCGTACTGTCCTTGCCAACGGTCCATACAAACAGACTACCGTCAGCCTTCTTTTGTACTGCCGTCACGGGAACCATCTTGCCACCTGCCGCTTGGGAGCCATCCGATACGAAACGGACATTGGCCACCATACCAGGTAGCAGCTTCCGGTTATTATTTGCCACATTAATTCTTATATCATACGTATGCGTGAGGGCATCAGCCTGCACGCCCTTCTCTATCTGACCGCCCTGATAACTGCCATTGATGGCTTCTACCTGGATGGTCGTTGGCGTACGTGCATTGATAGCGCCGACTTCAGCTTCAGGAATGGCCACCTTAACCTTTACCGTTGAGATGTCAAGGATATTCACAACCGCCTGTGACGGTAAGGCCGTCTCGCCCGCACCAACCAGCTTCTTGCCAACGACACCACTAACAGGCGCTACCAACCGGCAATCGGCGAGATTCTTTTTGGCCACCTCCAACTGCGATTTGGCCTGAGCCACCTTGCTCTGTATCTCTACCCATTGCACCTCGGGCAACGAGCCATTGTCGTGCAACATTGTGTAGCGACCGAGTGCATCATTGGCTTGAGTCATCTGCGCTTCGGCACCACTCAGCAAGTTGCGGGCTTGCGTGTCGTCCATCTCTGCCAGCAGCTGACCTTTGCCTACAGCCTGGCCTTCGCGTACCAATACACGCTTGACAACCCCCATCCCCGTAAAACTGACAGCTGTCGCCTCGCGTTCTTCCACAACACCCACATACGTCTGGGCATTATCCATCACGTCAGACGATACCACCAGTGTTTTCACTCTCGTCGGAGCCTTCATGCTCTGCTCCCCCTTTTCTCCTTCGCCCGGCTTTGACCCTTGCTTCTGGCAAGAACTGCCCAGTAACATGACTGATAGCAGCATCAATAATTCCTTTTTCATATCCAAATGTTTGATTTTGATTGCAAAATTAACTCATATTCGGCTGTCATTAATGTTCGATTTTTCCCCACATATTGCCAATTCGTCGCCAAGAGACCAAAATAAACATAATTAACACCAAATAAAACATGAAATACAGGAAATTTTAAGTACTTTTGCAACATGAAACAACTCGAAGAAATAACATTCCAGACATTAGCTGACAATGAGGATATCCAGATTGGCTATTCCGACAATGATATTGTGGTCGTCGACAGTATTCAGCAGTTCGCCGAAGTCAATACCGCCCATGTGGCCATGAATGCCGTTGTCATCTGCACCAATGGCAAGGTACAGGCGCAGATGAACGGCATCCAAATGGAACTTCACAAGAACCAGGTGGCCATCGTACCCCAGAACGTCACGGTGTCCGATGTGATGGTCAGTCCTGACTTCAACCTGAAGGCCATGTTCCTCACCAACCGCATCCTTCAGAGTTTCCTGCGCGAGAAAATGAACATCTGGAACGACATGATGTACATCCATCGCCACCACATAGTGACAATGGATGAGGATGAGATGCTTTTCTACACCCACTTCTACGACATGCTGACGCTGGCCATTACCAAGGGGGATAACTATCCGTTAAAGACCGAAATTATCCAATCGCTGCTGCGAGCGGCCATTCTCGGGCTCTGCGGCGGGATGAAGAAGATGTTATCGGCAGATACTAGTCTGGCTAATGCTGATGCTTTGCATGGTAATGAAAGAATGACATCTAAAGCCCACTTTCAACATTTCCTTGATTTGCTGCATTCCAAAGATGTCAAACGTCATACGGTGGAAGATTATGCCAGCGAACTTTGCATCTCACCCAAATACCTGACTGCCGTCTGCAAGAAGAATTCCGGCAAGACCGCCAACGAATGGATTACAGAACAGGTGCTGGAAGACATCCGTTACTACCTGCGTCAGACAGATCTCAGCATCAAGCAGATATGCGACAAGCTTGCATTTCCCAACACCTCTTACTTTGGTAAATACGTGAAAGATCACTTTGGCATGACGCCATTGGAGTATAGAAACAACTAAGCACCCGCCGACCAAGTTTCCAGATCGCATAACGACAATAAAAAGGCTTCCGGTTTGTGGAAGCCTTTATTGTTTTAGCGGACAGCCTGCATCTGACGGAGCAACTGTCGCTGCTGTTCGGTGAGATTGGTGGGAAGTTTCACCTGATAGGTGATAACGAGGTCGCCGAAGGTGCCGTCACCACGATCGTAGCCCTTGCCACGCAGACGGACTTTCGTACCAGGCTGCGTTTCAGGCTTAACCTTCATCTTGACCTTTTGACCATTAGAGAGCGACAGGATAACCTCACCACCCAACAAGGCCGTATAAAGGTCGATGGTGACGTTGGCATTCATCTCGCCCGAATGGGTGCGCGCTGAAGTACCTGAGCCCGAACGACTGAAGCCTTGGAAACCTCCGAAGCCACCACCCTGCTGGCCGTTGCGCCCGAAGAGAGTCTCAAAGAAATCACTGAAGCCGCCAGCACCACCAGCAGAACTGAATCCAGAGAAATCGAAACCACCAAAGGGATTGCCTGCGCCAGCGCCGCCAGCACCACCGCCAAAGCCTTGGAACTGCTCCGCCTGTCTCCACTGTTCACCATACTGGTCGTATTTCTTCCGTTTCTCAGGATCGCCAATCACCTCGTAAGCCTCCTGCAGCGCCTGGAACTTAGCCTGCGCCTTCGGGTCGTCGGGGTGCAAATCGGGGTGAAACTGCTTGGCGCGCTTCAGGTATGCCTTCTTCACATCCTTCTGCGGTATCGTCTTGTCGACGCCTAAAATCTTGTAATAATCAACAAATGCCATAATTTTTCCTCCTTATTTTTAATGTTTCTTTCCAAAAAAGCAGCAAAAACCATACCAATATTTGCACAAATCGAGAAAAATGTGTAACTTTGCAGCAAAATTAACCAACAATGAAAAGATTTTCTATACTAGCTATAGCCTTTACGGCTATGATATCAACTGCGACAGCTCAGCCCGCCACAAAGACAGTAAAACTGAAAGTGATTGAGACGAGCGACGTGCACGGTCATTTCTTCCCATGGGACTTTATGAACAACCGCCCCATCGACGGCACCCTTACCCGCGCCAACACCTATATCCAGAAACAGCGCAAGCAATATGGCGACAACCTGCTGCTCATCGATAACGGCGACATCCTGCAGGGGCAGCCCTGTGTGTATTGGTCGAACTACGTGATGCCAGAGGATGAGAACCTGGCTGCCTCGGTGATCAACTATATGAAATACGACGCTGAGACAGTGGGCAATCACGATATAGAGCCCGGACACAAGGTCTACGACAAATGGATACGCGAGGTGCGCTGCCCCTTGTTGGGTGCGAACATCGTAAAGGCAGAAGACAAGAACGGCCCCGCCAAGCCGCAGAGCATCTATACAGGAATACAGCCCTACTCCGTTCACTACATCGACGGGGTGAAGATCTGTATCATCGGTATGCTGACACCTGCTATCCCTAACTGGCTGAACAAGTCGATCTGGAAGGGAATGGAGTTTGAGGAGATGACCAGCTGTGCGAAGAAATGGGTGAAGTATATCCAGGACACAGAGCATCCCGACCTGTTGTTCGGTCTGTTCCACTCCGGTCTGAGCGGCGGCATCAAGACGGAAGAATACGAGGAGGACGCTACGGAGGCCGTCGCCAAGGAGGTGCCGGGATTTGATATCATCTTCTTCGGCCACGACCATCAGGTGCATAACAAATGGATAAAAAACAAGACGGGCAAGAAGGTGCTCTGCATCGACCCCAGCTGTTATGTGAAGAATGTGGCAGAGGCCGAGATCGAACTCTCGTATAAGAACGGCCATCTGGTAAAGAAACAGATCAAGGGCGAGATCGTTGATGTGACGAAAGAGGCCATCGACGAGCAGATGCTCAGTCATTTCCAGCCCAAGATCGACGCCGTGAAGGAATATGTGGCGCGTAAGATCGGACGCTTCGAGCATCCCGTCTACTCTCGTGAGGGATTTTTCGGCAACTCCGCCTTTACCGACCTGATTCACAACCTGCAACTGAAAATCTCAGGGGCAGACATTTCGTTTAACGCCCCGCTGGCCTTCAACAGTGTAATCCAGGCAGGCGACGTGACTCAGGGCGATATGTTCAAGCTCTACAGGTTTGAGAACCTGATGTTCATGCTGCGACTGACGGGCGAAGAGGTGCGCAAGCACTTGGAATTCAGCTATGACATGTGGGCCAACACGATGACGAAGCCCGAAGACCACGCCCTCAAACTGAACGACAGTGCTACCGACGACCAGCAGCGCACGGGATTCGTGAACTACACCTTTAACTTCGACTCGGCCTGTGGCATCGACTACGAGGTAGACCTGACGAAGCCTGACGGACAGAAGGTCAGGATCCTGAGGATGTCGAACGGTGAGCCCTTCGATGAGAAGAAATGGTATAAGGTGGTGATGAACAGCTATCGTGCCAATGGTGGCGGTGAACTGCTGACACTCGGTGCAGGCATTCCCAAGGAAGAGCTGGAGAATCGTGTCGTCTGGCATACAGATAAGGACCAGCGCCACTATCTGACGGAGGAAATCCGCAAGATGGGCACGGTAGATCCCCAGCCGAACCACAACTGGAAGTTTGTGCCTGAGGAATGGACAACACCAGCTTTGGAGCGTGACTACAAACAATTGTTTGGCGAAAAGAAATAGCTGTGAAAAAATACTTTTTCGTTTTTTGCAAGGAAGATCTGCTGTTGGAGAAGTGTGCCGACGGCAGCTATACCATCCCCCTTCAGGAGGAAGCGCCCACAGCGGTGAAACCATGGACAAACGTAATGAACATCACCCCGTTGGATGGCATCGAGGTGAAGGCCTATCGCATCGACAGTCCGGTTGTGAACGATGCACGCTATGAGATGTGCGGTTTGCGACAGAGCTACTTCAAACTGTCGAAAGCCCTCTATCTGAAGGCCGGCAAGTGTCAGGAACTGTTGTACTGGGATCAGAACACGAAGTATTGTGGCGTGTGTGGTGCCCCGATGCGCATGGATACAGACATCTCGAAGAAATGCACGGAATGTGGCAAGGAGATCTGGCCACAGCTGGCCACAGCCGTCATCGTGCTGATTCATCGTGGCGACGAGGTGCTGCTGGTGCGTGCCAAGAACTTTAAGCGCGACTATTACGGACTGGTGGCGGGATTCGTAGAGACGGGTGAGACGCTCGAAGAGGCCGTAGCCCGCGAGGCACTTGAGGAGACGGGCGTCACCATCACCAACATCCGCTATTTCGCTTCGCAGCCCTGGCCCTATCCTTGCGGACTGATGGTGGGTTTCAATGCCGACTATGTGTCGGGCGAGATTCACCTGCAACAGAGTGAGATAGCCAAAGGCGGATGGTTCAGGAAGGACAACCTGCCCGATATCCCTGAGAAACTCTCGATAGCCAGAATGTTGTTGGACGCCTGGACAGGCGATTAATACTCGATGGTCTTCATTTTCAGTTCGCCCTTGTAGGAGATCAAGGTTTCTACAAGGTAACAGCTGGCACCATCGGGGATGCAGAGGGTGGCATTGAAGTGCAGTCCCTCGGCGTCGACACTGCTGAATTCCATATTGCCCAATACCGCCTGCTCCAGGAAACCGGCAGGCACGAACTTGTTGTACTGTGACTTACGGAAATCGCTGGAATAGAGTTTCTGGGCACCCTTATAGACGCTGATGTGCATGATATTGTCGTAATAGACATTATCCACCTCAACACCATCGTCGCTATAAGCATGCTTGATGACCTTATACTTTGTAGGATTGATGGCGATATACCAATGGTAGCGGTCGCCTCCATATACGACCACCGAATCGGTCTTCACCTGATGTGTATAGGTCATGATACGCGGGGTGGTGTCGTGCACCCAGACAGAGTCCTCTTCAGGATTGCTGCTGCGACGGTATTTCACCAGATCGCCATTCTGATTGTGAAGCCAGAACAGATTCTCAGTGAGTTTGTCGATGTTATAGGATGCGCCGGATGCCAGGACAAGCGAATCGCCCACGATACGGAAATAGGCAGGCATACTGGTGGTGTCGGAATAGAAGATGGTGTCGCCCGCGATGCGGAAGACCAGATCTTCTGTCTCATTGTCCACCCAGAAGCCTTGCAACATGGTCTTTGCGTCGCGGTCTTCCGCCAGTTCTGTCGTTGCATCACTGGCAGAACGGTTACCACAGCCACAAAGCGCCAAGGCCAAGATGATTATGATTGATAGTTTTTTCATTTACCAATACAATGATACTCAAAGCCGTTTTCGTCGAGCTCTTCGGTATCGAATATATTACGTCCGTCGATGACCAGCGGGCGTTTCATCGCCTTCTTGATCACGCCCCATCCGGGCAGACGGAACTCCTTCCACTCGGTGAGCAGAAGCAAGGCGTCGGCATCGAGCACAGCATCGTACATGTCGCGACAGTAGATGACGGCATCGCCTACCCTGCGCTTGCACTCATCCATAGCCACAGGGTCGTAAACACGAATCTGACAGCCTGCCGCCAACAGTTTGTCGATCATCACCAACGCCGTAGACTCGCGCATATCGTCGGTCTCGGGCTTGAAAGAAAGGCCCCATATGGCAATGGTCTTGCCCTTCAGGGCTTCTTCGCTGCCATAGGCCTTGACAAGCTTCTCGAAGAGCACACCCTTCTGACGCTCGTTGACGCGCTCTACCGACTTGAGCACCTCCATAGAATAGCCGGCCTGATCGGCCGTCTTGATGAGGGCCTTCACATCCTTGGGGAAACAGGAACCGCCATAGCCACAACCGGCATAGAGAAACTTACGTCCGATACGGGTATCAGAGCCAATGCCCGCGCGTACCATATTTATATCCGCGCCCACGCGCTCGCATAAATTAGCAATGTCGTTCATGAAGGAGATACGGGTGGCCAGCATCGAGTTGGCGGCATACTTCGTCATCTCGGCAGAAGGGATATCCATGAAAATAACACGGAAATTGTTGATGAGGAAAGGCTTGTAAAGCTTGGTGAGCACCTTCTTGGCATGCTCGCTCTCCACACCGACCACCACACGATCGGGCGACATGAAATCCTTGATGGCGTTGCCCTCCTTGAGGAACTCAGGATTCGAGGCCACATCGAACTCGATGTCAACACCACGCTTCTTCAACTCGTCCTCGATGGTCTGGCGCACCTTTCTGGCAGTACCCACAGGCACCGTAGACTTGGTGACTACCACCACATACTTTTTGAGGTTCTCGCCAATGGTCTTCGCCACCTGCAACACATATTTCAGATCTGCACTGCCGTCTTCGTCGGGCGGTGTGCCTACAGCCGAGAAGACAATTTCGACATCATTCAGCACCGAAGCCAAGTCGGTGGTGAACTTCAATCGTCCGGCTGCAACATTCTTCTTCACCAGTTCGTCGAGGCCTGGCTCATAAATAGGAATGATACCTTCTTGCAGACGCTCGATTTTCTTGGCGTCGACATCAACACAAACCACATTGGCACCTGTATCAGCAAAGCATGTACCTGACACAAGACCTACATAACCTGTTCCGACAATCGCTATATTCATAATTGTAATCTATTGCTAATCAAATAATTCTGCATCTTTCAAAAAGGGTTGCTTTAAATCTTTTTCGCTCGTCTGAACCACCGAGAAGTCGATGGGCCACTCAATGCCGAGCGCGGGATCGTTCCAACGGATGCCCGCTTCATGCGCTGGTGCATAGGGGTTATCCACCTTGTAAGTAAAGATCGCCTCATCGCTCAACACCAGAAAACCATGGGCAAATCCACGGGGGATGAAGAACTGGCGCTTATTGTCTTCGCTGAGTTCCACCATCACATGTTTGCCAAAGGTCGGACTGGATTTGCGGATATCCACAGCCACATCGAGCACACGCCCTTTGATCACCCTTACGAGCTTGGCCTGGGAAAAGGCCCCTTTCTGGTAGTGCAAACCACGAAGGATGCCATACGACGACTTCGACTCATTGTCCTGAATGAATTTCACAGGACCAATGTTCGCATTGAACTCCTCCTCTTTCCAAGCCTCCATAAAATAACCTCTTGCATCACTGAACACGCGGGGTTCTATAATATACACTCCGGCTATTTCTGTCTTTAAATACTCCATATTTTTCGATTTTGGATGCAAAGTTACATCAAAAAATTCATTTTTGCGTAATTTTAAGATACTTTTTATTTGTTTTTCTCAGAAAAAAGAATTAATTTTGCACACATGATTGAATTAGATAGACATATAGAGATACTTCTGCTCAGCAATGACTGTGTGATAGTGCCTGGTCTTGGTGGATTTATGACCCATCACGTAGAGGCGCACTATGATGCTGACGACCAGATGTTCCTCCCCCCATTGCGCACTTTGGGCTTCAATCCGCAGCTGACGATGAACGACTCGCTGCTCGTGCAGTCGTACATCGAAGCCTACGATATCAGTTACCCAGAGGCCCTGCGCAGAATAGAAAGCGAGGTGGAAGAACTGAAGCAGCACATAGAAACCGCAGGCTACTATGAGTTGAACGATATTGGCGGGCTCTCGCTGAACGAGGAAGGCAAATACCTGTTCACTCCTTGTGAGGCCGGTATCCTGACACCCGAACTCTATGGACTCAGTAGTTTTGAGATGAAGCCCATCGCAGCAGCAGAGCCCATAGCAGAAACAAAGACGGAGGCAGAGGAAACGACTGCTCCTGTAATCGTTAATCTGACGACAGAGGAGGAGGAAGAAGAGCGTGCCTTAGTCATCAAGATGTCGTGGATCCGCAATACCGTAGCCGTAGCTGCTGCCGTATTGGCCTTCTTCCTGATGACCACACCTGTCAGCAACAGCGAGTCCACACAGGTGAACATGGGTGGGCTGAACAATCCGTTGCTGGTGTCAAAGCCTCATAAGTCCGTCGTGAAACCCGATACGACCTTGAAAATCGCCACCGACACCACCGCTGCCAATAAAGCAGTGGCCGAGGTAAAGAAAGACTCCGTCGTCGCACAGCCAGATATCATGAAGACAGGCTATTGCCTCGTTCTGGCCAGCCATGTGTCTATGAAGAATGCGCGGGCGTTTGTCGACGAACTGCACAAACGTGGTTTCACAGAGGCAGAAATCTTTGTCCGCAACAATGTGACACGCGTGGTCTGTGGTCATTTCGACACTATGAACGCAGCCTACAACCGTCTGAATCGCATTCGCGACAACAAGGGTTTTGAAGAGGCTTGGGTTCTCAAACTTAAAGATAAGTCATGAACCTATGAAGCGTGTACGCTGCCCGAAGTGCGACCAATACATCACTTTTGACGAGACTCAATATGAGGCCGGACAATCGCTGGTCTTCAAATGTCCCGATTGTGGTAAGGAGTTTGGCATCCGCATTGGTGTGAGCAAACTGAAGAACCGCCAGAAAGACGAGCATCCTGATGAGCAAGCCAATGAGGAAGGCTGCGGATCGGTAGTCATCATAGAAAATGTATTCCATTATAAACAGGTAATCCCCCTGAAGATGGGCGACAATGTGATAGGTCGCTATCAAAAGGGCAATCCTGCCAACTGTACCTTTGAGACCGTTGATCCCAGCGTTGACCTGAACCATTGTACTATCACCGTCTCAAGAGACAAGCATGGCCGTCTGCGTTACACCCTCAAGGACAACAACAGCAACACAGGCACCTTCGTCGACAATGTTGAGTTATCTCCCAAGGAACGGCGCATCATCGACGACGGCACGCTCTTCACCATCGGAGCCACAAGTATCATTCTCAGAGCCACTGACAGCGATTAGGATTCAGTAAATATTCAATATTTATTCAAAATACTTTAAATAGCAAAATTTTCCTTGAA